>UMGZ01049164.1_pt1 | contig 14438 bp, 14 predicted proteins | sample 1965421 | NCBI WGS metagenome assembly UMGZ01 (sample SAMEA4836087, study PRJEB28245) | human gut metagenome | biome: gut microbiome; material: fecal sample | place: Denmark | collected 2008
TATTTGCATCACCGCACGTCTGATAGCAATTTCAATCTTTTCTATCTCATTGAACATGAGCAGTCTCAGTTTCTTGTCAAAGCGATAAAGCATCATTACCTTTTTGAAGGTTGAACCTTCCTTGTACAAATGTGTTGTTTTGGGCATCTTCAACAAAGGATACATATAAGCAGACAATCTGTAATAACCAATGTTGTCAAGGTATTGTATGGCTTTATTTCTGTCACAAATCTGTAAACCTCGAGATTCAAGCAAATCAACGAGATTTTCTGAAGATTCAAACCGTTTTGTAAAGGGGATAAGATTCGCCATATTCAAATGTGTATAAACAAAAAACGCCTCGCACGATTTGAGCATTGTTAAGAGGCTTGGCGAGGACTGACGCTGCAAAGATACAAACAATCATTGATAATACAAACTTTTTAGCAAGAAAAATCACGAGAAAGTGGATTTCTTTGACATATTTATATTTAATAATGTTAAATCAGACCTTGAAATCAGACTTTGTCAACCAAACAAAGTGGTTTTCAAAGTAAAAGTGTTATCTTTGTATCGTCTATACCCATACCGAAAGCCTCAATGGGCAGAGGTTGGGCAGGCATACATAATGGTAAAAGGCGTTTTTGTACGCTTTTGTTTTGACAGTCCGTGAATCTCGCAAATTCAACTGTAAGTCAAAAACAAAGCAATGCAGAACGTCTCATGAGGTGTATTATATACAGCCCTTATTGGCTTCGGATGTATCTTGCATTCGTTGGTAGGAAGGGTAGATTATATACTTACACTGGCGTGGGGCTTTCGGCGTTGCTCGTTTCGACTTACAGGGCAATGCGAGAGCCTACGGATTGTGGAACGAGTGACAGAATGGCTCTGCGCTTTTTCTTATGTATCAGCAACATATAATACAAACATTCCTGCTGGAGCTCACAGGTTTTATTCGTTTTGCGTATGAATAATGAAATGCAGTGGAGTTCAGCGACCCCAGGTTTATTGGTCATATTGATAGACCAATCAGGTTCAATGCTTTTTCCTATGGAAAGCCCTAATGAGAAAGAAACCCGCACTACTTTTGCCACAAAAGCAGTAAATCGAGTTATCGATACCATTATCCAAAAGAATTTTGATGGTAAGGCACCTAAGAATCGTTGTTTCATAAGTGTTATTGGTTATAATCACAAAGTAAGAAATCTCATTGCAGGTTATTTGAAAGACTTGGACGAGAGCCCTATTCGTGTTGACAAAGTCAAACAAAAAATTAGCGATGGCGCAGGTGGCATTTTAGAAATAGACAAAAGTATGCCTGTTTGGGTAGAACCAATAAAAGAAGATGGTGCCACCAACATGAAAGGGGCTTTTGAAATGGCAAAAGAGATTATCGAGAAATGGATATCTGACAAGCCTAACAATCCTGCTCCTGTTATCATAAACATTTCAGATGGTGTCCCTTACTTTAACCATCAGGGTGAAGAAGAATGCAAGGAGCAAACTATTGAGGTAGTGAATCAGATAAAGGCCATTGATACAGCCGATGGCAAGGTGCAAATTTTCAATGCTATGATTGGAAATGGAACTAAAGCTATGTTCCCAGCCTCTAAGGATGAAATCAGCACAGATGAAGGTAAATTCCTGTATGACATTTCTACAGAAATACCTGATTCATACAAAGGTGCTGCAGAAAAGAATGGTTTTTCTTATAAGAGTGGGGCACGAGGTCTAATCTGCCAATGCGATGGCGTGGAGCTGGTTGGACTTATTGATTTTGGTTCCAGCAAAGGACAAGGAGACAGATAACACTTATTACATTTGTAAAACGATTGTAGCTTGCGAAATTTTCGCGAGTATGAGTTTTATTGTCCAAAAATAAAAGGTTGAAGATGAAAATAAGAGCTTTCATAACCCATAAATTAAAAGAGAATTATTCAGAATGTCAAGACAGATTCTGCATCAACAGCGACAGTCATACGATTGCCGTCTCTGACGGTATGTCACAATCCGTATTCCCTGACTATTGGGCTGAAATCCTGTCTTCTTTCTATGCAACGAATGGACACTGTACAGACGAAGACAGGAAAAAGCTATGTAATGTTTGGCTAAATAAAGTTGTCGATTTTATTAGCGCAGAAATAGACAATGGTAAGAATCCTTGGAGACTTCAAAACTGCATTGAGGCTCAAAATGGAGCAGGTGCGACCCTGTGTGGCGTAAAATTCATAGATGCAGAAAACTGGGTTGGTCATGTGCTTGGTGATACTTGTATCATAGAGGTTGACACAACAGGGAAAGAACCTATCAATATACTCACTTCAGAAAGCAAAGCTTTTGATAGCTACCCTGATTATTATGAGAGTTTTCCAAACAAGGTTGGTCGAGGACAAATCAAAGAATTTAGCGGAAAATTATCAGAGGGGCATTGTCTATTATTGGTTTCTGATCCGTTTTCAGAATTTCTTTCTAACAATAAGGAACATCGTAGTCAATGGTTAACGAGAATATTGGAACTCAAAGGGCATGAAGAATATTGCTCGTTGGTAGATGATTGGCGACAAGAAGGACTTCATAATGATGACAGCACTTTGTGCATTATAGAACCTGACGGCTCTATGAATTTCAACATAGAGCAAGAAGATGATATACATTCACTTATAGAATCCGAAAAGCCAACGGAAGTCAGAAACAAATCGTTGTCAACAAAAGAAAATTCAGCAACAAATGTTCTACCAGATGAAGAGGAAAAGGCAGATAACGTAAATATTTCGAGCGAACAAGGAAAAACGACAGAACCTTCCACTCTTGAAGACAAGAAACAAAAGATCAAACAGGACTTTGAAAAGTTTGCTTCTGGCCGTTGCGAGTCAATTATTGATAATTCAAAACGACTTAACTCCTATCCTACTAAAAGGAAAAAACAATTTACAAAAAGTTCGTCAATAGGAGCTAATGATGTACGAAGATTCTGTAATGAGTTAGTAGAAAAGTATAACGAATGTATAAATAAGCTTTTTCAGATGTTAATCAAAGAATAATATGCCATCACTTCCTTCTTGTTCAGACTATTCTACATCGATAGTTGTAGGTAGCCTTGTAAAAGCGTCACAATTAGCTGGTGGAAAGCCAGAAATGTATAACGGCAAACCTATAAAGTATGCTGGAGGGTATTGCATTGTTTTTCCTTATATAGCCTCTGGCAAGAAATATGCTGTAAGATGCTGGCATGCAAATTTAGAAGGAGCAAAAGAGCGAACAAAGATAATTTCATCATCATTGCATTCTCTTAATATGCCTTATTTCGTTGGTTTCGAATATGCAGAGAATGGCATAGCTACCCCATTGGGGGTACAGCCAGTAGTTATAATGGATTGGGTGGAAGCAAAACCTTTGAAAGATTACATAGAGGAGCATTTGTTTGATTCCGAGGCTCTTAATCGCTTGGCTGATACATTCTTAAACATGACGCAGCAACTTCATGAACATTCTGTTTCACATGGTGATTTGCAACATGGAAATATTATGGTCAAATCAGATGGAAGTTTAGTTCTCGTAGATTATGATTCTATGTATGTACCAGAACTTGATGGTTGGACCGATGAAATTAGCGGTTTGCCTGGTTATCAGCATCCTGCAAGATGGACAAACAAATATCTTACGCCAAAGGCAGACTTTTTTTCAGAAATGGTCATATATACTTCTATCGTTGCCTTGGCTGAATTGCCGCAATTATGGCAAGATTTAAAAGTCCGAGACACAGATACGCTTTTGTTTAGTGCTGATGATATTAACTCCAAAGGTAAAAGCCCGATTTTTGAGATTTTGGACTCGATAGACGCTTGTTCAGACCTGATAAGTCAAATAAGAGAAGCTTTACAATGTAATTCCATTGATGACATTACTCCATTAGAAGTCAGTGGAATTTCAATTGCGGATAGTTTGAGTGAACTATGGGGAGACAATGGGTATAAACCAAAGCCTTCGTATGAAAAGGCAGACGTAGTTAAGGTGACAAGTAAATGGTAGATAAGGATGATAGACAACGACATCATAAATAGCGTACAAGTACCACAACTTGTAAAAGACAGTTTTTTCCAAAATGGCATTTTGGAAAAAGACCATAGAGACCGTCCTATTCACTATAGTGGCGGTTTTGCTATAGTTTTTGTATTTATCGTTGATGGAAAAAAATGGGCGTTTAGATGTTGGCGGAATCAACCAGAAAAGGATATTGCACATAGACTATTGGCCTTGTCTGAAGAGTTTAAGAAAATAAACTTGCAATATTTCTGTGATTTTACCTTTGAACCGAAAGGAATTGTAGTGAACGGTTCTCTTTATCCAACAACGAGAATGCGCTGGATTGAAGGTCAAAAACTCAATGAATACATTTATCAGCATAAATCAGACAAAGAAATTCTTAAAAAATTGGCTGATGATTTTAAGACCATGTGCAACAACTTGCATGAGAAAAGAATTGCGCACGGTGATTTGCAACATGGGAATATCTTGGTTGACGAGAAAGGTAATATTTATCTCATTGATTACGACTCAATGTTTGTTCCTTCATTAGAGAAAGAAAGGGACATCATCAAGGGAAAGCCTGACTATCAGCACCCAAATCGCAGCAGAAATGAATATGCTAATTGTAAGTTGGATTATTTCTCGGAATTAGTAATATATATCAGCCTATTAGCCATATCTGAGGAACCTACATTGGCAGATAAATATGATATAGAAAACGCAGAAAGACTATTGTTTCAAAAAGACGATTTTTCTGATATAAGAAATTCAAACATATACAAAGATATAAACAACTTGTCTCAGCAATTAAGAGAACTGTCAGGAATACTTGTTTGGTATTTGGAGCAAGATAACATACTTGATTTAGCTCCATTTGGGTTTATTGAAGGTTTGAAAGGTTTAGATGTTGCCTGTGGAGAAAAAGCCATTTGCATGAACTGCGGAACGTTCTTTACGGTAAATGAAGAAACAAAGTTTTGTATAAATTGTGGTAAACGATTGTTGGATTATAAATTGAGATAGAGATGAACATTAAGAAATGTCCCAAATGTGGCAGAGAAAATCCGATAGCTGCAAATTTTTGCAGACATTGTGGCTATAAGTTCTCGGAAGCATCCAAACAAGGGAACTTGATTCAGCCTATCATAAACGATTTGGTTGTAATGACAGATACCTATACTATAGGTAGCTTTGTTGATATTATGTGGGATGTTGCAAATGCCACTTATATATCATTGAATGGCGTCAATGTCACGAATCATGATTCCTACGAATATGAAGTAAAAGGTGATGAGGATTTGGTGCTTGTCGCTTCAAATGATTATATGCAAATCCAAAGGGTCGTCAAACTATCACCGATACCTTTGCCAAAAATAGTTAAGTTCGTTCCTTCACGTAGGAAAATCAGAGAGGGAGAAAAAATAGATCTACATATAGATTACAAGAATTCCAAAAGGGCTTTCTTGTTGTCAAATCTTTCAGAAAAGATAGATGTATCTACAAGAAAGGTTATAAACGTAACCCCAAAGTCAGGAGAAATATACACATTGATATGTTACTCCATAGACCCAAAAGTCTCAGTAACAAAAGATTTGGATTTGACTGTTGTTAATGACATATATTTTGAAGATTTTTCTTCAGACAAAAGCAGGACGATGGAGAGTGTTCCTATAACGCTTTCTTGGAAAGTCAGGAATGCACAAAATTTGATATTATATCCAGATGGCATTGATGTGACAGGAAAGACTTCGATAGAATTGCGACCATCAAGAACTACAACATATAGATTAGAAGCCACAAATGGATTGAATATCAAATCTGAAATGTTGTCTATATCCGTAACACCAATTCCAAAGCTCAACTACAAAATGCCTGAGTTCCCTTCTTTCAGAAACATTAGACTTGATAAATTGGGGATGAAAGAAATGGTTGCCAACATACACGAAATTGATATAGATGAGTGGCTTAAAGCTCCTTTGGAAGCAACCAATGAGTCTATTTTTAAACGAGTAAGAAAGTATCTGACATCAATAATATTATAGAAGAAATGGATTATGTTTTGATTAGAATTATTCCTGGGGCAAAGGCTATTTGGAGAAGCTTGCGCCTTGCCTTGTTTATTGTGGCTATGTTCTCATTAGGTGGGAGTTGGTTGCTAAGTTATGCAGCAAGTTACCATTGGCTGACATATATAGCATTTGTAAGTATGTTTGTCAATATGTTTTATATCATATTGATAATGTATGCAACACGGTTGACTATCAGAATGAACCAAATGATGACCACATATATATTGGCATACATTTTACTCATAATATCGTCAACACCAACATTGTTAATGTTTCTCTGTGGCTTAGACTACTCTTTGTTTGAAATATTGAGTTGGTATATATTGTTGGATATAAACAAATTGATGCTTCCAATTGCAACTATCGTGTTCCTTAGTGTAACATATTGGTTGCCAGTAAGAGAGATTAAGAAAATTCAAAAAAAATACGAACATTATATAAGTATTAAAAATAACAATGGAAAATAAAAATACCTTTCAGCGTGTATTATGGACTATTGCTGGTGCTGAAATTCCTATATTGGAAAAATGTAGGACAGACCACAAAAAGTTCGGGGCAATGGGGGCTACTATTGCAATGACTTCATTCATTGCATTTCTGTCAGGAACTTCTGCAGCATGGTTCTTTACACAAAGTGGAACAGAAACTTCAGGAAAGATTGGTTGGGCTATGGCTTTTGGCATAGTCTGGGCAACTCTGATCTTTTGCATCGATAGAAGTCTGGTTATCACTATGAAAAAGAATCCTGAGAAAACTTCAAAAACGTGGTGGGTGGTTCCATTCGTATCACGTGCTTTACTCGCACTGATTATTGCATTTATGGTTTCAATACCATTGGAACTTGTCGTTTTTGAGGATTTTATATCGGAACAAGAATATCTTTGGAACGAGAACAAGTCAAATATGTTGTCTAAAAATTCAAGAGCTAATCGTGAAAGTGAAGAGGCGCAAGAGGTTATAGGTGAAGGGAACAATAGTTTGATAAGACTTGATGGTCAAAAACAATCCTTAGAGGGAGAAGTTGAATCTTTAAAGCAAAACTTATCTGCGGAAAGTGCAAAACTCAATAACCCTACAACATCGGCTTACAAACAAGCCAATAAAGGATTAAAAGCTGCCAATACTCGCATTGCAAGTTTGCGTAATCAATTGCCAAATGCAGACCAATGGCAAAAGAACAATATAAGGTATAGTATTGGCGAGTGGCAAAAAAAACGCAACTCTTACGCTGCCATTATGAAATCAGAGGTTATGAAGTGGAATAAACCAATTCACGAAAAAATTGCAGACTTGAACAATCAGATAGCAAATAAGGAAGAACAAGTCAAGCAGAAAATAAAAGACTTAAATAATACTCAAAGTCAAGTAAATGCCGCCCAATCAAGACGTGCTGTTCTGATACAAAAAAGAGATTCTCTTGTTAATGCTCATGATAAGACCATGAAACAAGGCAATCACTTCATTCAAAATTTCGAGATATTAGAGTATGCTGTCGGAAAAAAAATATTGATTGTGCCACATGTCATGGTAAAGGAAAAATCAAAAAGGCTAACTCTTCAGGATACATGCAAGATGTACAATGTGCAACTTGTAATGGAACAGGACATATAACGACTGACTTGCCTACCGAATGGTACTTTCTTTGGCTGATTCGCTTGCTGTTCTTCATTATAGAGTTATTGCCTACAGTGGTAAAAATTATAATGCCTATAGGGGCTTATGACAGAATGATTTATGCAGAAGAGAAGGATATGAAAAATTATCTCGAATCCTCAACTTATCTTGACCGTATTCGTAATATGCACGATATGGAGTTAAAAAATCATGAAGAGCAACTTCGCATACAAAAAGAAGCGGAGCAAGATATTCGCAAAAAGCTTATTGCGGAAATGAAAGATGCTCAATGGGAAATTGCTGAGGCTGCTGTAAAGAAGTGGAAAGAGACAGAACTTCAGAAACTTGAGAATCCATCAGAACAGAAGATTGTAAAATCGTCTCAACCAACCGATGGTCGTAGGACAGAATATGTTGTATAAAAATTGATAGCAATATGAAAAATAAATCATCAGTTAAAATACCAGGGCTTTCTTTTTCTTGGAAAAGAGCCTTAGGAATTACACAAGCAAAACAAAACTTTAGCAGAAAAACAGGCATTCCTACTTCTAAAAGTGGACTTGAAAGAAAAATAGGAAGTATTATTCTCAAAAAAATATTTGGGTAATACTCAAAATGGCAAAGTGTGGTGATACAGACCCATTCTTTGCCATTTTCCTATTGGAGTAAAAAACTACTCTCTAAACTACAATAAAGTTCCAGATCTTCTTTTCTTAGAATTTACACCCAGTCCTACTTTCTGTGTTCCATCCCAATTCGTCAGTTGGTCAGCACATCCATTTGAGCCACCAAGCGAAACATATGTGTCTGCGCTACATGACATGTGATCAACAAAAGCAAGGAAGTTGTCTATGACGTTATCTGTGAATTGAACCTCATTCGTTGCAAAAAGTTTAGTCCAACTGGTAACACATTCCTGTTGAAAGTTGGTAAAACCACTCCAAGACATATCAAACAAGAACTTGTCGGTTGCTGTTTCAATGCTTTTTTGAGAATCCAAATCAATCAGATTTTTCGCTGCTGTTGCCATAATACCATAGTAGATGGAGGCTGCTTCTTTATCATCAAAGTTGACTCTGCCTGTTCGGGTAAAAGAAGACAATGCTTCATGTCCTTCACTTATGAATTTGTCAAGGGTACCCATATATCTGCCTTGCCGAGCCATACTTTCACGTTTGGCTTCGGCTTCTTGCCGAGCCTTTTCTTTTGCACCTTCCTCCTTTCGTGCTTCCACTCGTCTCCATGCATCAGTCATTTCTGGCTCTTGCCAAATGGCATTCCAACGAGCCTTCAAATCATTGTACATTTCCATAAGTGTGGTATTATAACTTTTGGCACTGGCGAGTTCTTCCTTCGCATAGACAAGTTGAGTAGTCACTCGCTCCACAGCCTTCTCGTCAAGTTGAGAGATGCGTTGTTTGACTTTGTTGTTTTCTACCCTTAGCGCATCATTCTCGGCACGAAGCGACTTGTTCTCCTCTATCTGCTTATTGAGGTTCTGCATATAGTAAGTGTATGTCTTGTTGACAGACTTGCGTACACCTTCATTCTGTTTGTCACGTTCTGCATTGATGGCTGCAACAAGAGCTTTGATAGCTGCGTTGATGTTGTTTACACGCTCCTCACGCCACGCCTTTTGTCCGATAATAGTAGGAATTGGGATGGCAAGTTCTTTCTTTACGGCATTCATCGCTTCTTGAACAGGAACCTTGATGTTGAGAAAAGGAATGGTCAGCTCCTTCTTGTCGATTGTTGCAAGCACAGCATATTTCTCCACTTTGTCAAGAGCAACTTTCGCCTGACGTTCCGCCTCAAGTACTACCTTGTTCTTATGCTTGCGTCCTCGCTTCTCCTCTTCAGACAACTCATCGTAAGAGAAACCTCTTGCCAATCCGTACTTATGCCCAACCTCATTGTAATAGTCGGTATGGAGTTGTGAAAGGTATTGCGACTTGTCCTTGGCTCGTTCGCCCCATACTTTGGCATATGACACACGTTCCACAACACCCTTTGCCGCTTCCGATTTTGTGTAGTTGTCACGTTCTTCTTTTGGAAGTGCTCTCCATTCCTTTGTAGAGAGAACCTTTTCTGGATTATCCTTGTGAATGTACCTGCTTCCGATGCGCCCACGTTTCCTTACTTGTTCAACAGGCACGGTCTGCACATGTGCATGGATGCTTGTCTCGTCATAATGCACATCAAAGCCGATGACATTCTCTTCTCCCCATTTCTCACATGCAAAGCGGTAGGTGTCCAATGCCCAGTCATAGATGCCTTTTTGCAATACAACCTTGCTGTGGTCAGCATTTGGATCTGATGTGTTGAGTTTCTGTTCACCAAAGGCAAGCCTCTTAAGCACATCATGGTCACCACTGAAGATGATGCCGACAGTGCAGTTCGGACTGTTTCTTGAAACTTGGTCGGGACGCTTGGCATCCATATACGGCTTGAAGCCAAGTTCATCAAGTCTGTGCTGCAAGCGTTCATGCAACGGCACAGACTGGGAACCAAGAGGCACTATCTTTCCACCCTTGACTATCTCAAAGTTGAGTCTCTTGCGTGAGTAGTTATAATGGTTGTTCTTGTCTATGTCTGCGTTTTTCAGTTGGTAACGCTTCTCGTCCCAACCTCTGCGTTCCGCCTCGTTGCCCACTTGGGACGAGAACGATTTCTTGTCTGTGCCTACATGGATGGCGGCACGTGGTATGTTTCTTTCCATAAGAATTTCATTTGAGCTTGTAACGTAGTTCTTGTATAATTGGAGGCAGGTCTCGGGCAGAGCCTGAGCATAATAGAAGGACTTTTTAAGTGAACAGCGTCAGCAGGTGAATCTAAAAGTCCCTATTATGTTTAGGACTTTTGTGAAAGTCCGTCACGCTGGGCGTGCTCGCAGATCCTTACCCATTCTGCTATGACTCTTCTACCAACACCAACCCAAGGCTGTCTATCAGATGTTGGAGTGGCGGATGTTGCTTTATCAGCCTTTGTAGCGCCATCTGCGGTGTTTCCGTCATCAATAGGAAGTCGGCAATGTCAAGACCTTTGGTCTTTTGTTCATCGGTGGCATTGTCTTCCAAGATGTTGCTTATGACAACCCTTTTGCAAACAGATTGCAGCAATGGAATTTTTGATTTCCATTTGTCCGTTGCTCCAAGGTCAGGGAACAGAATGATGTCCCGACCTCCCAATACCTTGACAGCGATTTGGTTGAGACAGCCATGCATGCCTCCAGTTGCCAGCCAGATGAAATTGGGGATGAAATGGGATGCTATTATGGCAGTTTTTTCGCTCTCGACAATAGCGACCGACATTGTGGGATGCTTTGCCAGCAAATGCTCACCAAAGAAACATTGGCACAAGTTGAAATCTGGAAGATGAAGAAAAGCATGCGCCCATCCAACATAAGAACGTGGCTCTTTCACACGATGTCCGTCTTTGGAATTATACAGCATGACCTTGCCAGTCCTCACCTTATCATCCTTGTCAACTTGCCAATAAATGGTTGAGCCTCCCCACTTATAGGATGTTCCGACATGATACATCTTCATCAGCCTTTCTGTCTCTTGTTCACCAAAGACCTTGGAAAGGTACCGGTATAACGGATTGATTCCGTAATGAGACAAGGAACGCTCCATAATAGCGTTGGCGATATAGGAAATAGGCTTTTCTACGACTTTCGGTTGGATATTCCTTCTTGTCGGATATGGTAATTTGTCCTTAGACAGAAAGTCTGGATGCTCACGGAAATAGTCTTTAGGAGTATAGTGATACCCACAACTATGCTCATGGTCGCATTTGCCTACATTGTCAGGGAAGGACACTTCCCCCTCATCATCTATGTATCTTGTGAAACAACGCTTGCGCTCACAATTCGGGCATGTGTAACGATTACCCGATCTGTATTTCTCCAAGTGAAATCTATACTCGTTCATCATCGTAACTGAAATGAATTATTGGTGAATTTCAGCTTTCAGTTCTTTCATGTTTTCAGTCACGCACTTGTCAACTGAAAAACTGAAACAAATGAATACTGAAAACAGGTTGGTTTATGTTTCAGTAGCCTGTCCTGTTTGGAACTTTACTTTTTCGTAAAATCCTTTCTTTGCCTTTGTGATTAGTCCAGACTTCATAAGCTCCTTTATATAGTTCATCACAGTACGGTCTGTAACACGCAGATTCTCCATTCCTGTTTTAATGGCAGTTTTTGTGTCAAAACTGTCTTCCAACAGAAACAGCAACTCCTTGGACATAGAATCACAGGTGTCTTCAGCAACAAAGGCTCGGCAGCGTTGATAGCAATTCTCACAGTATTCATTGAGTCGTAATGCTCCTTCTATGGAATCCACATCAATACTTTGCAGATGGCTCTCGCCACAGGCGTATCTTAGAGCTTGGAGCAATAAGGCAATGCGTGCGACGTGGGTATTGTGCTTCATCACCCTCGTTTCAACATCCTCATCGTCCTCTATGGCATTGATGGCATCCACATTTCTGTTCCACCAACCAAAGAAAAGGGAGTGTGCGTCCTTGTCCATATAAAGGATATTTGGACAACATTCATTTGTGCCATTACACCTTGCATAGTCAAGTCCAAAGATTTTCCCGATGATGTCAGCCCATTTTCTTGAAGCCTCGCTCTGGCGCACATGGCCGTCTTCCTCATCCAGCCAGTGTGGAACTTTCTTGGATTTGGGATATACAACCAGAATACGGTCAAGAAAACCTGTATCCATGAATTTGGAAGCCATCAGTTCCTTCATTCGTTTGGTCTGCGTTGTACCGATGATGTTGACACATGGCTCTTCTACACGTTGTGGGCGGTCATTCTTGACACGGGTGTTCTCCAAGTGGCATCCGCTCCAGATGGAAAGTAGGCGTTCAAGCATGGGATTTTTCCCATACCTGTCTGTATTGGCAAGCAGTCCGAGAATTTCATCATAGTTGATGGCTATGCCACGCAAGTTGTTGTAATGCTCCAATACCAGAGCCTCCAATGTAAAGTCATCCAATGTGACCCTTTTCAGAATAGGCTTCTTCATGTCCTTGCTTCCGCTTTCCTTTGTTGCACATGCGGCCTCATACAGGTCAAGTTCATAGCAAAACTTGTCAAACAGCTTTCGTTCATACTCCCGAATTGGCTTGTATGCAAGCTGTAATGGTGGAGTTTTGCCCATGCCAGGTCTGCCAACCAATATGATATAAAGGGCGGCATTCGTGTCCCAGTCCTGCTTAACGTGAATACGATAGGTATTGCCAAGAGCCGCAGATGCTGCCGACAGCATGGACATGGCGACATAATCCACCTTGAAATTGCCATGCACCACCATGTCTATGATGATAGACTGCATTTTTTGTGGAAATACCTCAAGAGGGAAGCCTGAGTCCGCTAAAGACTCGGCTTCCATGTTGATTTTGTTACAGAGTTCAAGCGTATCCATGACATCACCAGTTTAAGGGTTTCGGTTTGCGCTTGTTTCCTGCAAGAATGGCTGCATTCTCCTCCTCTGCCGTGAGAGGTACAGGATTCTTGCGGTTCGTCTCCAGCCACTTGTCAAGTTCATCCTGATAAAGGCAGTAACGCTTGCCCGGCTTGGTGGCAGGAATGCTGCCGTTTCCAAGTTTCATGTAGAGGGTGGCCATCGGCATTTTCAGGTATGCCGATGCTTCCTCCACACTCATAGGTATGTGCGTATTAGCCTTGTGTGGCTTGTTCTGTGATTGCAGACTGATGATCATCTGCTTCATGCCCACCACTTCATCCCGAAGCTGGGCAACGACCATTGGAAGGTCGTTGAAAGTTAATTCCTTTGTCATATACAAGTTGTTCTAAAAAACAGGGACAAAGGAATAGAATGATGCTTCCGTTACTGAGGTTCGTGACAGTCATTTGTCATTCACGAAGGAATAACTCTAACAATGGGGATTATTGGATTGTTACCTATCCGAAACTATCTATCAATGATATTGTTAAAATAAAGGTGAACCCGTATAAGAGAACGTGTTTTGTGTCATTGTTTAGAAACAAAACATTACCTTTGCATATCAATATAACGATACAAACATTCACTATATGAATAAAATAGTACAACCACAATGGCTTGAATGGGCAAAAGAACTACAATTCATTGCCCAAGGGGGATTGACATACTCCAAAGATGTATTTGATATAGAACGCTTTGAACGCATTAGAGAAATTGCAGCAGAAATGCTCAGCCTGCAAAGTGGAATACCCATAGAAAAAGTAAAGAATCTGTTTTGCAATGAAACTGGATTTCAAACTCCTAAATTAGATACACGAGCTGCGATATTCAAAGATGATAAAATATTGCTTGTGAAAGAGAAAAATGGAACTTGGTCTTTGCCCGGTGGTTGGGTCGATATAAATCAGAGTATCAAAACTAATACAGAAAAAGAAGTAAAAGAAGAGGCAGGGTTAAATGTAAAAGCTATCCGGGTAATAGCCATACAGGATAGAAATTTACATAATATTCCCCCATATGCCTACAATGTTTGTAAAGTTTTTGTTCTTTGTGAGATTGAAAGCGGATCTTTCCGACCCAATATTGAAACGGATGAGAGTGCCTATTTCGGATTGGAAGAATTACCTATTCTTGCAAAAGAGAAAAATAACGAAGAACAAATTAAAATGTGCTTTTCTGCTTACTCTGATAAAAACTGGCAAGTATTATTTGACTAATAAATAAAACATATGAAATATAAACATATCGTATTCGACATAGACGGTAC
>UMGZ01064692.1_pt1 | contig 14337 bp, 12 predicted proteins | sample 1965421 | NCBI WGS metagenome assembly UMGZ01 (sample SAMEA4836087, study PRJEB28245) | human gut metagenome | biome: gut microbiome; material: fecal sample | place: Denmark | collected 2008
AGGTCAGAACTGGATTTGCGCCTGCGTGTGCGAACTCTGGGAGGCTTTTTTCATAAGCTGAGGGGCGCGGCCTGATTTCAGGCCGCGCCCCGTGATCTCGACATAGGGCCCTGACGGATCATAGGCCTTCAAACGTGCCCAGGAACAGGGGCACTCCGTTCTGCAGGTCCACGATGCCATAGAGGAAGGGGCGGTCGAAGATCAGGGTGACGCCCTCCTGGGGCGGGGCGGCGCCGGATGCCGCGGCAACCACTGTGGCGGCCGCCGCCTCGGTGCCCTCCTCATTGACTTCGATCCTGGCGGCATGGATCACCTGGGAGAGGTAGTATCCCCTGGGGTCATCCCCCAGCAGGGAGAAGTCGGCCAAGTCCGGGTCAAAAGCGTCCGTCAGTCCAAGAGCGGCCAGGGCGTCTTTCAGCTCTCCCGACCACTCCTGCTCAAATTTGGGCAGGGACAGGCGGAGGAAGAAGGTCTCATCCCTGCCGGAGAGGAGGGCGGACAGCCCCTCCCCGGTGAGGGAGGACAGCCAGCGCTCAAAGTCCGGGACGCCGGAGGACTGCCGGGGCATGAGGGCGAAGAAAGCCAGCCGCCCGTCGTCATAGGGGAGGAGGACGCCTTCGTCGCTGCCGCTTTGGAGATAGGTCAGAGAGCGGGAGAAGTGCTGGAGGAAGTCCAGGGGCTCCGCAGTTCCGTCGGCCCGGGTGAAGTCCCGTGTAATGGTGTCGCTGGGGTCGAATTTGGCCGCCCAGGTGTTCTTCAGGTAGAGGGCATTGACCATCAGGGCGGCGGCGTCCTCCCCGAAGGGCCGCTGGATGATCTGGGGGATCATGCCTGCGGTATGGTCTGACACCCAGCTGTTGAGGGCGGGGACGATGACTGGGGCGGACAGGTCCTCCTGGAACACCTGAGCGTCGAAAATGCCGGAGCATCTGCCTACAAAGTCTTCTTGCATACGGCCCTCCGGGTCGGTCCACAGGCTGTTGGCAATGGAGCACTCCGTGGAGCCCCCCAGTCCTCCATAGAGTTTCATGAGGGCAGAGCAGGAGACGTTGAGGGCCTCCAGGCTGGCACCGTCCCCCAGCACCTCCCGGAACTGGTCCAAGGTCTCCCCATCAGCACCATTGGCGGCCATGGATAGTGCCAGGGCCGCGGAAAGGGGGGATAGGAGCGTTCCCTCCCCCTCCTGGCGGGCAGTTTTCAACAGGTCCAGCCCAAATTCAGACAGGGCGGACCAGACGGCGGGGGTCTCCAGGTCATAACGCATCATCTCCTCTTCGGAGATCGTCACCGGCTGGGCAGAGAGAGGCTGCGGGGCGGCAGAGGCGGAGCAGCCCGACAGAGCGGACAGCCCCAGGGTGCAGGTGAGGAGCAGGGCGGAGACGCGTTTCATAAGATCCCTCCTTGCTTTTTTGATAGGGCCTGTGTGGGACAGCGCCGTAATGGCGGGAGACTCTCCCGTCTTTTACTCTGTTAGACGGCGGAAGGGGAAAAAAGTTCCCTGGGGGAGAAAAATAGAGGCGGGAGGACGCAGAGCGGCCTGTGGGATGCGTGTCCTTCCCGTCCCCGCGCAGGGCGGAACATCTCTGACAGATCCTACGGCTGCGACTGGGACGGGAGAAGGAAGGCCCCTCATCCGTCGCGGCATACGCCGCGGCACCTTCCCCCCAAAGGGAAGGCTTTGGGCGGGCAGAGCCCTTTGGGCCATCCTGCGGGTGGGACGGGCAAGATGCACACCGCTCCCGGTCCCGCAGGGAACAGGAACGACCAGGGGAAGCTTTGGCCCAGGGATATAAGATGGAATTTTGAGTTTTGCATCAAAACAGAAGAAAATTTGCTCTTGACGGCGGGCGGAGACCATGGTATAATCCGAAATTGCGGTGGTAGGGGCATTCTGCCCTTTTACCCGATGAAACGGCCCCGGCGACGGGGGAGAGGAGGGGCACCGAAATGCTCGAAGAACTGAAAGCGGGTTCCAGGGTCGTGGGAGCCAAACAGACCCGGCGGGCCCTGAAGGACGGACGTGCGAAAAGGGTCTACATGGCCAAGGACGCCGACCCCAGGCTCCTCCAGCCGCTGGTGCAGGAGGCGGTGCGGCAGCGCGTCCCCCTCATCCAGGTGGACACCATGCGCCAGCTGGGAGAGGCCTGCGGCATCTCCGTGGGCGCCGCCATCGTGGCGGCGGTATGACCCCATATTTTTGGTTTTAACAGAATAAGGTCTTCCTGATTCTGTTAAAATATATATTACGCCCCAATGTGGGCAGAAATCGAGAAAGGAGGAAAAACATGCCTACTTTTAATCAGCTGGTCCGGAAGGGCCGTGAGCAGGTGACCTACAAGTCCACTTCCCCCGCCCTCCAGCATGGCCTGAACACTCTGAAGAGCCGTCAGACCGACCTGCACGCTCCCCAGAAGAGAGGTGTCTGCACCGCGGTGCGTACTTCCACCCCCAAGAAGCCCAACTCCGCACTGCGTAAGATCGCCCGTGTGAAGCTGACCAACGGATACGAGGTCACTGCCTATATCCCTGGTGTCGGCCACAACCTGCAGGAGCACTCCGTGGTCATGATCCGCGGCGGCCGTGTCAAGGACCTGCCCGGTGTGCGTTACCACATCATCCGCGGCTCTCTGGATACCCAGGGCGTCAACGGCCGGATGCAGGCCCGTTCCAAGTACGGCGCCAAGCGGCCCAAGGCCGGCAAGAAGTAATTTTTTGCGGAGCAAAAAATTGCTGTATGGGCGGATATCACCCGCCCGCCGCTCAAATCTGCTGAGATTTGAGGCTTGAATTGCATTGTGCGTTCTGCGCAAGGCAAACCGCCTTGCCGAGCGTTTTCCTATATTTTTTAATATGGGCAGACCTCGGACAGGCATTACACAAACTGCAAGGCAGTTTGAGTACCTATGATTTCTAATTTTATAAGAAGGAGGGAAGCAAAGTGCCCAGAAGAGGAAATGTACCCAAGCGGGAGGTTCTGCCCGATCCGCTGTATAACTCCATCCTGGTTACCAAGCTTACCAACAGCATCATGCTGGATGGCAAGAAGGGTGTGGCCCAGAAGGTGGTCTACGGCGCCTTTGATATCATCAAGGAGAAGACCGATAAGGACCCCATGGAGGTCTATACCCAGGCTCTCGAGAACATCATGCCCTCCCTGGAGGTCAAGGCCCGCCGTGTGGGCGGCGCCACCTACCAGGTGCCTATCGAAGTGCGTCCCGAGCGCCGTCAGACCCTGGGGCTGCGGTGGCTGACCACCTATGCCCGGGCCCGCAGTGAGAAGACCATGAAGGAGCGCCTGGCCGGCGAGATCATGGACGCCGCCAACAGCCTCGGCAACGCCGTCAAGAAGCGCGAGGACACCCACAAGATGGCTGAGTCCAATAAGGCGTTCGCTCACTACCGCTGGTAATAAGGAGAAACAGTATGCCTAGGAAAGTTACCTTAGAGAATACCAGAAACATCGGCATCATGGCCCACATCGACGCCGGCAAGACCACCACCACCGAGCGCATCCTGTACTACACCGGCGTCAACTATAAGATCGGTGAGACCCATGACGGCACCGCCACCATGGACTGGATGGCTCAGGAGCAGGAGCGCGGCATCACCATCACCTCTGCCGCCACCACCTGCTACTGGCAGGGGACTAAGAACCAGTTCCCCCAGACCCGTCTGAACATCATCGACACCCCGGGCCACGTGGACTTCACCGTGGAGGTGGAGCGCTCCCTGCGCGTGCTGGACGGCTCTGTTACCGTCATGTGCGCCAAGGGCGGCGTGGAGCCTCAGTCTGAGACTGTCTGGCGCCAGGCGGATAACTATAAAGTTCCCCGCATGATTTACGTCAATAAGATGGACATCATGGGCGCCGATTTCTACAACGTGCTCAACATGATCCACGAGCGCCTGAAGTGCAATGCGGTGCCTGTCCAGCTGCCTATCGGCAAGGAGGACACCTTCAAGGGCATCATCGACCTGGTGGAGATGGACGCCGACATCTACTATGATGAGATGGGCAAGGACATGCGGGTGGAGGAGATCCCCGCCGACATGATGGAGCTGGCCCAGGAGTACCGCACCAAGCTGGTGGACGCCTGTGCCGACATCGACGACGAGATCATGGAGCTGGCGCTGGAAGAGAAGCCCATCCCCCAGGAGAAGCTGCGTGCCGCTCTGCGCAAGGGGACCATCGAGAACCTGGTAGTCCCCGTGACCTGCGGCACCTCTTACCGCAACAAGGGCGTGCAGAAGCTGCTTGACGCCATCGTGGACTTTATGCCCTCCCCCCTGGACATCCCCGCCATCAAGGGCGTGAACCCCGACACCGAGGAGGAGGACGAGCGTCCCGCTGACGACAACGCCCCCTTCTCCGCTCTGGCCTTCAAGATCGCCACCGACCCCTTCGTGGGCCGTCTGTCCTTCATCCGTGTGTATTCCGGCGTGCTGAACACCGGCACCACGGTGCTCAACTCCACCAAGAAGCAGAAGGAGCGCATCGGCCGCATCCTCCAGATGCACGCCAATCACCGGGAGGACATCGAGTGCGTCTACTCCGGCGACATTGCCGCCGTGGTAGGCCTGAAGAACTCCACCACCGGCGACACCCTCTGCGACGACAAGCACCCCATCATCCTGGAGTCCATGGAGTTCCCCGAGCCCGTCATCCGCGTGGCCATTGAGCCCAAGACCAAGGCCGGCCAGGAGAAGATGGGCCTGGCGCTGGTGAAGCTGGCGGAGGAGGACCCCACCTTCAAGACCTACACCGACGAGGAGACCGGTCAGACCATCATCGCCGGCATGGGCGAGCTGCACCTGGAGATCATCGTAGACCGCCTGCTGCGCGAGTTCAAGGTGGAGGCCAACGTGGGCGCGCCTCAGGTCGCCTACAAGGAGACCATCAAGAAGCAGGTGGAGCAGGACACCAAGTACGCCCGTCAGTCCGGCGGTAAGGGCCAGTACGGTCATGTCAAGATCCGTGTGGAGCCCAACGAGTCCGGCAAGGGCTATGAGTTTGTCAACGCCATCGTGGGCGGCGCCATTCCCAAGGAGTATATCCCGGCGGTCGATGCCGGTATCCAGGGAGCCATGCAGGCCGGCGTGCTGGCCGGTTACCCCGTGGTGGACGTGAAGGTCACCCTGTACGACGGCTCCTTCCACGAGGTGGACTCCTCTGAGATGGCCTTTAAGATCGCCGGCTCCATGGCCTTCAAGGAGGCCTGCCGCAAGGCCAACGCCGTGCTGCTGGAGCCCATCATGAAGGTCTCCGTCATCGTCCCCGAGGAGTATATGGGCGACGTCATGGGCGACCTGAACAGCCGCCGCGGCCAGATCCTGGGCATGGAGGCCCGGCCCGGCGCCCAGCAGATCGACGCCCTGGTGCCTCTGGCCAACATGTTCGGCTACGCCACTGACCTGCGTTCTTCCACCCAGGGCCGCGGCCAGTACTCCATGGAGCCCCACAGCTATGTGGAGATCCCCAAGAGCATCGCGGACAAGATCATCGCCGAGCGCGGACGCAGCGAGGGCTGATTTTCACAGGAATTACGGGAAATTTCAGTTGCATTTTTCCCAGTAATACGATACAATGTTTGCGATATCCATCATATCGCAGTCAAAACATCATTTGAATGAAATGATATAAGGAGGAAATTCCAATGGCTAAGCAGAAGTTCGAGCGCACCAAGCCCCATGTCAACATCGGCACCATCGGCCACGTTGACCACGGCAAGACCACCCTGACCGCCGCCATCACCAAGTATCTGGCTCTGAAGGGCCAGGCTCAGTATGAGGACTACTCCAGCATCGACAAGGCTCCCGAGGAGCGCGAGCGCGGCATCACCATCAACACCGCCCACGTGGAGTATGAGACCGACAAGCGTCACTATGCTCACGTTGACTGCCCGGGCCACGCCGACTATATCAAGAACATGATCACCGGCGCTGCTCAGATGGACGGCGCCATCCTGGTCATCGCCGCCACCGACGGCCCCATGGCTCAGACCAAGGAGCACATCCTGCTGGCCCGTCAGGTCGGCGTGCCCGCCATCGTGGTCTTCCTGAACAAGTGCGATCAGGTGGACGACGAGGAGCTGCTGGAGCTGGTGGAGATGGAGGTCCGTGAGACCCTGTCCGGCTATGAGTTCCCCGGCGACGAGATCCCCATCATCAAGGGCTCTGCTCTGAACGCTCTGACCTGTGAGGGCGGCGTGGACGATCCTGACTTCGCCTGCATCAAGGAGCTGATGGACGCTGTCGACGACTATATCCCCACCCCCGACCGTAAGGCCGACCAGCCCTTCCTGATGCCCGTCGAGGACGTGTTCACCATCTCCGGCCGCGGCACCGTCGCCACCGGCCGTGTGGAGCGCGGCCAGCTGAAGGCCGGCGAGGAGGTCGAGATCGTTGGTCTGACCGACGAGAAGAAGAAGACCGTCGTCACCTCTATGGAGATGTTCCGTAAGACTCTGGACTACGTCGAGGCCGGCGATAACGTGGGCTGCCTGCTGCGCGGCGTCGCCAAGACCGACATCGAGCGCGGCCAGGTTCTGTCCAAGCCCGGTTCCATCCATCCCCACACCAAGTTCACCGGTCAGGTGTACGTCCTGTCCAAGGACGAGGGCGGCCGTCATACCCCCTTCTTCAACAACTACCGTCCTCAGTTCTACTTCCGTACCACCGACGTGACCGGCATCATCACTCTGCCCGAGGGCACTGAGATGTGCATGCCCGGCGACAACGTGGACATGAAGGTGGAGCTGATCACCCCCATCGCCATCGAGAAGGGCCTGCGTTTCGCCATCCGTGAGGGCGGCCGCACCGTGGGTTCCGGCGTTGTCATTGCCATCGAGGAGTAATTCAAGCTCCTTTTGGAAAAATCCCTGCCTTTGGCAGGGATTTTTCTTTTTCTCGAAGGAGCCCGGCAGCCCTGAGATCCATCCGGCTTTGCCCTACTTCTGATCTGTACCCATTCCGATAAGAAAAGGCCGGACGTACCGGTCGTTCCTTGATTTCTGGCCCGGACCGGGATACAATAGAGATACTGTCCGAGTGGAGCGGAGGTGCGAGAATGAAGCTGCTGTTGGTAGAGGATGACAGGGAGATTCAGGAGATGCTGGGGGACTATCTGCGGACGGAGGCCTATGAAGTGGTCTGTGCGTCCAACGGGCGGGATGCATGCCGGCTGTTCGACGAGGGCGGGATCGGTCTGGTGCTGCTGGATCTGATGATCCCTCAGGTCAGCGGGATGGACGTGATGGAACACATCCGAAAGAAGAGCGTGGTGCCTATCATCATCCTGTCTGCCCGGGACACGGAGGCGGACAAGACCTTGGGGCTGGGTATGGGGGCAGATGACTATATCACAAAGCCATTCTCCGTAGCGGAGGTGCTGGCCCGGGTCAGGGCCAATATCCGGCGGGTGACCCAGTATGCGGAGCCGCCGGAGAAGAGCATGGTCCTTACAGCCGGAGCGCTGCGCCTGGATGGGAAGGAGCGGACAGTGACCAAGGCGGGGGAGCGGATCGAGCTGACCGCCAAGGAATTTGACATCCTGAAGCTGCTGATGGCGAATCCTAAACGTGTGTACACCAAGGCCCAGCTCTACACCCAGGTGTGGAACGACGCCTACTGCGGAGACGAGAACGCGGTCAGCGTCCACATCAGCAGGCTGCGCGGCAAGATCGAGGACGACCCACGGGACCCGAGGTATGTGGCGACAGTGTGGGGCATCGGCTACAAATTGGGGGAGAAATGATGGACGATACAGTGCTGACCGCCCTGCTGTGTGCCGCTGTGGCGGCGCTGAGCGGGGCGGTCCTCTATCAGCGGATCGTTCTCCAGGCACAGATGCGACAAAGTCTGGAGGAGATGACCGCCGTCCTGGGCAGGGTACTGGACGGGGAGAGCGGGGAGCAGGTCATGGTCTTCACCCAGGACCAGGCTCTGACCGGTTTGATCGCCCAGATCAACCGGCTGCTGGAGGAACGGCAGAGAAGGCGGGCGGAGTACCGCCGGACGGAGCAGGCAGTCCGGCGTATGCTCGCCAACATCTCCCACGATATCCGAACCCCCATGACGGTGGTGCTGGGGTACCTGGAGATCATGCGGCTGCGGAAGGAGTGCCGGGAGGAGCTGCTGGAAAAGGTGGAAGCCCGGGCGGGGGAGGTCATGGAGCTGATGGATCGTTTTTTCACCTTAGCCAAGCTGGAGGCAGGGGATATGGAGCTGGAGCGGTCCAGGGTAGACGTAGGTGAGGTCTGTCGGGAGACTGTGCTGGACTTCTACCAGATCCTGACCCGCCAGGAGATCCGCGTGGAAGCAGAGATCCCGGAGGGAGCGGTGTGGGGGTGCTGTGATCGGGAGGCGCTGCGCCGCATCCTGAACAACCTGATCTCCAACGCGGTGCGCTACGGCGGCGACGGCGGATATCTGGGCGTGTCCCTGAGAGAAGGGGAGGACGCCCTGTTCCTGGAGGTGGCGGATCGCGGAAAGGGAGTCGCACCCGGAGCGGGGGAGCAGGTGTTCCAGCGCCTGGTCACCTTGGAAGACAGCCGAAGCAGCGGAGAGGGGAGCGGACTGGGGCTGTCCATCGCCAGAGAGCTGGCCCGGCGAATGGGAGGAGACATTGACCTGGAGAGTGTCCCCGGACTCCGCACTGTCTTTACGGTCAGACTGCCCAAATGGCAAGACGAAAGAGATTCGTAAGAATTGCGCAAATCTTCTGAAAAGTCCTGGGACTACAATGGGAAGGTGAAAGGAGGCAGAAGACACATGCCGTATATTCTGCAAACGGACCGCCTGACCAAGATCATTGGAGAAAAAGAGCTGGTCCGGGACGTGGACCTCCATGTAAGGAAGGGAGAGATCTACGGATTCCTGGGCCCTAACGGGGCGGGAAAGACCACAGTGATGAAGCTGGTGACCAACCTGTGGAAGCCCACCGGGGGCCGCGTGCTGCTGTTCGGAGAGCCCCTCGCGCCCACCTCCTACGGGGTGCTGAAGCGGATGGGCAGCATCATCGAATTTCCCACCTTCTATCCCCACATGACAGGCCGGGAGAATCTTCAGATCCACTGTGACTATATGGGGTACAGCCGTCCCAAGGGCGTGGAAGAGGCGCTGGAGCAGCTGGAGCTGGATGACGCTGCCGACCGGCCGGTGGGGAGCTACTCCCTGGGTATGAAGCAGAGGCTGGGGATCGCCCGGGCCCTGCTGTGCAGGCCTGAGCTGCTGATCCTGGACGAGCCCACCAACGGCCTGGACCCGGCGGGCATCAAGCAGGTGCGGGATCTGCTGAAGCGGATGAGAGAAGAATATGAGATGACCGTGATGGTCTCCAGCCACATCCTCGGAGAGATGGAGGCCATGGCGGACACCGTGGGGATCATCCACCGGGGGAGGATGCGGGAGGAGATCTCTCTCCGTGAGCTGGAGGGAAGGGGCACCTCTTATCTCCATCTGACCGTGGACGACCCGGGGAGGGCCAGTGTCCTGCTCAGTGACGTGATGCACTTGGGCAGCTTCCGGGTCATGAAGGGCGGCATCATCCGGATCTATGACCGGCAGGCGTCCCCCCAGGAGGTGGCTGGCGTCCTGGCCCGGCACCATGTGGCGGTGGAGGAGATCGGAAGAAGATCGGAGACGCTGGAGGAGCACTTTTTGAAGCTGACATCGGAGGAGGGCAGCACATGGGAAAGCTGATCGAACTGGAATGGCGGAAAAACCGGATCGGGAACTGGGTGAGATGGGCGGCTCTCCTTGGGGCGGCGCTTGGCCTGCTGATCTTTGCCATGGCTTTCCTGGGGATCGCCAACGACCCGGAGACCGGTGTGCCTGACGCGGCGCCGGGGCATGGAGGGATCTCGTCCCCCATCGAACTGCTGACCAGTATGTGTTTTTTGGTGTTCACCGGGGTGATGCTCTCTGTTTTCATCGTGGGAGCCTATCAAAACGGGACCATGTCTCTTGTGTTCTCCTACCCCGTCCGGCGGCAGAAGCTGCTGGCGGCCCAGATGCTGGCGGTGTGGATCTTCTGCTTCGGCGCCCTGGCGGCGGCGAAGCTGCTGCTCTACGGCTGTGTGCTGGCAGGGAGCCGGTTTCTCCCCTCCGCCTTCCCTCTGGACTTTGACATGACCCGGGGAGCCTTCTATGGGCAGCTGCTCCTGCGCTCTGCCGTGACGGTCACAGAGGGCTTTATCGCCTTGTTCGCGGGGCTGGCCCTGCACTCGGCCAGAGCTGCCATTGTGACCTCCTTCCTGCTGGTTTTGCTGACCCAGGCCAACATTGGGAGCTTTACCATGGCGGACAGCGCGGTATTTCCCGCGGTGCTGACCGGCATCTCGCTCCTGTGCGTCCTGCTCAGCCTGCGGGGGGCGGAGACGCGGGACCTGATGTAAGGAAGGTGGAAGGACCGGGAGCGGCCGCAGATCAGAACAGAAGAGGAGGAGCCGCCCATTCCTGTGGGCGGCTCCTCCTTTGCACGTATGAGGAGAAAATGGGACTTGCAGCGGTCCGGCTCAGCAGCCGGCCATGGCCAGGGCCCGGTCCAGGATGGTGCCGGCGGCCTCCTCCTTGGACATGAGGGGCAGTTCCTCCGCACCGTCCGCGGTGATGAGGGTGAGCACGTTGGTATCCACCCCGAAGCCGGCCCCTGCCACCTTCAGGTTGTTGGCGCAGATCATGTCCACCTTTTTTTTCTCCAGCTTGGCCCGGCTGTTCTCTACCATGTCCCGGGTCTCCATGGAGAAGCCGCAGATGAACTGGCCAGGGCGGCGGTGCTCCCCCAGATAGGAGAGGATGTCATGGGTGCGGGACAGAGGGATGGACAGCTCCCCGTCCTTCTTTTTCATCTTGTCCCCGCTGTACTGGGCCGGGGTGTAGTCCGCCACGGCGGCGGCCTTAAAGATAAAGTCGGCCTGCTGGCAGGTGCGGGACACCGCCTGGAACATGTCCTCCGCGGAGATTACAGGGACCACTGTGACGAAGGGAGGGGGCTCCAGGGCGGTGGGACCAGAGATCAGGGTGACCTCCGCTCCCCGGAGCATGGCCATCCTGGCGATGGCGTAACCCATTTTTCCAGTGGAGTGGTTGGTGAGGTAGCGCACCGGGTCCAGGGACTCCTGGGTGGGACCGGCGGTGACCAGGACCCGCCGGCCCGCCAGGTCGTGGGGGAGGGCCAGGACGCGGAGGATGTGCTGGACCAGAGTGTCCGGCTCCGGCATCTTGCCGGGCCCCACAGCGCCGCAGGCCAGCCGGCCGGAGGCGGGGGCGATGACCTCCCACCCATAGCGGCGCAGCAGATCCAGGTTGTCCTGGGTCACCGGGTTCTCATACATCTTGGTGTTCATGGCCGGAGCGATCAGCTTAGGGCAGGGACAGGCCAGCACTGTGGTGGTGAGCATATCGTCGGCCAGCCCGTGGGCCAGCTTGGCGCACACATTGGCGGTGGCGGGGGCGACGATCACCAGGTCGGTGCGGTCGGCCAGGGCGATGTGCTCCACCTGATGGGAGAAGTTGCGGTCAAAGGTGTCCACCATGGTCCGGTTCCCGGTGAGCTGTTCAAAAGTGAGGGGGGTGATGAACTGGGTGGCGTTCCGGGTCATCACCACCTCCACTGAGGCGTGGAGCTTCACCAGCGCGGAAGCCAGTGCCGCGGCCTTATAGGCGGCGATGCCGCCGGTGACGCCCAAAAGGATGGTTTTTCCGCTGAGCATTGCAAATCGCTCCTTTGCATAGAGCGGCGCGGGGCGCCGCTGTCGTTTTTTTCATTATAGCTGACCAGGCGGCAGATTGTAAAGGGCAGGGGGATATTTTGCGCGAGAGGAAAAGAATTGCAAAGTTTCGGTTAATTCCTGCCTTGTATTCCCACCGGCGGTCGGGTATAATGTGGCAGAATAAGGACCCGTGGGCGCGTCTCCGGCAAAGGGGGGGCTGGCGGGTCAGAGAAAAAACGGGGGCCCTCCCCGCTGAGGTGAACAGATCATGCTGATCGCCATTGATATCGGCAATACCAATATCGTTATCGGAGGCATCCAGGGCGACGCCATCCAGTTCGAGGCCAGGATCGCCACCGACCGCATCAAGACCTCCGACCAGTACGGGGTGGAGATCAAGAACATCCTGGCCCTGTTCGGGGTGAAGCCCTGCGATGTGGACGACTGCATCATCTCCTCGGTGGTGCCGCCGGTCTTCAACTCGGTCTACACCGGACTGGTGAAGATGACGGGAAAGCACCCCCTGGTGGTGGGGCCGGGCATCAAGACCGGCCTGAACATCCAGATGGACGTCCCCTCCCAGGTGGGCAGCGACCGCATCGTCATCGCCGTGGCCGCGCTGGCGGAGTATGAGCCCCCCCTGATCCTGATGGATCTGGGGACAGCCACGACCATCGAGGTGGTGGACCGGGGCAGCACCTACCTGGGGGGCTGCATCATCCCGGGGGTGCGCACCTCCCTGGATGCCCTCACCTCCCGGGCGGCCCAGCTGCCCGGCATCCGCCTGGACCGGCCGGGCCGGGTGATCGGCAAGAACACGGTGGACTGCATGCGCAGCGGCATCATGTACGGCACCGCCGCCATGCTGGACGGCATGCTGGACCGGGTGGAGGAGGAGCTGGGCAGCCGGGCCACGGTGGTGGCCACGGGGGGGATGGCCCAGTTCATCGTGCCCCTGTGCCGCCGGGAGATCAAGCTGGAGAAGGACCTGCTGCTCAAGGGCCTGAACATCATTTACCAGAAGAACGCCGCCAAGCGGGGGGGGCGGTGAGACAAGGAAGAAAAAACTTGCAGCTGATCATAAAAATGGGATATGCCAGGAAGGCATATCCCATTTTTAATGGAATTATCTGTATCAAGATGCTGTCGTCACGGAGCGAAGGAAGTCCAAAAGTTCATCAAATCGTTCTTGATCCACCGCCTCATATTTGCTCTCGCCCAGATAAATATATCCGTTTTCGAAAACGGATATATTTCCGATCTCTTCAAGCTGATCATTTACCTTGTAAAACCAGATCTCATATATATGCTGTCCGGTTTCAAATCGACGCACACCGAAAGAGGGGCCGCAGTATCGAATGTTCAGTGCATCGATCATTTCGATCAGCGGGGTGTCGTCCAGGCTGCACGGCTTTGATGAAACTGCGTTTGGCATCTCCGTGACAGTGTAGTCTGTGGCTTCAGATGGCTGGAAATCCAGGACATTGGACAGTTCTTTGGGAGAGAACACATAATAGATCCAGCCAACTAAAATCAATACCAAAACCAGAGCAGCCAATAGACCCTCCGCTTTATGGCGCTTATTGCTTTCAACCGCTGTCATATGGGAGTCCATCAACAACCGACTTCCTTCAATTTATTTTGGTCAATTTCAATAATAGTATAGATTGTCAATGCGTGTCAATATGTTGGTATAAGACGAATTTGTTTTGCGGCTCCCCTGCTAGGCCATTTGTGAGCAAAGAGCACCGTGATCAGAAGAACGCTTCCGGCCGGAAGGCCGGCGTTTTTTTCTATAGGCGGAAAAATTTTTCTCCCTGGCGGCGCGACCTGCCGGGGCGGGACATGCTCTATATAAAGTGAAGAGACAACGGAAAAGAGGTGAGGCCATGACGGATCAGGAATTGGTAGAGCTGTTCTGGCAGCGGCGTGAGGAGGCCCTGACCGGGCTCCAGGACAAGTACGGGGGCTGGTGCCGCTCCATCGCCGGCCGCATCCTGGGGGAGGAGCGGGACGTGGAGGAGTGTCTGGGGGACTGCTGGCTCCAGCTGTGGAACGCCATCCCGCCCGCCCGGCCCCAGCACTTCCGGGGCTATCTGGGGGCGGTGGTGCGCAACCGGGCCCTGCTCATCCGCCGGCGGCGGGGACGGCAGGGGGACACGGTCTCTCTGGCCGCTCTGGAGCTGGCTGAGTGCCTCCCCAGCCGGGAGGGGCCCGAGGAACAGGCCGAGGCGGCGGAGCTGGGGCGGGCCATTTCCGCCTTCCTGAGAGAGCTGGGGGAGGGGCCGCGTACCGCCTTCCTGCGGCGGTACTGGTACGCAGACACCGTGGAGGAGACCGCCGGGCACCTGGGCTGGTCGCTGTCCAGGACCAAGAGCGTCCTGTTTCGGACGCGGAAGAAGCTGAAAGCTTATTTGGAACAGGAGGGAATGTTGTGAACCGAGGAGAACGCATGATGGAGGCTGTGGGCCTTGTGGACCCGGCCTTGGTAGAACAGGCCGCCGGTCCGGCCCGGCGGCACAGCGCCCGCCGGCCCCTGCGGACCGGCCTGATCGCCGCCTGCCTGTGTGCGGCCCTGCTGGGGTCGGCGTGGGCGGCCAACCAGATCGGAGGGTTCCGGTCCCTG
>UMGZ01013252.1_pt1 | contig 14297 bp, 10 predicted proteins | sample 1965421 | NCBI WGS metagenome assembly UMGZ01 (sample SAMEA4836087, study PRJEB28245) | human gut metagenome | biome: gut microbiome; material: fecal sample | place: Denmark | collected 2008
CGCTTCCAAAATCCGGATATGGTTTTCCTGCTGATTTCAACCATGGGATCACTGCATCGGAATAGGATGTATTAATGACAACCCCATTTAAATCTGCCAACTCGCACGCCTCCATAATATTTCGGATATATTTGATCGCCAATGGTGACCAGATGCCGTAGGCACGCAGATTTTTCCATGAAATCGTGCCATATTTCAATCCGGAGTAAACACGGCTTGAATTAACAATAAAGTCCGGCTGATATTTTTTGATACAATCTGCAATCTGCTCTACATTATCAAAATCAACTCCGCTTTCCATCACAATCTGTGAGCGGTTTACATGACGGATCAGCGCACTGACTCTGACAATGTTTACGTTGTTCTCCATCTTCTCCTTATTTCTTCCAACTACAACAATTTTCATTGTCTCATCGTTTCTGCTCACAAGGAAATCTAAAAGATATGTTCCCACGCTTCCCAATCCTAAGATCATGACTGTTATCTCATTTTTCTCTACATGTTTTCTGATCGTTTGTAACCGTTCTTCTAACTTTTTCATGCCCTTTTCCTCTTATCCTATATCTGTTATTCCATTGGAACCAAAGTCAAAATTTCCTTAATTGACATGCAGTCCTGGCTCGCTTCGTAACATCTCTCATTCTCCAACACGGATGTTACTGCTTTTTTCATTGCAGGAAAAGCTGCGCGTAGCATGTGATTTGCATAGATCACAATATTGACTCCATGTTCCTTAAATTCATCTTCACGCACTTTATTGAATGTTGTCGGTACCACTACGATTGCTGTATCTTTGTCCTCTGCCCGGAATGCATCCACAAACGCAAAAATCTCATCCGGTGTCTCTGCCCTTGAATGAATCATAATGCCATCTGCACCGGCTTCCACATAAGCTCTCGCTCTTTCTAACGCATCCTCCACTCCCTGCTCAAGAATCAGACTCTCGATTCTTGCAATCAGCATAAATGTGCTTGAGGTCAGTGCTTTCTTTCCTTCCCGTATTTTCGTACAGAAATGCTCAATACTGTCCTGATGCTGCTCCACATCATTTCCAAATAAAGAGTTTCGTTTCAGACCGATCTTGTCCTCAATAATGACTGCCGATACACCAATCCGCTCCAGCGTTTTGATATTGTAAACAAAATGCTCAATCAGTCCACCCGTATCTGCATCAAATATGATTGGTTTCGTCGTTACTTCCATCATATCATTCAGCGAACTGATTCTAGAAGTCAGATCCACCAGTTCAATATCCGGTTTTCCTTTTGCTGTGGAATCGCACAGACTTGATACCCAAATACCGTCGAACTGACGCTTTTCCCCATCTTTCTCAACGGAAGTCTTCTCCACCAGAAGCGCACTCAGCCCATCATATGCAACCATTATCTTTACAATCTCGCCACTTGCGATCTGCCGGCGCAATATCTGCCGACGCACCTCTGGAACCCCTCTGCATTCCATCATCGCATGCTCAAAAAGATTCAGATTCGGGCTCTTATAGTAAGGGATTTCCACTAATTCTCCGCCCCATTCAGCAAGCATCCTGATTACACGTTCTCTTACATCCTTTTGATAACCTTTCTTCCAGTTATCGCCATGGACTACAATATCTGGCTTCAATTCTTTTAAAATCTTATCGTAATAGATATCATCCTGTACCACAACATGAGAAACACCCTTAATGTTGTTGATAATCTTCATTCGCTCCTCTAACGGCAAAATCGGATATTTCTCATACATTGCCACACATTCGTCACACAAAACGCCTACAGTCACTTCACCCAACTCCGCTGCTTTCTCAATTACGTTGATATGACCCGTCTGGATAATATCTGTTGACATACATAAATATACTTTTTTCATTGCTATACTCCTATTCCTAATCGTTCTCTGTAAAATGAATCAACTTCATCTGAAAACAGACTCATTTCATATGAAATATCATACTCTGCTGTTTTAAGCTGCATCGACATCGTTTCCATCTCTATCACTCCATAATGTACACCCGGGTTATGATCTCTTGACTGCCCAACTGATCCCGGATTAATAAACACATTCTTTTTTTATTCCGATATTGTACATTATCACATGTATAAGTAAGATTTGGGTATGCGCTGCACAGTACTTTCCACGCGCACTGGAAAAACGTTCACAGTTCTCCCTATTATACTATGGCACAAAACAAGTTATCTTTTATATCGACATTTCAGGAATAAATATTAGTTCGGCAACAAATTTTCTCGCAACATATCCTTACAATTCCATACCGCTTTTCATTGCGAATCTCTGTAAAATCTTTTATACTATCAGTAGATCACACATCGGAGGTCATACAATTATGCTAACACCAAAAGAAGAAATGATACAGCTTATCACCACCTGCATTGAGAAACAGGATTTTCAGACTGCCCATAAATGTCTTGATATTTACAGCCGCTCTTTCGGGACGGATGAATTCTTTGATTCTTGCACACTGTCACTCCTTAATTATAATGGTCCCAAAGTTTCTCTTATCTGCCTTGATGTCAATGCCTCTGTATTAGAGGATTATCTTGCAGCTGAACCCTATAAAAATCTTGAAATCATTGACTTCATTGGCAAAGATTATATCAATGACCTCACGACTTACCTTAAAACATGTAGCAGCAAATATTTATGCTTTCTGGAAGAGAACCAACGCTATGAGGCATCAAGGATTGCATCCATGATCCGTCATCTCGAGCAGATACCGACATTAAATGCCGTTGTCTGCACGCGCAACCACATAGATAGCAACGGCGAGATCATTGCACATCCCGATTACGCTTATGAAGATACTCTGGAGAATAAAATTCTTGATGGAAAGCTTCTTTTGGAATACTCCATCGATGCAAATGTCAATTTGTATGGCACCCCATCAACACTGGTATTATCTGTCGCATACGCACAGGGGCTCCTTTTGTCTGACGCTCATGTAACACCTGATATCTGTGCTATGTCACTTGTGTACCAGTTATTACTTCCAGCATGTATCGGCTATCTGCATACACCTTACATTTCGACGTTTCTGGAAAACTATCATGATACCTCTGAAGCCCAGACACACTACGAGCAATACATCCAATTTCTATCTGACAGCGGACAGCTTTCCTGCAATATACCAGTGCAGATACCTGCTGCACCACTGAAAAAACCACTCGCCCGTGACATTACATTTATCTCCGGAACATGCGGTGGAGAGTTTTTCAATATTAAGCCCATTGCAGAGGAAGCCAGCCGCCGTGGTTTTCATGTGCATTTTACAGAAGACCGATACGCAAAAGCAGAGATCGGTATCTACTCCCAGCATATCTGCCATCCTGAAAATTCAAAGTTTTCTGTTATTCTGCTACACGATATGGCACAGGGTAGTGACTCCTGGCCAAATCTCTGGGAAGTAGAACGGTGGAATAATTTTGACATTGGAATTCTTCCAGGCAGATCCTGGGCAGAACGCTGGACAGATTGCAGCTGTTTCTACTATACGCATCCCCGCAGTGGTGTCTATGAACTGGGCTATCCAATGAGTGATACCATACATGGCGAAGAATTGCAGAAACGCGCATCTGAACTTCGCCGTGAACTTGGACTAAAATATGACTACACAATCCTCTATGCCCCTTCCTGGGAAAATGACGGCAAGGAAGATGATTTCATACAGGCATTATCCTCTCTGAAGGTCAACCTGATCATTAAACAGGCTTGCTGGAATTTTTTACCCGAGATTCAGGCGAATGTCGAAGAAATGCGTAAACTTCACGAATTTCATTATGATAATGTCTACTATATCGAACAGGAAGAGAGTATTATGACTGCGATCGCTCTCTGTGATCTTCTGGTCTCTGAGGAGTCAAGTGTCATGGCAGAGGCAATCCTTCTTAACAAGCCAAGTATCGCTGTGACTGACTGGTTGATCCCTGACAAAACTCCAAGCCGCAAAGCAAGCGTTCCAATGGACTATGTTATCAAATGTCATAAAGCTGAACTCCGTGACACCGTAGATGCTGTTATCTCACATGAAATCCCATGTGAGGACTACATAAAACGTGGCTGGCGCACTTTCAGTAATGTCGGAAACTGTTGTAAGGATATTGTTGATGCCATTGAATATTTTACACAGGGTACACCATCCTGCTCTTTAAGAACTGCACCGGACTTTCTTTCTAAGCAGATAACCTCTTCCCGTTACACCAGCTGTACCATGTGGAATTAAACGAAAGGATTTTTTAAATGAATTTTCCAGAGCATTACTTTGAGGACGAGCTACGATGTGATTTTATGGTGCCCGAAATGATGAAACGCGCCTGGGCAGCGCAGCTTGAAATATTACAAATTATCATTAACATATGCAATGCACATCATTTACAGTACTTTGCTGATTGGGGAACACTTTTAGGTGCAGTGCGGCATAAAGGATATATTCCATGGGATGATGACATTGACATTAGCCTGAAACGAGAAGATTATAACCGCCTCATCAAACTGCTTCCAAAAGAACTTCCATATGGTTTTTCCATGGCTGGTATGTATGCTGGTACCAAGCGTCTACAGGATGCTGCATTTGTTCCAATCATACGTGTTATCGCCGATGAGACCTGTTGGGATCTCAAATCCTATATGCAGTATTTTCACGGATTTCCATATCCCCGGATTGGTATTGATATTTTCCCACTGGACTATATCCCACAGGATGAAGATGCCGCCCAGCTTCAGCTTACACTTTTGAATTCAGGCATCCAGCTTCTTCGTTGCTGGAATGAGTTAAAACAAAACGGTGAATTATCTTCCCGTCTGCAGGACTTTTCCACGCTCTGCAACGTCAAGCTTCCATCTCCTGATGCTCCCGGCATTCAAACGCAAATCTGGCGTTTACTTGATGGGGTTTGCTCGCTGTATACAAATGATGAAGCCAGTGAAATTACAAACTATCCGCTTTGGCTTTTACACCCACGCTACCGCTTTAAAAAAGATTGGTTCGACGAAACAATACGGGTTCCCTTTGAGAATATCGAAATTGCGATTCCAAAACACTATGACGAAATTCTTACATTAGAGTATATCTCCTATATGACACCTGTACCCAATTTCCCACATGGCTATCCATTCTATAAAAACAGCGAAAAAGAATTAAAGACCAGACTGGAAAAAGCAGGCTATACCGGAACAATCGATGAATTCTGTCGAAATATTGACCACATTAATATTATAGAACATAAAATCTAGTAAATATAATTGGAGATTAACCATGAAATTACTCTTCCTTGATACTCCCTCTTTCGGAAAATTAGATCTAATCAATGCTTTTGAGCAACTGGGATTTACCGTGCAGCTTTTTCATCACGAAAAGCTGCACGAATATTGTTGTAAAGAATTTGATGATGACTTTGATGACTTTATCGCACAGGACTGTTATGACTTTGTTTTCTCTCTCAACTACTATCCATCCATCTCAAACGGCTGCAACCGCAATCACTTAAAATATCTGTCCTTTGTGTATGACAGTCCGTTGGTTTCCCTGTATTCGTACACGCTGATCAACCCATGTAACTATATCTTTCTCTTTGACAAAGCTCTTTACCTTGATTTTGCCAAAGAGGGGATCACGACCATATATTATCTGCCTCTGTGTGCAAACACCGCACGTCTGGGTGCCATGCAGCTTCCTTATGACAAGCGTTCCATTTTATCCAGTGATGTCTCTTTTGTCGGCGCACTCTATAACGAGTCCCATAATTTTTTAGACCGTATGACAGATCTGGATGACTATACCAAAGGGTACATTAACGCCATTATGGATGCCCAGATGAAGGTAAATGGCTATTTCTTTATCGAAGAGCTTTTAACCCCTGACATTATCGCCTCCATGAAAAAATCTCTGGAATACCATACGCAGCCGGGTGGCACCGAATCGGATGCCTATGTCTATGCCAATTATTTTCTTGCGCGAAAGATCACGTCGATCGAGCGGCAGAACCTGTTAAAAGCCGTGTCCGAGCGTTTTGACACCAAATTATACACACATAATCCAACCCCGACACTTCCTTCCATCCAGAATATGGGAGCTGTCGATTATTATGAGGTGATGCCGCATGTATTCAAAAACAGCAAGATCAACCTCAACATTACGCTTCGCAGCATCCGTTCCGGTATGCCGCTGCGCGCATGGGACATCCTCGGAGCCGGAGGATTTTTGCTGAGCAATTATCAGGAAGATTTCTTTGATTTCTTTGTGCCGGGTGAGGACTTTGATTTCTTCGACGGAACAGAAGACCTTTTAACCAAGATCGAATATTACCTGTCACATGAAAAGGAACGGAAAGACATTGCCGAAAATGGCTTTTGCAAAGTCGCCAAACAACACACTTACCTGCACCGGGTACGCACCATGCTCGAAACCGCAGGACTTTAAAACACCGATATTTTTGATAAAGGATAGATTTTATGACTGAGCATGACCTGCACATTACCATTTGCAATCCAACTTATAACGAGTCCGTGTCTTTGCAATTTTTAGACATCCTTCTGGACGAAACGCTGCTTTATGACAGCACGATCTATGTCCCAACGGCATGTTTTGAAACAGTAAGCACCCGAAATCACCGCCTGCCGTGCAAGCAGGTCTATGAATTGCTGCTGCGCCTTGCCACAGAGTATCCGGTCATTCTTACTGCGGATGCACCGGCTGACCTGGAGCAATACAGTGTACTTTCTTCCGCACCCGAACCAGTCACGTTTGATTCCTTAAAAGCGGATTGTTATATCGTCTCCCGCTACAAACAGCTCCTGCAGCAACAGGACTATTTTGATGCGGCTGTCAGCAGCCTGTTAGAGCTCGCCCGATCCATTAGGAAGCAGGAAGAACTGGTCTCGTATCTTTCGGATATGCTGTCTGAAGCACCCGCCTACCAGTACCTCTATGCCGGAAGCCAGCCGTTTTTAATCTACACCGGAGACAGTGTCTGCTACCAGATCCTGACCGTATTTGCCAGACAGTTTGGCGCGGCACTTCACAGGCTTGGCTATCTCGTAGAATATTTTGATCTGTCTTCCGAAGATTTTACCGAATCCTACCGCCTCATCGGCAGGCATTATCAGGCGATCATCGGTGTCCAGAGCTATATGTTTTCCGTGAAACTGAATAACGGCATGGGATTTTTACATGACAAAATTGGGGGGTCAAAATATAATTTCCTTTTTGACCACCCGTCCAGATTCGAAAATCATCTGAAAGATGTTCCAAGCCAGCTTACGCTCCTGACCGTAGACCGCAATTACGCTGCCTACGCCAGAAAGACTTACCCGGTCGATGCCATCTTTTTTCCACCGGGAGGCATACGCACCTCGTTTGAACCACAGGAACGTATTTATGATGTGACCTTTATCGGAAGCTACTTTGATAATTTTTCTTTTGTGCTGGAGCTTTTTTCTGAATTTGACCGGAAAGAACGTTTCCTCGCCAACCGTTTCTGGCTCATCATGAAAAAAAATCCATCCCTGCCGGCAGAACATGCGCTGTCTCTGGCACTGGACCACTATCACATGCAGCTTTCCTGGAATGAATTTGCAGAACTTTTCCACAAGTTCCGGGATCTTCCGGTCTATCTGTCCACCTATTACCGCATGAAGGTGTTGAAAACTCTTCTGGATGCCGATATTCCGGTGCATGTATTTGGTACAAGCTGGAGCACCTGCCCGCTCCGTGAAAATCCAAATTTTCTCTGGCATAACAAAGACCTCTCCACGAGCGAATGTCTTTCTATCTGGCAACAGTCTAAGATCGCGCTAAACACGATGACCTGGCACAAAGATGCCATTACCGAACGTATTTTAAATGCCATGCTTCAAAAAGCGGCAGTCCTCACAGAGCGCAATCCTTATATGGAAGAACATTTTTCCGACGGAAAGGATGTGCTGCTCTATGACTTAGATCAGCTTTCTGCCCTGCCAGAACTTGTGCGTTCTGCGCTCTCTGACCCGGCACAGCTTTCCCGGATCGCACAAAACGGCTATCAAAATGCCCTTACAGACCATACCTGGGACAGCCGGGCAAAAGAATTTATACATATTTTAGAGAAATCCAGTGCACAAAAAAATGAGGGGTAAATCCCTCATTTTTCTTTTACTCCGCTGCCCGGATGATTTTTTCAATCTGCTGGCGGAACGTATAGTATTTCTGAACCGTTTCAAACCCATGACGTGCAATACGGTTCCGCTCGCTTTCATTTCGCAGATAAAAATCTGCTTTTGCATACAGATCTTCGATGCTTTCATAAACGACGAAATCATCCCCGATCGTAAAATACTCCGGCATCTCTGCCTGAAAGTTTGTCAGCAGGAAACCGCCACATCCTAATATATCAAAAACCCTTAACGGAATTCCACTTTGGATGATCTTCAGTGAAATATTCAGATTTATCCTGCTGGATTTAAAAATTTCCGGCATCTGCTTATAATAATCTGCATATCCCATATATTCTACTTTATCGAGACGGGCATCCTTATCGGTGGAATACAGCCTGACTGCATGATGACTGGACAATACTGCCAGTGCCAGATACCGTTCCCTGCCAGTGATCTCACACGCCATCATATATTCCAGTTCCGCTTTTGTAACAGCCACCTCTCCATTAGATGCTTTCTGATAGCACGCATTTAATTCCTGCAAAAGCGCATCATCTAGCAGGTCTCCCAGAAAATATCCGCCATACACCTTCATCTGCGCCTGGAGGATTCCATCGAGATATCCTCTCTGATAAGTATTTAGCGGCCCCATATAATACTGGTACTCGGTCTGATAGAGTTTTCCGACCAGAGATATATCCGTCTGATCATCACACTTTGCAGTATAACGGGAAAACGTCTCCACATCTGCTGCAAGCGGCATATGATAAGCTGCGATCCCCTGTTTTTTATATTCCTCCGCCTGGATCCGGTCAAAAAAGAAGATCCGGTTACAGGAGTTTTTCATCGTTTCGATATTGCGGATATGGATTGGCGCATCATACACCCAAGATACATAACGAACCTGTTCCCCCTCACATACCATAGACACCAATGGTGCATAGTTAATGGAAAACACCATATCATATTTTTTCTGTTTTAACTTCTTTTCCAGAAGATCCACGATCCCATCATCCACTTCCCAGTCACTCTGTTGGTAAAATAGGGTATCATATTCTATTCCTAACTGTTTCCATGCACGTTCCACTCCTTCATTCATAAAGGAATGCCACTGATAGAACAATATTTTCATCGATTTGTGCTCTCTTCCTCAATTATTTGCAATAACTGCTCTGCACGTACTTCCCAGCTTGCCATCGCACTTGCCTTATTTTTTGCCGCTTTTGCAATCTCTAAGCGTTTCTTTTCGTCCGCAAGCAGTCCATTTAACAGCCCGGGCAATTTTTCTAACTCCCGTAACTCAAACCTTACCGTTTCGTCTCTGTAAAATTCTTCCAGATGACTGCTGTTATCACTGACAACTACGGCTCCGGCAAGCATACTGTCTGCGATCCGCTCCGTAAACCCATCCTTATGCCATGCCATCACATTTAAAGACAGCTTTGTCTTTTGCAGCACCGCTGCCGCCTCGTCGCCAAAGACCGCTTCGTGCATACAGAGCAGCGGATTTTGTGCAAACGGACTGTTCTTCCATGTATCTCCAAATACATGCAGTGTTATCCCTGCCTGCAGGATCGTTTCTACCACCTTTTCGCGGTAATAAAACATGATACACTGGATCACTTCTTTGAACTCACCAAACCGTTCCAGAAACGTCTCCTGATCCAGCGTTATCTTATAATGATCCAGTGTTTTTTGAAATGCCAGTTCCGCTGTGATGTCCGGATTTTTTCTCATAACAAATAAAAACCGTGCCGCCATAAACTTTATTTCCCACGCACTACTCATTATTGCGGCAAGTTTATTCCGATAATCTGTATAAGTTCCCAGGAATGCCACATCATAGATCCGTTCGCCATCGTCACAGCTCTCTGCCATCCGCCTGCCCCCCGGTGGCAGTAAATACGCATCTGCAACGCCTTTGTCATATTTTCGGATAAACGCCTGATAATTTCTGTCATGCGTGAGAATGTAATAGCGTTTCGGCGCACACTGCAGCTGTTTTTGCATCCAAATGGGATGATCCAGCACAAAATTATATTTCGGCCCCCCGATCAGATCCTGAAAATAGCTTTCCCCATTTTTTCGCTGTACTGAAAAAATCCATGCCTGAAATCCGATGGATGCCTTATATCTCTCACCAAGCAGTCTCGAAAGTCCCTGCACATCTTCCGCTGCAACATCATAAAACCGGATAGCATTTCCCTTCGCATGCAACGCCTTTGCCAGTTCGTTTGCCAGAACATTTAATATGTTATAGCAGCAACTGTCCCCGAGGTAAATCAGAATCGGCTGTGTTGCATCATAGTAATAAAAATACGCTTCCGTCCGCGCGATCATCTGCTGTAAAAAAGCCTCTACTTTCGGCGCACTCTCGACTGCAAGCCCCTCGGTCAAAACCGCCTCTACGACTGCCTCAAACAGCCCTCTCTCCTGCAAAAATTCACGGTATCTTCCGGCAATATAGGCATCGGTACAAAACTCGCACCAGATCTCCTGCACTCCATTTTCTACGTCTCCTGCCCCCGCTTTTTCTGTCTCTCCTGCCAGAAATGAAGCCGGCAGCAAATACACCGTTTCACGCTCTGCCACGCGAAGAGCCAGCTCATATTCTCTTTTGGCCGGAAGTCTTGTATTTTTCCCGCCTGCCTCAGACAAAAGTTCTTTTTCAAGCAAAATACCATTTGCTACGATACGCTCATCTAACAGCAGTTCTTCCATGCCAAGCTCCCTGCTCTCGTCCTGCTCCCACAGACATGCCGCCCGTATACCTTTTTTCTCCAATGCCAGTTTAATCGTCTGTTGTGTCACTGGAACTTCTTTTCCCCGGCACAACCACAGATATTCTTTCATATACCGCTGCTATTATTCCTCTCTCTTATATTAATTTTTATCGGCAATTTTCCGATATATAATTAGATATCACTCTATAGATGGAGGATTTTTAAACATGACACACTATGAAAAACCATATATTATCGCAGAAGCAGGATGTAACCACAAAGGCGACATGGAGATTGCCAAAGAACTGATCAACGTTGCAGCCATGTTCTGCCATGCGGATGCGATTAAATTTCAGAAACGATGCCCGAAAGAACTTCTGACCCCGGAGCAGTACAACGCACCGCATCCAAACCCTTGTAATGCCTACGGTAACACCTATGGTGCCCACCGGGAGTTTTTAGAATTCACTGTTGACCAGCACGCCCAGTTAAAAGAATGGTGTGAAGAAGCCGGCATAACCTATTCCACATCCGTCTGGGATATGACTTCCGCAAAGGAGATCGCCTCTTTGAAACCAAAATTCATCAAGATCCCATCTGCATGCAATACACATTTCGAAATGCTGCAGTGGCTCTGTGACAACTATCAGGGCGAGATTCAGTTATCTTTCGGAATGACAACACATGCAGAAGAGGAACAGATTGTGACACTGTTTGAAAACAACGGACGTGCAAAAGATCTTGTGCTTTTCAACTGTACCTCCGGTTATCCGGTACCATTCTCCGACATCTGTCTTTTAGAGATCGAGCGCATGAAAAAAAGCTACGGCTCCCGCGTGAAAAAGATCGGCTTCTCCGGTCATCATCTCGGTATTGCCGTTGATGTTGCCGCTTACACCCTAGGCGCAAGCGTGATTGAACGTCATTATACGTTAGACCGTACCTGGAAGGGCACCGATCATGCCGCATCGTTAGAGCCGGATGGCGTGCGTAAACTGGTTCGTAACTTAAACGCTGTCTATGACTCTTTAACCTACAAATCCGAAGAAATTCTTCCGATCGAACAGGTACAGCGCGAGAAACTGAAATACCGCAAACACTAAACAGGAGCAGCACATGAATATACTATTTTATCAATATGGCAGCATTTGTGAACCGGATATCATGGAAGGATTTGAGGAATTAGGCTTTCATGTGGACTCCATTTCAGAAGAAATTAAAAACAAGTCCCTGACTGGAAAAGAGCAGATACAGCTGATCAATCAGGCTCTTTCCAAAAGGGACTATCAGTTTGTCTTTACCATCAATTTTTACCCTGCCATATCCGAATGTTGTAACATCTATCACATTCCTTACCTATGCCTGATCGTGGACAGCCCTGTATTAGAGCTCTATTCGGATGCGATCAAAAATCCGTGCAATCGTATTTTTCTGTTCGACCGGACACTCTATGAAGAATTTGCCCCGTCAAATCCAGACTGCATTTTCCACATTCCACTTGCAACGAACGTCAATCGCTGGAATCGTGTTCTGTCACAGGCATCAGCGCAGCAGAAATCGTCTTTTTCTTCCGACGTTTCTTTTATTGGTTCTCTTTATTCCGAGAAGTGCCCTTATTATGAGTTAAAGTTTCCTTCCACTTACAGCAAAGGTTATATTGAGGGACTTTTACAGGCGCAGAAAAAAGTATATGGCTATTTCTTTCTGGAAGAGGCACTGGATCCGGCTCTGGTAAACGATATCGTATCTCATACACCGACCTTCTATCAGTTCCCGGAACGCTCACGGAAAGACTATCGCGCCGCATTAGCGCAGTTTTACCTTGGCCCGAGGATCACCGAATTGGAACGCGTTGAAATGCTTACCGCACTTGGCTCTCATTTCTCTGTGGATCTGTATTCCAATAGCAATGCTTCAAGCCTTCCGGTGCATTTTCGTGGACGTGTCAAAACGCATACTGAAATGCCGCTTGTTTTCCATGAAAGCTGCATCAACCTGAATATGACTGCAAAGTCCATTCGTTCCGGTATCCCACTGCGCATCTGGGATGTGCTGGGTTGTCAGGGCTTTTTAATTTCGAACTATCAGGCAGAGATCCCGGATTATTTTGTTCCGGGGGAAGACATCGTCCTTTATTCCTCCAAAGAGGAACTTCTGGATCTGACCGCGTATTACCTTTCCCATCCCGCCGAACGGGAAGAGATCGCACACAATGCCTATGAAAAGGTTAAAGCGCACCACACTTACCTGACCCGTATTACACAAATGTTAGAAACAGCTTTCCATCTTTAAAATTTTGGATATAATGTAAAATTGAAAAAGGGTGTTTGGCTCAATCAGAACACTCTTTTTTTTAATACAGGCTTTAATATGGAATCTACCTGCTCCATTGCAATATTTATTCCCTCTTCATATCCATTCAACAGCCTGATCCCACGCTCTGCAATCTCCTTTACAGACAACTCCTCTGCCGTATAGATATCCTCAGCAACGGCATACTCTGTCTGCTTTGCATAAAATTTAATGAAATTCATGAACTGTTCCTGCTCATCAATATCGTTGACCCTGCCAATCCGGCGGACCATCTCCTGATATTCAGCCGTATTCTGTCCATTGCTCTCTTCCAGACGGATCAGGGTCTGGTATGCTTCTCTTCCTGCCACGATCTGCTGTTTCAATCCATCCAGATAGTCATCTAAGTGGTAAAATTCCTGCTCTAAGTCCTTTCTTTCTTCTTCTGTCAGCATCCGTGGTGCACTTTTAATGATCGACGGAAAATCCTGCTCTTTTTGACACAGCTGGTCGATCGCCTCTTTCAGTGTCAGTTCGATCGCTCCATGTATTCTGGCTCCGCCCTCGGTTGCATTGTATACGGTTATCTTTCCTGCATTCCGTTTGATCGCCAGTTCAAACCATTTGCGGTAAGAATCCATCTGTATGTCTGTCCGTAACATACTTCCATCCATACCCTCTACTTCCACAAGCAGATCCTCATCACGCTTATTTGCTTCACTCTCCGCAAAGCCACTGACATGTGTTTTTCCTCCGGTAAATGCCAGATCCTGACCGATCAGGATGATTTTTTGAAAGCCCAGAAACTCTGCTAAGGAAAACGCATCCGTCGCTACAGAGCCACCGGTATGCAGCTCTCCTAATTTCTCCCCGCAGCGTTTTTCTATCACTTCCTCAAATCCTTCAAATCCTGCCGGAGATTCATAAAAAAGACGGCTTTTATTTTCTTTTGCTATCGTCGGGATCGAATTTGCAGTCAGGACAATCGGGTATTGACGAATCCGTTCCTCCTTAAATAATTCCGGATTCTTTCGCGGATCTACACTGATTCCAATATGAAAATCAATATTCTCTCTTGTCAGTGCCTTCAATGCCGAATCCACTGCAATAATAAAGGCACGGTTTCCCACTTCCTTTAACTGT
>UMGZ01004132.1_pt1 | contig 14226 bp, 6 predicted proteins | sample 1965421 | NCBI WGS metagenome assembly UMGZ01 (sample SAMEA4836087, study PRJEB28245) | human gut metagenome | biome: gut microbiome; material: fecal sample | place: Denmark | collected 2008
TTTCGCAGAAGCGCTTTCATGATATAGGAATCTGTTTATTTTTGTTTGCTTATGCAGCCTTAGAATAACTCATATAGTTTTCGATTCCCTGATGATAGAAATACATCGCCTTGATAAGGTTGGTCACATTGCTTTCAAAGCTGCTATCCAGTACTGTCCTCGCATAGGTGAAGCAGCTATAGGACAATGTCACATAATCCTGCGCCGGCTGCGTCTTGGATGCCACTTTGAACTGGTACATCTTATCATAATTCTGCGGTGCAATTCCCTTGAGAGAAATAACATAGTAATTTCCAGATTTCTTGACCGGAACTGTTTTTCCGTCCACAGTAAAGGTATAGTCCTGAATATCTGCGCCATCTTTCAATGCAAACTGAATGTTGATCGATGCCTGCTCCGAAATAGAAAGACTTGCTCCCTTTACCTGAATGTTGTCGCTGTGTCCTTCTTTCACGGCTTTGTATTCGTCGCCAATGACAACATTTACATCATCCAAAGGCAGATTCAATTCCTGATTAATCGGTGCGTCTGCATGATATCCGGAATACATCTGAATGTATCCGCCGAGATTCAAAAGTGCCTGGATACTCTCTGTAACAGAACTATCGTAGTTTTCCTGGTGCTGTAGAATGTAATCGGTATACTGTTTTACACTATATTCCAAATAAGAACCTCTTGTCCCATCCGAGTAACAGATCTGCGCCTTGATGATATCCGACAGTCGGTTCAGCGGAATTTTGCAGCGGAATACATAGGTACCATCGGCATTTTGCAGTGCAGATGCAAAGCGAACCGTCTGTGCTTTCCCGTCGGGGAATGTAAATTCAACATACGCATTCGTATCGTTTGCTGCATTTTCCGAAATTTCTGCGACGAACTTCAATGTCACCATATCTGCCACAGAAACACCAACCTTAGTAAAGGAATCCCGTCCGTTTTTCAGCTCTCCGCAGGTCTTGCATGTTCCATTACTGCCGAAGATGTGTTCAGCATCAGAATAGTAGACATGTAGATGTTCGCCTGCTCCGGCAGTAAACGGAACAAAAGGCTCTGTATAGTCACCATCGGAATACCATCCGCTGAAACCGCAGACATCTCCCTGCACCGGAAGTTCTGTAACCTCTGTACCATACTTGAAACAAAGCGTTTCTGTACGTCCCTCCCAGTAATTCAAGGTCACAGTTTCATACACTTCTTCCGAAACAGAATTCGTGTAATCCAGCACCTCACGGTTGGAGAGAATCTTTGCCGAGTTTTCAAATGTGAGATTCGCATATGGTGTCACCACAAGTTGAACATTGTCCGAAAGATTCAGATCTTGATTCAGCGTAATTTCACCGAATATCGACAGTTCCACTTCCTCGCCAGATTCCCCGGCGTATCTTGCCGCATCGTAGACATTCTGGAAGATTTCACCGTTACTGAGCATTGCAGTGCAAACCTTAGCGATTTTCTTAGAGTTGATAAATTTTCCGCAAGTCTCGCAGTATTGTGCAGCAGTTCCGTAATTTGCGCTATCCGGCGGTGCAATTACCTGATAGTTTCCACCCTTGCACTCATGCTCCGGAACGGAAATCATCGGATACTCTGCTTGGTAGCCATCAGAATACTCGATATGAACCACGGCCTCTTCATTCGCAACCAGAGGTTTGATGTCAATCAGTGCATCGCTTGTCAGTGTATATACACCATCAGCATACGTATAGTCCCCGCTCAAAACCTTAAACTCATAGGTCGGTTCTGCCGCAGATGCAGCAGACATCATCTGAATTTTGGCCTTGGCACGGCGTACTGAGTTTGTAGTTTTCTCGCCATCATTGTAGGAAATGATATTTCCATTTTTGTCTGTGACATAAATCTTTGCGTTGATTTCTTCCTTTGGTTTACTGAAAATTTTGTACAGATCTCTGCCGATGGTAACTGTATCTGAAATCGGAAGCTGCTTGCCGTTGAAATCGATGTCATCAATTCCGGTAGCAGATATCACATCTTGAATATAATCCCAAATGTCATCCTTATCCAGTTTGACACCAGTGGTGTGTTCCAGATAGTCCAGATTATACTTTCTGTCATATGCTTCCTGTGTCATGGCACCATCTAAATTTTTTTGATAGTCAATCGCCATTTGCTGAACTAAATCTGAATAAAATTCCATTTTCTTAATGTAGCACTTTCCATTATAGTAAATTTTTTGTACGCCATCAGAATCATAGGAACCTACAGCTGCATCGATTACTGCACCACTAAAGCTAAAAGCGTGGTCATCGATAAAATCATCGGTAAAGCTCGAAGTTACCACTTCATATGGAATTTCTGTCGTAGAACCCTCCAATGTCGTGACCACAACATTGTTCAGCATGTGCACCACAGTAATTCCATCCACCGTACTCGCAGCAAGGCTTGCGCAGAACTGTGCCAACGGCATCTCGCTCAAACCAATGCTCAGCGCATCAAAGAACAGCTTACTCAGTTCCAAATTCTTCTGATAGGGCGATTTCCAAAGATCTGTAATTGAAAGTTCAATGACTGCCGATTCTCCAGGTTTCAACTCTTCCACGGAAATGCTGGTAGCACCGCCACTGCTTAGAATCCGTTTTCCAGATGTGTTTGTCACTATCCCGTGATCATTTACAGTCTTATAGGAATAGTACCCGTGCTCGACATTTTTCACCTTGTTTTCCAAATCGTAAATCGGCTTATCTGAAACATTAGTTAATGCGATCTTCATCTCATACTTATCCCCATAGCAGGAATAATTAGGCGCTTCGATTGTCATTTTCAATGCACTTCCGGCATAAACATGGAGATTATTCTTAGAGTGGAAGTCATAAGAGAATGCATCTCCATCATTTTCGCCTATCACTCTTGCGCTCAGAGAATAATCGCCTGCCTCATCGCCTCTCAAATACCAGTGGATATCACTGACAGCGCCGGCAGCCAAATCGCCAATGAACTTAGTCTGTGAGCTGTTGCACAGAGTCAGACCGCTGGGAACATTCAGTGTTGCAGTACAGTCTTTCAGCGACTCGCTGTCGCTATTGAAAAGTACCAATTGTACATCATAGAATTCCTTCAGCCATTTACTCTCGCCATAAATGATGATAAACATCTCCTGCGACTCGTATTCATAGTATCCGACACTTGCGCCGATTTCCGGAACGTACGTATTTCCGCCAGACGGAATCTCAACCGGTCCGCCGGAGCCTGATGGCGGAGATATCACAATTTTCTTCTTTTCTGGTGCAGACGGCGTTGACGGAACAGCCTCATACTTGGTGAAAATCATGGGGACATCTTCGAAATCCATCTCGATAGAGTAATTGTAACAGTGATAGTTGCCCGGATCAGAGAGATCGATTCCTGCTGCGATGATATCCGATTTTGACATCGGCGTAACAGTCATATCCCCTACGATATTCAGCTTACGATTTTCCTCTTTCTTGACAGCATCCTCTACGGTTTTATCGTAAGTAGATGTTACTCTTGCATACGGTTCAGTCGTTGCTGCTGCGGTAGTTGTGGTTGTTTTGGAGGTAGAAACTGTTGTTCCAACGCCAGCAGACGCTGCTGTAGTCGTAGTAGTGACTGGCGCAGATGGATCCCGTTGTCCGCACACAGTACAAATGCTATCATTTCCGTAGGTGTGACCTTTGGCAGCATTTCCGCCATCAGTGCGCTCAAAGGTATCATCTGATACTGCATCACATTCCGCACACTTTTTGATCCAAAGTGCAGCGTGAGTGCAGTCTGCCGGCGAAATCATTTTGAACCATTCATACTGATGACCTTTTGCGGCATTCTCCCCATCGTTGCGCTCCAAAGTTCCTTCCAGTACAAGTCCGCAATCAACACATTTTTTCGTCCAAACCGCATTGTTCGTACAAGTTGCTTCGTGCACCATACAATCCCAGTCATAGTGATGTCCCTTGGCAGCATTGTCACCGTCCGTACGCTCAAAGGTTCCTCCTAATGCTTCTCCACAGTTGACGCACTTCTTTGTCCAGACAGCATTCTCTGTGCAGGTTGCTGCGCTTATCATGTCGCCCCAGTCGTATCTGTGTCCCTTGGCTTCATTGTCGCCGTCCGTACGTTCAAAGGTTCCTTCCAATGTTTCTCCACAGTTAACGCACTTCTTCGTCCAGACAGCATTCTCGGTACAGGTTGCTGCGCTTACCATATCGCCCCAGCGATATTTATGTCCTGTTGCAGCGTTATCACCATCTGTACGTTCAAAGGTTTCCGGCAATACATCACCGCAATTGACACAATACTTCTCCCAAACTGCGTTTTCCGTACAAGTTGCCGGCTTTATCATTCGCCTCCACTCGTACCGATGTCCCTTGGCAGCATTGTCCCCATCCGTACGTTCAAACGTTTCTTCCAGCTCTTCGCCGCATTTCACACATTTTTTTGCCCACACAGCATTTTCTGTGCAGGTGTTGGGAGAAACAACACGCCCCCAGTCATAGGTGTGTCCTGTCGCAAGATGACCTTCTTCCACACGTTCAAATGTTTCAGAAGTAACCTCACCGCAATTAACACACTTCCGATTCCAGAACTCATTTTCAGTACAGGTCGCCGGCGTTACCAGCTCGCCCCAGTCATATTCGTGTTCGATCTTGACGACCTTGCCGTTCTGAGACTCATCATTGGTATAGCTGAGTTCTGGCATCGGATTGGCTTCACTGCAGGAGTGATTGATGGTATAACGATAGACCTTTGCATCACCATTCAGGACCGGGTAATCCTCTTCTCCGATATTCTGGTTCCATCCAAGCTGGTAGGCCACCATGCCAGAAGAGAGATCATCCGACAGAATATTCTGCATTCCAGAATCCGAATAAGCCGATTTCTCCGACAGATAATAGCAACACTGGAATGTCGATGCAGTACTGTTTCCATATATCATGTGTCCTGAGTCAGAAGCACCTGCACAAAGTACGCTGCTCACGATTGAATCGCTAATTTCATACACAAGACCAGCTGCTTTGGTTCCAGTGACAGCTGCAAAGCTATAGACATTTTCCAGTCTTGTATTACCGGCTGCGTTTCCGGCAATAGAACCGGTGTTTCCGCTGCTGCTCTCAAATGTGGAATTGATCACACCGAGGTTCCGCACAGTGGCACCGCTCAATGTTCCAAAAATACCACCGCAATCTTCCTCTCCTTCAGAAGTGTATTGCATTCCGCTGATAGAAAAACCCTGTCCATCGAAAGTTCCCGAATAATTTCTGATTGGTTTCCAAGAAATTCGACCATCATCCGGAAAAACAAGATCATGCATCAGTTTGATATTTGCATTTCCTACAACACTTCCGTCATTCATGTGCTGAAACAGCCACAAAAGCTGACCGGAATTCCGAACCTCATAAGTTTGGTTTGTGAAAATGGGTGCCTGATAAATGACACTGTTTTCATCAGCATGATCGATAGCAAGTTCACAGTCCGCACCGCCAAAACAATAGCCATTTGCATCATAGGCATGCTTGCGGAACAAGTGAATATCTCCTGCGGCAAAAACAGCACTTCTGAAAACAGTTTCTCCCGGCGCAAGATTGATGTTCTGCCAGGAATACGAGATACCGGAATCATAGCCCGTAGAATAAGCAGAACCGTTGTGTCCAGTATAAGCATTTTGTGTTCTGCTGCTATAAACGCCCCACCAACAGTCGCCATCATCAGACAGAGAGAGACTGAAGATGTTTCCAGAACCATCATGCATCTCAATATTTGGCACATTGGAAAACATGGTGTGATTTTCACTGGTAACTGGCGTCTGATCGGCGCTGTAGCCATAAATTGCTGCATGGTCATTGCCGCCGATCATAACATCTGCAGTGCTGGCAAGTCCGAACTCCGTCACCGGATTTTCACTTCTGTTCTGAATGACGTAGGTGATCTTCACAAAGGCATTTTCCTGCTCATTCTCCGAAATTTTTCCTTTGGAATCACTAAACGAAAAAATCGGTGTCACATAAATCTGATTACCAATACAATACTCTGCATTCTGCGCATCAAAAGCGGTAATGTTGCTTCTGATATTTGCAGAAATTTCGTCGATCTTATACTTATAGTACAAGTTATAGCCAGCATCTCCGTATGTTGTTCTGAGAGATCCGCCATTTCCCCGCAAATCAAAAAAATTGCTATTTCGATTCAACAGCAGATATGTCAAATTAGAAATGCGGTTGGTTTCGCTGGTCGTGCCATATTTCCAATTTGCATAATAAGTCATATTCTCCTGAAACTCAGTTACGATCTCTCCATCAGTATTGGCCCAGCCGGCAAATACGAGGTTAGAGTTTACCGGCGGTTCCGGATTGGGAATGCAGGTCGGTTCGGCATCGTCAGACAAACTGCATATGCCATTGCTGACCACAAATGAACTATCGTTCATGATCCCGCCAGTAAGGTTAAACTTTGTAGTTGCAGAGGAAACCAAAAACGGATTTTCCTCCTGTTCGCCGGTACCAGCTTCTTCTGCATGCGCTGCCATCGTCAGTGAGCCATACGCTGCAAACGGAATTGTCCCCGCTAAGATTGTCATCGCACTCAAACCAGCCAAAAAGCGTTTGACTCGTGAGTGCCCCCAAATTTTCCCTTTCATCTGTCTTCCTTTCCTGTAAAAATATGTTATTTCCTGTACCGGTTCTGTGCTGCGAAAATTTAAATTTCCAAAAAGATGAACATTCAAATACTTTCATAAAGTATCATAAGAATTGTATTGCAAAGATGCTTACGAAAAGACACAAAGCCAGCCTGACGTAGGTTATTTTAACATACTTTTATTTTAAAAGTCAATACGCTTGTACAGATTTAACTATTTTTTAATACTTTTCGATGAAATCGAAAGAAAGAAATGATAAACATCATAACAAAAAAACAGATGCATTGTAAAACACAGTGCATCTGTCTTTGTTTGGTTTGTAATACAGCAAATTTTCAAACCCCCGCTATCCTACTTTTCTCGAAAAACATAAATAAGAACGGATATCATAATCCTTCATATTTCCTCAACAGGAAAACATTTCCGAAATCCACCCCCTGTAAGCTGAACAATCGTATCATAAAGCAAGACATGACGCTCATCAAATTGTTTGGAAAAGTGATAGTGTCCGGAAAACCAAAGGCGGAAATCCAAATTTTCGTCAAGTTCCTGAAAGAAATCGGTCAGCCGATTCTCTGTATAGCTTAACATTCCATGAAAAAGCTCCCACTGGATCTTTGTGGAAAGACTATGAGTAAGCACAATGTCCACCTTCCAGTTCACACACTCCAGCGCAGCTCTGGCACGTTGAACTTCTGCCTCTGTTGGAAGCTCTTCCCGCCACCAGGACACACCTTCTTTACGGCGTACTTTGTCATGACTCTCTGCGCCGCCCATTGCAAAAATGCGGTATCCTTCGATTTGAAACACTTGCCCACGGCATAAATGAAAAATATGGGGCGTAATTTTCTGAATCAATCCGCCGTTCCACTTTTCGATTGAGAAAGATTTCAGGCGGTCAAAATTTTCATGGTTTCCATCAATCCATAAGGTTGTCCAAGGTCTGTCCTCCAGCCATTTCAGCCAATTGCGTTCCTCCTCGCAATCTTCCCAAATCAATCCAAAGTCTCCGCAGATAATCATAAAATCCTCTCGTGACAACTGATTTTGCATTTGAAAATTCCTTTCGGAAAATTTTGAAATGTCAAGACTTCCATGCAGATCTCCAGTGATAAAAATCAAAATACTCTTTCTCCCAGTATTTTTTCATATTGTACCATGGAATAAGTAAAAATACAACTTTTCTATAATCAAACCAAAAATAGGGCAGCTACCCCGTAAAGCACGGCGCATCTGCCCTCGTTTTTTATAATCTCCGGAATCCTACAGATGTTACTGCATCTTGTAGGCGTCAATCATTTTCTTGACCATCTGTCCGCCGATAGAGCCGGCTTCCCGTGCAGTCAGATCGCCGTTATAGCCCTGCTTCAAAGTCACGCCAACTTCGCTTGCAGACTCCATCTTAAAACGTTCCATAGCTTCCTTGCCCTTCTGCGTAAATTCACCCTTCATGATGACATCTCCTTTTTCATTCTTTTGGTTTTTGACTTTTTGCAGCTGCGCCTAAATTTCAGCGGCTTTCGTGCTGCACTAATAGTATGACAAAAACGGAAGATTCTATGAGAGGTAGTTTTTTTCGTTTTTTGTGCATGGGACTGGAGCTTCTGGAAAGAATGCGTTTTTTCGCTGGAATTTGCGCCTATTTCCTGCCGAAAAACTTGAATTTTTTCAGAACGCTTCGGGTTTCCTCGCTCGGTTCATGTCCAGCGTCCTTTTCTTCGTCAAAAAAGCGCTGAACGGCGTTCACCAGCATTTCCCGCATACACTGCACCAATTCCGGCGGAAATTCTGTACACGACACGACTTCTGCTACTCTTTTCCAGCTCTTGAATTTAATGCCGGAACGCTTTACTGCTCCATAAATCAGAAAAATGGGATATTGCGTACCGCCCAGCGACGCAATACGGCAGCAGATCAGCAGCGAGAAGCCTGCAAGTTCTTTCTCCGAGTGGAACGGCACCTGCAGCAGCAAATTCTCCACAAGTTTTGAAAACTCCAGAGAATATCCCCAAGCGCCATTCTGGAGCAGCAAAATCGTCCATTCAAACTGATGCTGAAGAGGCATCTGAGAAAGATTCTGATGAAAACGTTCTTCCCAGCTTGCCGTGAAACGGCTGCCATGCCGCTGCATCATCTCGATGGTCTGATACGCTCTCTGAAAAGCATCCGGCTGGCTCCAGATCATCTCCTGCAGGGCGTGGACAAATGCATCTCCCAGGTAGGAACTCTCCAGAATTGAAAATGCCTGCTCCTGATAGTTCGGATTCCACTGCATGTACAGTTTGGCCAGATGCTGTGAAAATACCGTTGCACAATCGCTGGCGCTCAAAAGATCCAACGCCATCTGCGGAGAAACTGTCGGCTGCGCAACACCGAAAAGCCGTTCCAGCTGCCTGGAGAGGAACTGCTTGACCTTCGCCTTTCCATTCTCCGACTCTGACAGGAGCCTTGCCAAAATTTGAAATGCCTCCTGCTCCTCCGGACGACTCAGATCCAGCAGCTTCAGCAAGAGAATCAGCTTGTTTTCCGAGCATTTTTTCATGGAAGCAAAATACTCGCACCACTGCTTTGGCTTCTGGCAGAAATACATACGGATTATCGTTTCTGTGGAATAGCCCACCAGTTGGCAAACTGCCTCCAGCTGTATCAGATGCTGGAAATCATCCTCCGCATCTTTCAGCGCATCCGCAGCATAGCGCCAAATTTCATTCAGCAACTGTTCCCGAGAGAGCAGTCCGTTTTTCAGGCTGCTCCGCAAAACGACAATGGCATCCTGCAATTCCGCATCACTGAGCGAAGCACTGAACAGTTTGGACGGATACACGGCATGCAGCATCTTCTCCTGCACCTCTCTGGAATAGTACGGGAACAGCGCTGCACGCTCCGTGCCAACCGGATAAAATGCAGTGTACTCCGTGCCGTAATCCCGGTAGGTCGTGTTATGCATCAGGTATTGGTGATATTCCTGAAGCAGCTTCTCATCCCCCTGGCAAAATGCACGAATCACCGGCAGAAACGCATCGGTTTTTATTGTAGGAAGCAGCAAGCACTCCAAGTCAAACAGCACCACATCTTTCCGATTCTGGAATGCTCCGGCATCGTAATTGGTGGCATGACTTTCCGGCGCACCGTTGACTGTGGGGGAATATACGCCGCACAGTGCCATTTGCGCGGGAATCTGCGGGACAGATGTCTCTCCAAGTCCGTCATAGGTGTTAAACGAGATGTTCTTGGCGATCTCCAAGGGAAACAGCAGGGTAACAGCTGCGATCCAGAAGATGATGTTTTCCTTTTTATCGCAGATCAGAATGGGACGATTTCCGCCGGAGCGCTCCTGCAACAGCGCATAGAACAGGCTTGCCAGATATTCCGTGCGGTTGGGATCAGCCTGCAAAAATGCGTGTACCGACTCCCGTGTCACACGTTTTCCGGCGATCAGAGAAACCGGCGGCAATGCTGCTGCACGGCTATCCCGATTGCCGTTGACGAAATACGAGCGTGTCAGTTTGTTCTGGAAAAACGCATTGTCACCGTAAAAGCAGGGATAATCCAGAACCTCCCGCATGCTGCCTACCAGCGTATAGACCAGCTTGTTTCCGGCACGTCCCTCGCTGACGATTTCCCGTCCCAGATTCTTTCCAAAAACAAAGACGGCAGTCTCTTCGTGGGAAATCTCCAGCTTCTGATAGGAAAACCGCTGCGGATGGTACTGTGCAATGCTCTGCGCTTCCTGTACAATATCACGATCATAGTCTGTGATGGGATTCACTTTCCATACTTCGGAATTGGATGGAACGCAATAGTTTCTCCCGTCCGCCATGGTCTGAAGTTCCGGCGCACGGTGAAAGTAGGCTGCCATGCCGTCCGAAAACGAGTAGAAGCCCCAGCCACGATTTCCGCTGTCATAGTCTTTAAAACAATACGTATAGATCGATTGCTCCACGATTCAATCACTCCTTTTACAGTGCATGCATATCCTTCATGATCCAGTAAAACGGATCCATAATATGGCGCGGATGGTGGATGGGCGGTGTTACAATGCCGCTTTTGACCTGCGGTGCAGCACCAAAGCAGGAGAAAGCGTAGTAATTCACGGTCTTGAAATAGCGTTCCGCTTTATTGACCAGATTTCCCTCGTTGTGCTGCATCAGAAAATTTCGAATCAGATTGCTGTTCAGATTCCAGCGCTTCTTATCCAGCCGTCCCTTGGCATCCAAAACCGCCGTGGTATCTGCGCCCTCGCATCCGATAGAAAAGCCCGGCGGGCACAAATCGGCTTTTTCTGCATAGTCCCACTTGGCAACGCCGATAAACAGCGGAATCTTTTTTCCCTTTTTGCCCTGCTGCTGTTCCAGTGCACCGATGATATTTTCGATGGCGATCTCATTGCTCTGGGCGGTCGCCTCCTGCTGCGGAAAGTCGATGTCCTTTGCCCGAAGTTCCTCCGACATTCCGGGAAGGTTTAGCAAGTCCAAAAGCAAAATGATGTAATCCGCACAAAACAGATAGTTCAGGCTGGCAAGCCGTTCCATCTCCTGCGATTCCTCACCGGGACGATCTGTCAGCGACAGGATGATCTCCTCGCAGTCTTTTTTGGCAACAGACTGGAACCCCACCACGGAGGAAAAGTTATCCGCATGCTTCTGCGTGCTGTCCAGCACATCCGACTGTTGAATCCGATGCAGATTCTGTTCCCGCCACTCGATCAGTGCGTGGCTTTTGGCAGACACCAGCACACCGGTCTCGCTGGATTTGGACGCTACCACGTCAAGCAGATAGGTGCTCTTTCCGGAGCTTGAGAAGCCGGCGATGGCTACCACAGCAGTGGGTTCCGGCGGAATGATGTTGTTTTGATTCCGGCAGGCATCGTTGGAGCAGCAGATTCGCATGACACTGCCGCAGTTGCTGCACAGGGGAATCCCCCGATAATCCAGCGGAATGTTCTTATCCGGCTGCGTGACCGCAGTTTCCGGATGCTGTCCAGCACACTTTGGGCAATAGAACGAATATGTCTCGATTTTATGATAGCAATAGGGACAGTAATCGTGGGGATAGCGATACATCTTACCCATCTCTCAGACCTCCCGAAAATAGAACAGACGGCGTTCTGCGAGATTTTCCGGCCGGATCACAAAGCCTGCTACCTTTCCGGTAGCGGTAAATTCATAGCGCACATCCTGAACAGGAGCACCCTTGCTGTCAATCTTCTGGGAGTCGAACGTTCCGGAGGCAACCATATTTCCGCCCCGATTGTAAGCGACAAAGCTCAGGCGGGGGATGCGTGGAATATGGCTGGCAACGTGGAACGTCACGGAATACTTGTGCCCGAACATGCCCTCTTTCTGACGGTGATAATTGATCTCATACAGCGCATTTCGAACCACCAAGGTTCCGGCAGCGTTTCCGCTCTTGATCCATCCGCAGAGGAACAGCACGGCAGACGACCCGCCGTTCTTTCGAATTTTGACTTTGAATGCGCCGCCAGAATAGGACACTTTCCCCAGCGGTGCGATTTCGTAGCCGGGCTCGCTGTCATTCATATCCTTGGGGAAGCGGTCAGTACGGCAGGCGAACTGGATAATTGTCCCATCCGGCAGTTCCGAACTTGGCCACTGGTTCCCGTCGAAGTCCAGATTGACTTCATCGACCCGCCGTCCCTCTTTTCGAATGACACGCAGCATCTCCTTTTCCACTGGCGTATACGAGAAATCGGGGACGATGCGCTTTCCATATTTTCCGCTGCGATCCACCGCAAAGACACAGATCTGATAGGGCTGGTCATACTGGAGATTCCGTGCCTGAAAGGAAATGCTATTTCCGCTGACCGTTCCCATAAGTCTCATGCCGTCTTTCGGACTCTGGATTCTCGCTGTTCCCGCTTTGACGCAAGCGATATACTGGAACTGCGCTATCTGGCTTCGGTTGGCAAACTCAACGGTCAGACGCAGAGAGCGATCGGACTGCATCTTCTGGACGTACTTCACATCCGGCCAGTTGATTCCCGGAGTTACTGCCGGCAGGTCACCCAGCTTCACCACATCGTCGTCATCGTTCATCTCCCACAAACTGGCGTAGTACGTCTTTCCCATTTGCAGATTATCCGCCCGAAAGCCCTGAATGCCAACATCTTTGATCAGCTTCGCAGTCTGGCGATAATCCTTGGCATAGCCGTTGGTGTCCAGCGTTGCCCAGAGCTGCCGGCCGGTGAAGCCCTCCACAGAATACCGGAAAATTGCACTGGTTCCCTCAAATCTGGAAACGCTCTTTTTCGGCATCAAGGTGGCAGTGTGCACTTTCATATAGTGCAGCGCATCGTTGAGCAGATTTTCGTCGATCTGGTCGGCAAAATAGCGGTACGCTGCCGAACTAATACAGCGCACAGTGGACTTTCCGAACCAGCGTCCCATGACCTGAATCATCTTGAAATCCCGATAGCGCTCGTACTCTGCGAAAAAGTCCCCCGGAATCTTCTGGATCTCGTCCACGGACAGACGAATTCCCAGCACATCGTGATCCTTACAGCCTTGCAGCAGCTGAATCAGTTCCTGTTTGTTCGGAATTTTATTGCAGCCCAGATGGTATTTTAAAAAGTCGTAGATCGTGATATAGTGCAGCCGCTTTTTGGTTTTGACGTAGTCGCAGGATTCCAGATGAGTTTCAATGCTTTTGAATTCCATGTGGATCTTTAGAGCAGCTGCCAGACTGCGCAGATAGTCCTCCGTCTTTTCATAAAGGTAATCCCCCGGAATTGGCGGAACGATTTGCAGCGAGATGCCGTGTTTGCTGAGAATCTGCTTCAGGAATTTTTCCGTTGTCTCCCGCTTCTGCGCCGGTGTTCCCGTGGCGCCGATGACCGGATTCATAGGCGTTCCCAGCTGGAGGACAATGTTCTGGAACATATAATTTCCCTTTTTCACATTGTCAACAATAAAGTCCCACTCCTCCTGCGTCACGCCGCCCTTTCCGCTCAGCAGCCGATAAACCTGACACACATCCTCTTCCAACAGTCGAAGCGCCTCGTGGTAATTGTCGTTCAGCATGCGCTCCGTGATTTCCGGCGTGACACCATCAGCGAGCTTCATAGCGATCTGCCGATATGCCGTCACCTTTACCGGTGCCGGAGGAGAACATTTTTCCATAGGAGAACGAGTTTCCACGTACAAATTTGCGTCTTCACTATACTTGATCATTTACACTTTTCCTTTCCCCGATACTTTTCTGAATCTTTATGCAGGACTGCTCCCGCATACTCAGTGGGAGGAATTCAGTACCTGTGCAATGTTGGTCATTGCATAGCCCAGATTGGACAGATTTCCAACGCCGGACAGATCGGTTCGGGTCGCCAGATTTTTGATAAACTTCTCGTTTGCATCGCCAAAACCCTGCGCAACGATTTCAAAACCGCTTGCCACATATTTCTTTTTGTCCGAAATAGCATCCCGTGCAGCATCCGATGTCCACTCACCATCTGTGAGAACGATGGTATAGGCATATTTCAGTGTTTTACGGCTTGCCTCCGCTTTCAGCATCTGATATGCATGATCCATGGGGTTGGCGCTCGTGCCGTAGCCCAAAGTATCGCCGACCTCCATCTTCCGCACCAGACTGCGGAACTGGTT
>UMGZ01041991.1_pt1 | contig 14170 bp, 12 predicted proteins | sample 1965421 | NCBI WGS metagenome assembly UMGZ01 (sample SAMEA4836087, study PRJEB28245) | human gut metagenome | biome: gut microbiome; material: fecal sample | place: Denmark | collected 2008
CTTATAAATAATGTTAAACTATAGTGTTGCGGAATTAAGGGTAATAACCCAAAAAATAGGAGAGAAAGCTTATGAAGAAGACATTACTTTCAATGGTGGCATTGCTCGTAGCAGGCCATGCAGCAATGGCTCAGAACGGTTTGACAGAAATCCCCGATCCGGATGGTTCGCAGTTTATGTGTACGGTATTGTCGCCGAACGGTAAGTATATCGGCGGCGTGTGCTATGGCGTGAACGCGGGATTCATTTTTGACGTCCGGGCACAGAAGATGGTGAGATACGATGCTCCCGATCCCGACACCGACGTCCAGCTGAAGGCCATCGCCGACAATGGCGTTGCTGTGGGATGGAACGGTCCGGCTGCCATCTTCGATTTTGCCAGCGAGAAATGCACCACCTACGGCGAAGCCGAACAGTATCTCTTCACGGGCATTAGCCCGAACGGAAAGCTCATCGTGGGCGCGCGCTACGACGGTACCAACGGCGAGGGCACCCCATGCCTCTTCAACGAGGGTGTGCCGACAGACCTGCCGCAGCCTTCCAACAAGTTCCTGGGTGCCGAGAGCGCGGGTGCCTCTGCGCTTTCCGTGTCCAACGATTCCATCATCAGCGGCTATTGGGTTGACGCTATGGCCACCCGTCCCGCACTCCTGTGGGCACCCAACCGTGACGGCGAGACCTTCTCGGCCTATCCGTTCTCGCGCGGCTATTTCGCTTCCTCTTATGAGTCAACCATGCCCTACAGCATATTCAGCTGCGACCAGACCATCATGAGCGCCAACGGAAAATACGTCGTGCTCAATGTGGAGAAGCTTCTCGACGATGGAGGCTCCGAGTTTGGCGTAGCGCGCTACAATACGGAGAACGACCTCGTCGAATACTTCATGGCAAGCCAACTGGAGGGCATGGAGAATAGTGAGTTGTACGGCTTTGCCGTTTCCGACGACGGTACCATCGTAGGCTGCTGCGGCAGTCTCTATTCCGGCCGCACGGGCTTCATCTGGAAGAAGGGCGAGACGCTTCAAACGCTCGCTGAGGCCTTCCCCAAGGTTGCGAAATTCGCCGAATACGACGCTGGCGGTATGAACTCTCCTTGCGGCATCTCTGCCGACGGTCGCTATATTGCCGGATTCGCCTTTGTCGATAGCGAGACTGCCGATGAAGATTCCGAGAAAACTGGTGGAATGACGACCTGGCTCTTCGACACGCTGTACGAGACTAACGACGTGGCAGCAGCACCGGCATCCGAGGGAGCCGGCAAGGTAGTTGCCCGTTTCTCTGCTGATGGCAAGCGTCTGAATGCTGATTCCAAGGTGCGCGGCTTCAACATGCTGCTGATGAAGAACGGCAAGACCATGAAGACTTTCAACAAGTAGGGCGCGCAGGCTCTATGAAGCCATCATCTCATCCGAGATAAAAGACGATCATCTCATCCGAGATATAAGAAGAAGGAGTACACCGGTTTCTTTGCTGGGCGTGCTCCTTCTTTTGCTTTTCCACTCTCCGAGTGTGACACACTCTCTCCGTGCGTCTATTCGGTTGAGGCGGAGTAGGGAAGTTGTCTGGGCGGATGGCCTACCGCTTCACGAGGTGGTCGAACTGCGTGAGGTGGATGTGAAATCCTTAATGTAACATGTAACAATGTAACAATGTAACAATGGTGGCTGCATCTCCCCATGCTGAGATTTCTTATAACCCCCGCTTTCGAACCTCTAACCCCCGCTCATATTGCTTAAATCCGCAATGTCATAATACTCCAAAAGTTTCTTCATTCTATTCTCCACAAGAACTTTTAGACATAGTAAAGGTAGACAGTCTTTGTTTTACAGCTACAGATGGTGGAATTACATTTGGAGGTGGTGAACCTTTACTTTATTAGGACATGGGAATCTGAGCCTATCAATCTGATACCAATTTCTAAGTATAAAAAATGTGAAAAATCACAATTTCTCGGTATTGTGCAATTTCTAAATACCCCCTACCTTTGCACCCCGATAAAAGGAATAGATATGAAAAAAAAATTAGGAATAATTAGAAAGATTAAAAAGAAACACATCTTTCTGGCCTTATTGGCCGTGATTGTTCTGGGAGGTTTGGCGAAGGCTTACTCTGCCTGGGTGGGTACTACCCGCATCGCTTTCCTCAACTATCAGGCTATTGCGCTGGGACAGATTTCGCATGCCAACGACAATGCGATGATCAAACTGAGTGAAATCACAACCGATGATTTCGATCATCTGGATGATTACGATATGATTATCGTGAATGGTATGGGTCTCCGAATCGACGAGAACCAGCGCAAGCAGTTGGAAGAGGCTTCCTACAAGGTGCCGACACTGACTCATGCTGCTACCAACCCGGCCAACAATATCGTATCAGTAGATAACTTCGATGCCGATTATCTGATGCAGTACATCGAGAACGGCGGTAAGAAGAATTATCACAGTATGCTCGCTTACATCCGTAAGTTTATCGACGGTAAGAAGTTCATGGCTCCAGAGCCGGAACGTGTAAATGAGCGACCAGACTATCTCCTGACTCATTTCGACCCGAAGGATGAAAAGGGCGATGAACTGGGCTTCAACAGCATCCGCGAGTACAATGCCTTCCTGGCAAAGAACGGTTTATATAAAGAAGGTGCTCCTACCATTATGCTTACTGGTTTTATGGGTGCGGCTCCTGATATGGAAAAAGCTTTCGAGAAGAAGGGATTCATGGTGTATCGCATCAATAAGCTTCAGAGCTTTATCGCCGGTCATCATGCCGACAGTATCCAGGCGAATGCCGTAGTAAATATGGCGCATGGCAGGCTGGGCGATTACTTCGTAGAGTTTATGAAGCAGAAGAATATTCCACTATTCTCACCTCTTAATATCAACCGTTTGACCACCGAGTGGGAGAGCGACAAGCAGGGAATGAACGGCGGCTTCATGTCGCAGAGCATCGTGACTCCGGAGATTGATGGTGCCATCCGTCCATACGTGGTTTTCGGACAGCGCATCAACAAGGAGGGCTTGCAGGAGGTTTACGGCATCCCTGACAGAATGGAGAGTTTCGTGGAGAGCGTGCTGGGCTATGTGAATCTGAAGAACAAGAAGAACAGCAGCAAGCGTATCGCCATCTTCTACTTCAAGGGTCCTGGTCAAAATGCACTTACCGCTTCGGGAATGGAAGTGGTTCCATCGCTCTACAATCTCCTGGTTCGCTTGAAGAATGAAGGGTACAATGTCGGCAAGTTGCCAGCCAATCCTCAGGAACTGGCAAAGATGATCCAGGCTCAGGGTGCCGTCTTCGGAACCTATGCCGAGGGAGCCTATACCAAGTTCCTCCAGTCTGGACATCCTGCCCTGGTTACCGCCCATCAGTTTGCCGGATGGACCCAGAAGGCTTTGTCTAAGAAGATGATCAAGGAGATGAACCAGCTCTATGGTTCCTTCCCTGGCAAATATATGGCTACCGATGATGGTAAGTTGGCGGTGGCAAGACTGCAGTTTGGCAATGTGGTCCTGCTTCCACAGGTGATGGCAGGCGTGGGAGGCGACTCCTTCAAGATTGTGCATGGCACCGACCAGGCACCACCTTACACCTATGTTGCCTCTTATCTCTGGGCTCGTTATGGTTTCAGTGCCGATGCGCTCATCCATTTCGGAACCCATGGCTCGCTGGAATATACCCCGAGAAAGCAGGTGGCGCTCGGCAGCAACGACTGGAGTGACCGATTGATAGGTGTGGTTCCACATTTTTATATATATACCATCGGCAATGTAGGCGAGGCGATGATTGCCAAGCGCCGCACCTATGCCCAGACCCAGAGCTATCTCACCCCTCCTTTCAAGGAGAGCGAGTTGCGCCAGACCTATAAGCAGTTGAGCGATGCCATCCAGTCTTACGAGAAGAAGGCATCTACCGAACAGTCGCTCAAGGTGAAGGCGCTGACCGTGAAGATGGGAATCGCCCGTGAACTGGGACTCGATGCCAAGCAGATGAACAAGCCTTATTCTGCAGATGAAATCGCACGAGTAGAGAACTATGCAGAAGAGTTGGCTAATGAGAAAATTACCGGTAAACTCTATACTCTGGGTGTGCCATACGATAACGATGATATCCGCACCAGTGTCTATGCGATGGCTACAGATCCTATTGCCTACGGCATGTTGGCAGTAGATAAGCTGAAAGGCCGTGCCCAGGAGGGGGTGGAGAAGCACAAGCAGCTTTTCGACCGTCTTTATCTGAGCAAGGCACGCAATACTGTGACCCAGCTTCTGGGTTCCGCCTCGGTTTCAGATGAATACATCTGCCGTTATGTAGGAATCACTCCTGCCGAACTCCAGATGGCTCGCAAGGTTGAGGCGATGCAGGCAGCTCCGGATCCTATCCAGATGATGATGCAGATGGCAGACCAGATAGGTGGAGCGAGGGAGACGAAGCCAAAGAAGGTGGACCACCGTACGGTAAGCGAACTCCGTGCAGCCAAGGTTTCTCACAAGAAGAAGGTTCCGCAGATGAGTCGTGAGGCTTTTGAGAAGATGGAGCAGACCGGTCACTTCCCTGACAAGATGATGGAAGCCATCAAGAAGGGACAGAAATGGTATCAGGAAGATTTGAAAAGGGCGAAGATGGCGAAAGCCGGCAAGGGCAAGTCATCTCAGACCGGAAGATCTTCTAAAGATAAGGGTATGATGATGTCGAAAGCTCCTAAATATACCCGTCAGCAGATTCGTCTGGCTCAGGCGATTACTACCGTAGAGCATGCCTTGCAGAATGTGGGCAAGTATTCGGAGGCGCTCCGTCAGAGTCCGCTCAACGAGATGTCTTCTCTGATGAATGCCCTGAATGGCGGCTTTACAGCTCCATCTCCTGGTGGTGATCTGATTGTGAATCCAAACACCCTGCCTACCGGTAGAAACCTCTTCTCCATCAATGTGGAGAATACACCTTCGGAGGATGCCTGGGAGAAGGCGAAGGAACTTTGCGACAATACCATCAAGATGTATTGTGAGCGACATAAGGGTGAATATCCTCGTAAGGTGAGCTACACGCTCTGGAGTAGCGAGTTTATCGAAACAGAGGGTGCTACCATCGCCCAGATTCTCTATATGCTCGGTGTAGAACCGGTAAGAGATGCCTTCGGTCGTGTTACCGATCTGCGTCTCATCCCATCCAAGCAGTTGGGCCGTCCTCGCATCGATGTCGTGGTTCAGACTTCCGGTCAGCTCCGCGACCTGGCAGCATCCCGTCTCTTCCTCATCAACAAGGCGATAGAGATGGCGGCAAATGCCAAGGGTGATAAGTACGACAACCTGGTGAAAGCCGGTGTTACCGAATCGGAACGGGTGCTCGTAGAGAAGGGCATGTCGCCAAAGGAGGCCCGCGAAGTGAGTATGTATCGAGTGTTTGGTGGCGTAAACGGCAACTATGGCACCGGTATTCAGGAGATGGTAACCGCAGGCGACCGCTGGGATAAGGAGAGTCAGATTGCCGAGGTTTATATGAACAATATGGGTGCCTTCTATGGTGATGAGAAAAACTGGGAGACCGTTCGCAAGGCAGCTTTCGAGGCAGCGCTGACCCGTACCGATGTGGTGGTTCAGCCACGACAGAGCAACACCTGGGGTGCCTTGAGTCTCGACCATGTATATGAGTTTATGGGAGGTATGAACCTTGCTGTGCGCAACGTGACCGGAAAGGATCCGGATGCTTATCTCGCCGACTATCGCAACCATAGCAATATGAGAATGCAGGAGGTGAAGGAGGCTATCGGCATCGAGGGCAGAACCACCATCTTCAACCCTGCCTATATCAAGGAGAAGATGAAGGGTGGAGCCAGCAGTGCCAGCACATTCGCAGAAATCGTAACCAATACCTACGGCTGGAATGTGATGAAGCCAAAGGCTATCGACAAGGAGATGTGGGACGAGATCTATAATGTATATGTCAAGGACAAGTACCATCTCGGAACCAAGGAGTTCTTCGACAAGCAGAATCCGGCTGCGCTGATGGAGATGACTGCCGTGATGATGGAGAGTGCCCGCAAGGGAATGTGGAAGGCTACTCCTCAGCAGCTCAGGGACATCGCCAAGCTTCATATCGAGACGGTGAACAAGTATAAGCCTTCATGCTCCGGTTTCGTCTGCAACAATGCCAAGCTCCGCAACTATATCGCCAGCAAGACCGATGCTGCTTCTGCCAAGGAATATCAGCAGAATGTAGAGCAGATCCGCGATGCTGAGGCTGCGAAGAACAGCAGCGACAAGGGTATGGTGATGAAGAAGGAGACGCTGAATGAGGAAGCTCAGAAAACCACCACTATGGTGAGCGGCATCGTTGTAGGTGTCATCGTCATCGTAGCTTTCGTGCTGTTGGCTGTCCTGATTCGCAGAAGAAGAAAGAATATGGTTGAATAGAAATGGAGACATTAGTTTTAGTAATGATGATATTGGTTTGCTTCAGTTTTGTGCTGAAGCAGACCTTCCACGGAGTGAAGGAGATTATGATCATCTCGGTGCTCGTAGCCTTCTTCGTGGGAATGACCTGGCCACTTGCCATCGAGCAGTCGAAGACGCAGATTGCGGCCTGGATAGCCGACCAGAAGCTGATGCTCGATATGGCGGTGCTGCTGAGTATCGACGTGGCACTCACGATGCTTTTCTGTGTGCATCACGTTGATCTGAAGACTTCGGAACATGTGAGCCGCCGCAAATGGATGTTCTTCATCTTCCTGAAGTTCTTCCCGGGTTTGCTGGTTTTCCCAGTGCTTTTCAGTGTTCTGGTGATGACCATCTTCCTGCTACCTGGCGTATCGTTCCAGGTAGTGGCATGGGTGCTTGCCGTAGTGCTGCTGGTCTTGACGCCGGTATTCACCTACGGTTTGAGATGGCTCTTGCCGGAGCGACCAATCCGCTTGGAACTGCTCTTCCTGGTAGAGGTGCTGCTCGGATTGATGGGCATCATCGGTACGGTGAATGGCAGGACAGCCGTGGCAGGATTCAACAGTTTCGATGCCCTCTCGCTTTTCGGCGTCATCGCCATCGTCATCGTGGGAATGGCAATAGGATGGGCAGTTTACAATTATCAAATTAAAAAATATAGAGTATAATGAATTACATCTCAGACGTATTGTTTTGGATTTCCACAGGCATGCTGGTTCCTGTGATTATTTTATTGATTTTCTTCTTCCTCAGAGCCTTGCTGCTCCTCGGAGGTTTCTTCGGACAGTATCTTGTAAAGCGCAAGTCGGGTGCGGAGATTCGTGAACAGATGAACACCCTGACACTCGATAACATCGATACCCTGGGCGATCGCTTGCCGAAGAACAAGCAGGCTGTCATCGTTTCCTATATGAAGAAACTCGTGGACAACCGCCAGAGCAAGGCGCAGGTGAACCGTATCCTCGACCAGTATGCCCAGTTTGTTGAGAAGGATCTTTCTCTTCCATCTACTCTTCTGAAGATGGGTCCGATGCTCGGACTGATGGGTACCTTGATTCCGATGGGTCCAGCCCTGGTAGGTCTTTCTACCGGTGATATAGCTTCGATGGCTTACAATATGCAGGTGGCTTTCGCTACCACCGTAGTGGGATTGTTCTCTGCAGCCATCGGTTTCGTAACCAAGCAGACCAAGAACCGCTGGTACACCGAGGATATGAGCAACCTCGAGTTTATGGCAGACCTTGTAAGTGAAGAGTGAAGAAACGAAGAGTGAAGAATGCAATAGTAATAATTTATGAGACAAAGACGTAGAAGTCGTCTCTCGCATGATGGCGAGGATGATGATCCGATGAGCGTAGTGAGCAACCTCTTCGATGTGGCGATGGTATTTGCCCTCGCCCTGATGGTAGCCCTCGTTTCGCGCTATAATATGACGGAAATGTTCAGCAAGGATAACTTCACGATGGTGAAGAACCCTGGCAAGGAGAATATGGAAATCATTACCAAGGATGGACAGAAGATCAATCGCTATACTCCTTCTGAAGACCAGAGCAAAAAATCTGGCAACAAAGGAAAGAAGGTGGGCATCGCTTACCAGCTGGAGAATGGTGAAATCATCTATGTTCCGGAAGATGAATAAACGGGGATAGCAAATCCCATCAAACAGAAAAAATTATTGTAACTAAATAAAAAAAAGAAAGAAAAATGAAAAAGTTTAAGACAATGATGGCCATGATGTTGGCTTTGGTTTCTATGTGTGTAGTATTCAGCTCTTGCAGCAGCGATGATGATGAAACAGTGGCAGCTGCCAAGGAGATAGCCGGTTCATACACCAGCTCTCTGGATATGACCGTAATGGGCGAGACTTCTACATACGATCATGTTACTATGAAGATTGAGGCTGTTGATGATGCTACAGTCAAGGTTACCTTACCTGCTTGTGGCGAGGGCATGATGGCTCTTCCTGCCCTGGTGGTTCCTGCTGTAAAGGTTTCTGGTTCCAATGGTGCTTATGCATTCGCTCAGGAAAATTATGCTGGTACTGTTACCGTGAAAGGTGCAGAGAAGAACTACACTGTAACCTTGCAGGGTACTTTGAAGGACAAGACTCTGACCGTCAACTATTCTATTCAGTATGGCAAGATGCCTATGCCGATGATTGCTAAGTTTGTTTGTACAAAATAAAAGGATTGTTTCTGGATAATCTTTGATATAATTTGATGAAACAAAAGATATTCGCACTATTCCTGATCCTTTGCGGATTGTGCCTGAATCTGAAAGCCGAAACCCAGGGCGATGTCGTGGGTAGAGTGCTCGATGATTCGGGCGCACCGCTGGCGGGTGCTACCGTCCAAATTTTGCATTCAAAGGGTGGGGTAATAACTGATGAAAACGGATATTTCCGCATTCCTTACAGCAAGGATGGAGCGGTGAGAGTGAAGGTGAGCTTTGTGGGCTATCAGACTCAGACTTTCGTACTGAAAGCGGATGAGAGAAAAGGTGAGCAGCATGTGCTTCGTCTTCAGCCGGATGCTACTGCCCTCGATCAGGTGGTAGTTACTGCAACCCGTACTCCGAAGGCTTTGAAGGATGCTCCTGTGGTAACCCGTCTGATTACTGCCAATGATATCAAGATTGCCGATGCTACCAATGTCCAGGACCTCCTCACCGAGCAGATGCCGGGTCTGGAATTCGGCTATGCCATGAATCAGGAGACTTCTCTCAACATGAATGGTTTCGGCGGAAACGCCGTGCTCTTCCTCGTAGATGGCGAGCGATTGGCTGGTGAAACCATGGATAATGTAGATTATAGTCGTCTGAACTTGGATAATGTAGGACGTATCGAGATAGTAAAGGGTGCAGCTTCGGCGCTCTATGGTGCCAATGCCGTAGCCGGAGTCATCAACATCATCTCCCGTGAAAACAGCGAGCCTTGGACTGCCAATGTCAATACCCGCTACAACAGCTTCAACAAGGAGTGGCGCCACGGTGGAAGCTTCAGCTTCAATGCCGGAAAATGGAATTCGCAGACCAGCATCCAGCGCACCACATCAGATGAGGTGCAGCTCACCAGTCCTTTCGATACAGAATCCAACATCCTCCATATTTATGGTGGCGAGACCTTCAATGTGAAGGAGCGTCTTACCTACAAGCTCTCTGACAAGGTGAAGCTGATAGGTCGTGGCAGCTATTTCGCCCGTGTCAGCAATCGCGGCAACTACGATGACCACTATAAGGATTATTCTGCCGGACTGAAGACCGTGATGAATCTTTCGGAGAATGATAATCTGGAGATTTCTTACGGCTTCGACCAGTATGACAAGGCTCGATATGTGAATGATGAGCGCACTCACGACCACGATTATACCAATCGTCAGAACACCGTCCGTGCCCTCTATTCCCATATCTTCGGCAAGAATACATTGACGGCAGGTGCTGATTTCCTGAACGATTATCTCACCACCTATCAGTTTGTCAAGAATGGCTCCAAGACTCAGAATTCATACGATGCCTTCGCCCAGTTCGATTACAATCCTTTGCAGTGGTTGAACATCGTGGCAAGTCTTCGCCATGATTACTTCTCAGCATCCAGCCAGCATGCCACCACCGGTCGTCTGGCTCTGATGACCAAGTGGAAGGGCTTTTCCATCCGTGCCAACTATGCCGGTGGATTCCGTGCCCCAACCCTCAAGGAGATGTATATGAATTTTGATATGGCGGGTATGCAGATGATTTATGGCAATCCGGATCTGAAGCCGGAGAAGAGCAACAGCTTCAACCTGGCGCTGGAGCATACTGGCAGAGTGAAGAATGCAGGCTTCTTGACCGGTCAGTATAGTCTTACCCTCATGGGCTATTATAATAAGTATGATAAGCGCATCACTACCGAGGATTATGCCGATTATACCCCAGGAACCGGTCAGCCGGATGTGGCTTCCCGTTATTGCAACGAGGATGGAGTAGAGGTGAGCGGCATCGACTTCAGTGCCCAGTACCGTTCGGATATGGGGCTAGGTGTGAAACTCGACTACAGCTATCTCCATGTGGGTGGCAGAAGCGTAGATTCCCAGTTCTCCCAGCCTCGTCCTCATACCGCCACCTGGCGTCTCGACTACGATCGCCAGCTCTGTTCGTTCTATCGTATCAATGCCGCTCTGTCAGGCAGATACCTGTCCTCTCCAGATACGGACATCGAGAAGCATGACCAGGCATATCAGTTGTGGAAGTTCACGCTTCAGCAGCGATTCCTGGATGCCGTCAATCTGAATTTCACGGTAGATAATCTTTTCGATTATACACCAGAGAAGTATTATTGGAGTTCGGCGATGACCACCGGTCGCACCTTCTCTGTGGGACTTTCGGTCGACATCGATCGCATCGTGAATCTCTTCTAGAAACCGCCATCTGGCAGTCGCCAGACCCCAAATAGGTTAAAAAGCCATAGTGAAGGATGCTTTTCTTCAAATTATGCCGTATTTTCGGTGTAAAATCGTAATTTTGCAGTGATTTGAAACCTATTCGTTCAAAATTATGATGCGAAGAATCATTCTAACTATGGCTTTTTTGGCTAGCCTTTCATTATCAGCCAAGGATGTGAACATGGCCGTTGGAGTAGGGAAGTTGTCTGGGCGGATGGCCTACCGCTTCACGAGGTGGCCGAACTGCGTGAGGTGGATGTGAAATCCTTAATGTAACATGTAACAATGTAACATTAAGATTTCCTACTTCTCACGCTTGCTCACTCTGCAAAGAATATAACTGTAAGGATTATTTTGAATGCACATAGTCGGTCCACATAGCTATGCTATGTGCTATTGTGCTGCGATGAAAAAAAGTTGGAAAATATTGGTTGTTATATTTGGCGGCATGAAATGTTCTTCGTAGCTTTGCACCCAGATGCAAGACTTGCGGAACAAGCCCATAGAGGGCCCGCGATGGGCGTTTCTTACGACAGGAGTGAAGGGTAAGCAACTATCGGCAAGGTCTCCATTTTGATTCATCTTTAAAACCTTCAACGCAATGATACAGAGTTCTTCCATAGATGAGATTGTTTTTCATAGACTTGGGTTCGCCACTCTTGGATGTGAATCTTTTTTTGGGGGGGATCAGCTACCGAGCTTTCCTCGGCAACTGCCTCAGAGATTACCTCGCCAACTGCTATCGCGGTTTTCTCGCCATCGGCCTTCTTGCTCAATTCTTCGCGGCATGATGTTTTTTTTCGATGGGCTCTAAACTTTCTTTCTCGCGATGCGTCCTATATGAAAAAGAAGAAATCATGATGGAGATAGATGAGGCATTGAAGACCCGGTACGGTACGGATCGTCCGTTCACCGTCCCCGACGCCTATTTTGATCGCGTAGAGGAGGATGTGATGCGGAGCGTGGCTGCCGAGGCAGCGCCGCCCGTGGTGCGCGTCGTCCGCAAGTCTTTGTGGAAGCAGTTGTCGCCTCTTGTGGCAGCCGCTTGCGTGGTGGGCATGATTGTCCTTGTCGGACTTGGCGTGAGCTCGACGAATCCGCAGGGCGACATGGCGGCGACCGTGTCCCACGCCCCCAAGGTCTCGAAGGCGGAACCCTATACCGACGACCTCGACTGGCTCGCCGACTACACGATGATGGACGAGGACGACGCCTATGCCTATATCTCCGGAGAATAACACTTAGAGCCTATGAACCCGTTCAGAAAACGACTCCTCCTTACCCTCCTCCTGCTCTGTGGACTGACCGCCGCCTCGGCGCAGCACCACTTCGACGCCCAGGCCTTCGAGGCCGAGAAGCAGACCTACATTGTCCAGCAGGCACACCTCACCCCCGAGGAAACCCGCCGTTTCGTGCCACTCTACAAGGAGATGGTGGCCAAGAAGCGCAAGATCCACGGCCAACTGCGCCAGCTGCGCAAGCAGCAGGCGGACAACGAGCGTGCGGCACGCGCCCTCATCGAACGCCGTGACAACCTCGAGATCAGCATGCGCCAGGTGGAGCGCGACTACCACCTGCGGATGCTGAAGGTGATGAGTGCGGTGAAGCTCAAGGCCGCCCTCGACGCCGAGCGCAAGTTTCACCGCATGAAGTTTCGCAAGGCGGCCAGGAACGGCCATTAGCACCTCGCTCGTGCCCGCAGGTTTGGCACAATTCCCTCGTATGACAATCATTGCATGAAAATCATCGTATGAAAACTTCCCAGATATTGAGAGTGATATGGCTGTCGGTGCTCCTTCTGTTGCCCGTCAGCGAGTTGGTGGCCCAGGAGAGCCGTCCGAAGCGCGAGTTTCGCGGCGCCTGGATCCAGTGCGTCAACGGCCAGTTTCTTGGCCTCGGCACGCAGGAGATGCAGCGCACGCTGTCCTATCAGCTCGACGAGCTGCAGAAAGACGGCGTCAACGCCATTATCTTCCAGGTGCGCGCCGAGTGCGACGCCCTCTACGCGAGCCGCTACGAGCCGTGGAGCCGCTTCCTGACCGGTCGTCAGGGCACGCCGCCCTCGCCCTATTGGGACCCGCTGCAGTGGATGATCGACGAGTGTCACCGTCGCGGCATGGAGCTCCACGCCTGGATCAACCCCTATCGGGCCAAGACGAAGGACACGCGCGAACTGGCCGTCAACCACATCGCCGTGACCCATCCCGAGCGCGTCTTCGACTATGACGGACTCAAGATCCTCGACCCCGGCCAGCGCGAGAACTGCGACTACATCCTCCGCATCGTCGGCGATATCGTCAGCCGCTATGACGTCGATGGCCTCCATATCGACGACTATTTTTATCCCTATCCCGTGGCGGGCGTCGCCATCCCCGACCAGGCCTCCTACAACCGCTACGGACGCCAGTTTGCCTCCGTCGCCGATTGGCGCCGCGACAACGTCGATGTCTTCATCAAGGCCCTCGGCGAGGAGATCCACCGCATCAAACCGTGGGTGAAGTTTGGCGTCTCTCCCTTCGGCATCTACCGCAACAAGCGGTCGGACCCCAACGGCAGCGCGACCAGCGGACTGCAAAACTACGACGAGCTCTATGCCGACGTGCTCAAATGGGTGAACAACGGGTGGATCGACTACTGCGTGCCCCAGCTCTACTGGGAGATTGGCCACAAGGCCGCCGACTACCAGGAGCTCATCGGCTGGTGGAACCGCCATGCCGCCAACCGCCCGTTGTATATCGGCGAGGACGTCTTGCGCACGGTGAAATATCCTGACCCACAGAACCCCAGCGTCCACCAGTTGGGCGCCAAGCACCGCCTCCACCGTCAGTGTGCCAACGTCAAAGGCACGGTGCTCTGGTATGCGAAGGCGGCGGTGGATAACCCCGGCAACTACGGCACGGTGCTCCGCACGGACTACTGGCGCTATCCGGCCCTGCAGCCTCTCATGCCCTTCATAGATAGCGAGGCGCCCAAGAAGGTGCGCAAGGTCAAGGCGCGCTGGACGGCCCAGGGCTACACGCTCCAATGGCTGCCGGCGAAGAAGGCCAAGGGATGGCAGGACGAGGCCCACCAGTATGTGGTCTATCGCTTTGCCAAGGGCGAGAAGATCGACCTGTCCAATCCCGCCCGTATCGCCGCCATCACGTGCGAGCCGCGCTACGTCCTGCCCTACGAACACGGCAAGACCAAGTGGGTCTATGTCGTCACCGCCCTCGACCGCATGAGCAACGAGAGCGAAGGCAAGGCAAAGAAAGTGAAACTATAATCGAGGGGGATAACAACCGAAGTTTCGCAAGTGGTTCAAGAACGGGCTGAAGGCCCAAA
>UMGZ01053777.1_pt1 | contig 14086 bp, 10 predicted proteins | sample 1965421 | NCBI WGS metagenome assembly UMGZ01 (sample SAMEA4836087, study PRJEB28245) | human gut metagenome | biome: gut microbiome; material: fecal sample | place: Denmark | collected 2008
CGTGTCAGGAAACCCCGCGCTTTCAAGCGCGGGTTGTTTAGGTAAAGCCCCGGCACAACGCCGCAGGCAGTGTCCTTTTCAAGGGTCTTCAGTCGTATCGCTGTGAGGCGTTCAGCTACTCTCATGCCGCTCTCCTGCGGGTTGGAGGCTATGCTCCCAAAAGTTCCGAAGAAAAAATGAAAAATTCCGAAGAAATCATACCCATTGGGAGCATAGTTGGGTGAAATCATTCGCGAGCTGGAGGGAGTTTGATATAGAACGACAGAGAACAACAGAGACTGACGGTAGGCAGTATTTCCATTTAAATTCATCGCATTAGGTGAACAATGGAGACTGAGGGAGATTATCTGAGAATATCTGAAATTCGAATGATGGTAGGCCCAGTTGGACTCGAACCAACGACCAAGGGATTATGAGTCCCCTGCTCTAACCGACTGAGCTATGGGCCCTTGTTTTCCGGTGCATCTGCCCGAGAAAAAAACGGGCAGAAGGAAAACTTCAAAACCGGCGGCAGGCAGAACCGGCCAAGGTTTTGAGCGGCCGATTTTACATGAGGTGCGTTTTTCGCGCTATTCTTCACGCGTCACCGCATGTCGCACACCACAAACACAGGCGCAGGGCGGGTCAACACAAACTTTTTCTCAAGGATTTTCAGAATCATGGCCAAGAAGACAACCTACCTTATCGGCAAAGGCGGCGTGCTGACTGTCAAAGACTTTGAACCCCGTACCTTCGGTGAGGCGCTTGAAGCCGATCTGAAAAAGGGCTGGAAAAAGGATCCCGCCAAGCTTGTGAAGGCCGTGGAAACCAACCCCGATATTCTGACGGCGGCAATTGGTCTCATGAGTGCTGCGCAGGACGTGATCGGTGGTGAACTCGACAAGCTTTCCTCGGCAATTGACGAGGTTTACGAAAAGGCGATCAACGACGGTGACCGTGACTTCACGGACGATGAAGCAGTGCTTTTGGACGAACTCGAACCCAACGCCGAAGCCTTGGACGATGATCTTGAAGATCTGCAGTTTATGACGCCCGCCGAATGGATCGGGTCAGCTTCCAAAAAGGGCTATGCCGCCATTGTGAATGTCTTTGAAGAGTTCATGAGCCTTCCGGTTACGGACGGCTGGGAGTGCTTCAGCCCGGCTCTTGATACCTCCGAAGGTGCGGCCGCCCACCGTCTGCGCCAGATCGGTGCCGAAACCTCCGACGCGCTCGGCCTTGACTTTGAAATCGGCACGGGCATTGCACCGGTGGAAGTGAAGACCACGTTGTCTGCGACGGAATTTACCGCCAAGGCAAAGGCCCTGAAGATTGCCGTTGAAACGGCGCCTGCGGCCAAAAAGGCCGTGAAGACTGAGAAAAAGCCCGCCGCCAAAAAGGCGGCAGCAAAGAAAGCAACCAAACCCGCAAAGGCTGTGAAGAAGACAGCCGCCAAGCCCGCGGTAAAGAAGACGACCGTCAAAGCGGCCGCTAAGCCCGCAGCAAAGAAGACGGCCGCTAAACCGGCTACAAAGCCCGCGGTGAAGGCGCCTGCCAAGGCCGCCGCCAAGACAGCTGGAAAGAAGGCAGTGAAGGCAGCCCCCAAGAAGGCCCCTGCCAAAAAGGCCGCTGCACCCAAGGCCGCGGCGAAACCCGCTGACAAACCCGCTGAGAAACCTGCAGCAGACGCGAAGAAAGCCTAAAGATTCTTTCTGAACGTACAAAAAACGGACGCCGCGGAAAGTCCCGCGGGCGGCCGTTAACGTATTCCGGGAGAAAGCGCTGTGCTTAGCAGCAGCCGCCTCCGAAGAGCCGGGCAAAAAAGCCCGGCTTTTTCACGTAGTCAGCACAGGCAAAACTTGTGACCTCGTAGCCCGTGGGGTCGATCGCGGCCTTCACCTGCGCCTCACTGAGCGGGACTTTCGAGAGAATCACCGTCTCGTTTTTCTTATGCGAGGAGGTGACTTTTTCCACGTTGAAATTCTTACGGATGGTCTCGTTGATGTGCGCTTCACACATCTCGCAGGCCATGCCTTTCACACCGACGGTAATCTGGTACATAAAGAACCCTTTACGGTAAATGAGAACTGTTCTCAGATTGTAGTCGCCTGCAGGCGATGCGGCGCAGCCGGCAGACGACGGAAACAGGTCAGTGGTTCTTAAAATCCACAATCCCCGGTGCACCGCGTTTTCCGCGCGGCGTCCCGTAGGTAAGCGCCACGCGGCGGCTCACGGCAAGATAAAGCGTCCAGCCGATCGTCCAGCCGAAAATCTCCACAAGCGAAAACGTGGTGAGTGTGGCCTTAAAGTACCAGCTCTGCAGCATCGCAACGCCCGGCCCCATGATCCAGAGCAGAAGGATCGTGACGGCGACGGACGAGGGCTTACGTTTGACCGTAATCTGCCAAAGGATGACCGCGCCGAAAACGAGCGCGAAAAAGGAGGGGAGAACCGCGACCATAGCGTCCGTTAATGCTGAGGGCGCTTTTTCCACGACGAAATAAAGCTCGCCGGCGAGGTAAAAGGTCTCCCAGACGCCGCGCATAAACCAGCCGACCTGGCCCGCAAGAAACACAATGAGCCACCCGCCCACACCGCTTTTAAGGCTGGGGTGAGTGATTGCCGGCGGGAAGTTTCTGGAAAACTTCACCAGTAGCCACGTGGGCACCGCGATGATCACGGCAACAAGCGCGTAAACGACGAGCATTTTGAGGGAAAACGCCGTCATCAGATAATTTTCAACGGAGTTGGGCATGGGTGTGAGTGTTATGAGTGAAAAGGTTACCGGGCAGGCGTCTCAAATTTCAGGCCCTTTTGGCTGCCGACGGCATGGATGTCTTCAAGCTCAAGCGTGGTTTCGGGGATGCCGCAGCGGCACTGGCCGTCCTTCGCATCAGCTTCAAGCCCCTCGAGAATCCCGCAGTGCTCACCGTCCTTATGGCCGTGGCAGCGCAGCGCAAGCGCCAAAAGGTGCTCACGCAAAAGCTGCAGCTCCTTAATGCGGCGGCTGATGGCGTTCACCTGTTCGGCAATCAGTGCGTGAACCGCTTCAGCCTGCGTTCTGTCGGCAGCATCAAAGTTAAGGAGCTTCGCGATGGCTTCGAGGCTGATGTCAAGACTGCGGCAGTGCCGGATAAAGCGCAGGCGCTCAAGGTGCGGCTCGCCGTAGACGCGGTAGTTGTTGTCTGACCGCACCGCGGGCGGCATGAGGCCTTTCGTTTCATACCAGCGGATTGTTTCCACGGGAATGCCGGTCGCTTTGGCAAGTTCTCCGATACGCATGCGTTTAAAAAAGTGTGAGAAAACAATGATAAGCCAGACAAAATTGTAAAAAGTGCGGGCAGGTGCTTGACCCTGTAGTGACTTCAGGGTTTTCAATGGCGATACCTTAACAAAGATTTGCGGAGTCCGTGGTTATGGCTTCGATTCAAACCGTAACAAATCGCACCGTGGTTTTACAGGTCCCCGAGATGGACTGCCCCGTGGAAGTGGGGGAAATTGAAGAAGCGTTTAAGGGTAATGCTGACGTTGTCAAACTCGCGTGTGACGTCATGAGCCGTCAGGTGACGATGACGGTCAAGCCCACCCTTACAACCGACGCGCTTCTTGCGGTATTTAAAAAGATTTCAATGCCCGCAGAGGTTCTCTCTGAAAAAGCCGCAGAAGCAAAAAACCGCACGCTGACGCTCAAAGTCCCGGCGATGGACTGCCCGGTGGAAGTCGGGGAAATTGAGGAAGCGTTTAAGGGTAACGGTGATGTTGTGAAACTTGCCTGTGACGTCATGAACCGTACGGTCACGATGACGGCCACGTCAGCCCTCACAACGGACGCGGTGCTCGCCACCTTTAAGAAACTCAATATGCCGGCCGACGTCGTTAAAGAGGTCGCTGCGGCAACCGCCAGACACACGGTGAAACTTAAGGTCGAGGCAATGGACTGCCCGGTGGAAGCCGGCGAAATCGAAGAGGCCTTTAAAGGAAACACCGATGTTGAGAAACTCACCTGCGACGTCATGAACCGCGTGGTGACGATGACTGTGACCGAGGGCCTCACGACCGGGCAGATTCTCGCCGCTTTTGAAAAGCTCGGGATGCCCGCGGAGTCCCTTGAAGACAGGCCTCTCGCGGCCGTGGGCGGCAAAGAACTGAAGCTTTACGTTGAAGCGATGGACTGCCCCGTGGAAGTCGGGGAAATCGAAACGGCACTCAAAGACAACCCCCTTATTGCCGACAAACACTTCGATGCCGTCAACCGCACGGTGACGCTTGTGCTGACCGACGCCAATGCCGACACCGCCGGGATCTTTGCGGTCTTTAAGGCAATCGGGATGCCTGCGGTGGAAGTGAAAACCGCCGGGGGGGCTTCCGAAACGGTGCTTGCCGTGGAGAATATGGCAAGCGACGCGGATGTGAAAGCCGTGCTCGACGTGATCGGGCTTGATGCGGCCGTTGACCGCAAGGCGCAGACCGTGCAGTTTGTGACCGATGCCGAGCACGTTCTCGGCATCATCACACGGCTTAACGAAGCCGGCTGGAAGGCGTCCGTCAAATCCACAAAGACCGATACGGGGATTAAAAAGGACGAAAAACTCCCGTACGCGCGCCTGGGGACGGCTCTCGTGCTTGCCTTTGGCGCGGAAGCCCTGGAACTTGTGGGTACATTCCCCGAGTGGGCCGTGATGGTGCCGGCGCTTATTGCGATTGTTTTAGCCGGTTTCGGAACCATCAAAAAGGGTGTGTTCTGCCTCGTGCGGGGCGTCTTCAACATGTCGACACTCATGGCCGTTGCCGTGACCGGCGCGGCGTGCCTCGGTGCCTGGCCTGAAGCCGCGATGGTGATGACGCTTTACGAAATCGGGGAGATGATTGAGTCTTTGAGCATGACCCGGGCCCGTAAGGCGATCCGGACGCTCTTAAGTGTGGCACCGAATGAAGTTGAAGCCAGAATCAACGGCACGTGGACCAAGATCCCGATTGAAACGGCGCCCGCAGGGACCGTTTACCGGGTCGAGCCCGGGGAGCGCGCCGCTCTGGACGGTGTGGTTGAAGACGGCACGGGTTCGATGGACGAGTCGATGATTACCGGTGAGTCGCTCCCGGTGCAAAAGGCCGCGGGGTCAACGGTGTGGGCTGGAGCCTTGTCGCTTGAAAGTACGCTTGTGATCCGCTCAACCGCCGTCGCGAAGGACTCGATGAGTGCGCGCATCATCCGCGCCGTCGAGGAAGCCGAACAAAAGAAAGCGCCGCTGCAGCGCTTTGTGGATAAGTTTGCGGCGCGCTATACGCCGACCGTCTTTGTGATTGCTCTGGCGGTTGCGGTTGTGGGACCCTTGGTGACGGAACTTCCCTGGACCACGTGGATTTATCGGGCGCTCGTGCTTCTTGTCATTGCCTGCCCGTGCGCTTTGGTGATTTCGACGCCCGTGACGATTGTCTCGGCGCTCGCCCTTGCTGCCCGCAGAGGGGTGCTTGTGAAGGGCGGGGTGTACTTGGAAGAGGGGCGAAACCTCAAAAATGCGGCGCTTGATAAGACGGGCACGATTACGCGCGGGGAACCGAAGTTTCAGACGTTGACGCTGATCGGGGCAAGTGACGAAACGAAGGTATGGCAGCAGGCCGCAAGCCTCGCGGACATGAGTTCTCACCCCGTGAGCCGCGCCGTAAGCGACGCGGCAGAAGCAAAGCACGTGGAGACGCGCGTTGTCAAAGACTTTAAGGCGCTGCCTGGCGCCGGGACCGAAGGCCGCATTGACGGGGCCCTGCTGCGCCTCACAAACCTCAAGTGGCTTGAAAGTAAGGGCCTTGCAACACCGGAAGTGAAGGCCGCCTTTGAAGCGGCACACGCCAAAGGGCAGACCGCCGTGGCGCTAAGCGACATGTTCGGCGTCATGGGCGTCTTTGCCGTGGCGGACACGGTGAAAGACGGTGCGGCAGAAGCGATTGCCGCCATGAAGCGTGCGGGGATTACGCCCTACCTTCTCACCGGGGACAACAGCCGTGCGGCGCAGGCGATCGGGACGTCCGTTGGTATTGCCGCAGAAAACATCAAGGCGGAGTTGCTCCCGGAAGAAAAGCTCTCGCACATTGAGGCGTTGGAAGGGAAAGCGGCAACCGCCATGGTGGGTGACGGCATCAACGACGCACCGGCACTTTCACGCGCCCGCATCGGTTTTGCGATGGGCGTGAAAGGTGCCGACAGTGCGATTGAAGCCGCTGACGTTGCCCTCATGGACGATGACGTGGGTAAGATCGCGTGGTTTAAGCGGCTTTCAGAACTCACGCACCGCACGATGGCGCAAAACATCATCTTTGCCTTAGGCGTGAAGGTCTGTTTTGCCGTAGCGGCAATGGCGGGCGTTGCCACGATGTGGATGGCGGTCTTTGCCGATACCGGTGTGACGCTTCTTGTGGTCGCCTGGGGACTGCGGCTCATGCGTGCGGGCGCCAAAGTGGACGCGATGACGCGCGCTTAAAAACTAAGCTTGAAATAAAAACGCCCGGGAGCTTTAAAACTTCCGGGCGTTTTGCGTAACGGACGCAAAAATCAGAACGTCACGTGATCGGGATCAAGTCCCGAGAAGCAGGCCTGCGGGAGGTTGTCCAAACGCTCCATTTCTTCGGGCGTCAGATTGAAACTGAAAAGTTCCGCGTTTTGCTTCTGGCGCTCGGGGTTAAGGGATTTGGGCACCGCCGCCACACCGTGCTGCAGACACCAGCGCAGCGCAATCTGCGCGGTGGTGACGCCGTGCTGCTGCGCGAGTTCAACGAGCACCGGATGGTGAATCAGGGCGCCGCGCCCTAAAGGCGACCAGGCTTCCACCTGAATCCCGTGACTGCGACAGAAATCAAAAGTGGCTTTCTGCATGTAACCCGGGTGAAATTCGATTTGGTTCACCATCGGAACAACTTCAGCGCGCGCCAAAAGGGGCACGAGGTGATGCACGAGGAAGTTACTCACCCCGATCGCGCGGACGCGCCCTCTGCGGTAGATTTCTTCCATCGCGCGCCAGGTGCCGGAATTAATGCTCTGCCAGGTCATCGCTTCGCCGCGCGCCGCGGGCCAGTGCATCAAAAAGAGGTCGAGGTAACCGATCTGCAGCGCGTCCATCGTGCGCTCAAAGGCTTCAAGCGTTTCCTTGTAGCCGCGGTCGGTGTTCCAGAGTTTGCTGGTGACAAAGAGTTTGGAGCGGGGCACACCGCACGTTCTCACCGCAACGCCCACGCTTCTTTCATTGCCGTAGATGTGCGCCGTGTCGATGTGACGGTATCCGAGATTCACCGCACTGTGAATGGCTTTGACGAGCACGTCATCGTCGGGAACCTGCCAGGTTCCCAGACCAATGCAGGGCATCGTTACCCCGTTGGACAGTTTGAAGCCGCTGGCAATCGTAGGCAAAGCTCTTCTCCCGATAGTAAGGATTATGTTTATGTTAATCACGGTGGGTTGCGCCTGATTCTAGCAAAAGAGATGAGTATTTCCGCTCAGATGCTGAGTTTAGGTAGAACTGCTCAGGCCGCCCGCAGTGCGGCTTTCGGGCCGATTAATGCTGTGTTGCGGTCTTGTTTTTCGCCTTCTGCCTGATTCTATAATCCGACAAAACGGCTGAAACGGGAAAGGGGAAAGTGCACCTTCAGCGACGCAGTGCGGTTGCGTCAATACCGTTGTCAGCCTGCCGATGAGAACACACAGGGAATCAGTTTCGATGGCTTCACATGAATTATGGGGTGCCGTGGCGCCCGCAATTGCGGTGGCGGCTGTGGCTGCCGGTTTTGCCTGGCAGATGATGCGCCGAAAGACCGTTAAACCGAAGGTGCGGCCTGAGCCCATGTCCTGGAAAAAGGATCCGAAGACGGGGCTGCCGATTCCCAATGACGATCCTGCGAAAGGCGCCGAAAAAACGGACGCCGGGGTGGAACGCTTCCGCGCGGTGGGCGTAAAGCGCCCGACGATGCTCGCGGTGACCGCAATCCGGGGGGAGGCGACCGCAGCTGAACTCTTTATTCAGCGCGCTTTCAAAATTGACCGTCCGTTTTGGCGGCCGCTTGACGTGAGCTTTCACGAAAAGAGGAACCTCGACTGCCTCTTTTCCAACGTCAACAAACTCGCCTGGGTGCCGGGCAGTGCCTTTGAACGTCACTTTTATGCCGTGAGTTTCTCGCCGGTACTGGAAGAAGCCCTGCACCAGGGGTTTCATCCGCGTGTGAACGCCACGGCCGCTGACCTTCAGATCTGCGCAATTGATGAGACGGGCACGCAGCTCGGAGAACCGATGCTCATGCCGGATCACTCCTGGGGCGAGCCCGCCAAAGTCCATGCCCTCTGGTGCGCCCTTAATCCCACCGACAAGCAGCATGATCTTGAACCCGAACTCAAAGAAGAACTGCGTGTTTTGGGTGAGCACGTTGAGTCGATCGTGGAATACGTCTCTGCGCTTTCTGCGCGCAACTGGCAGATCCGCTTTAAGGAACTCACGGACCTTGCGGACGACCTCTGCCGCCTGGGTGCTGAAGCAGGGCCCGCGACGGAGCGCCATAGTCGTACGAACGCTATTGAAAAGGTGGTGGACGCGGATTCTCAGCGCATTGACAAGGCCGTTAAAGACAAGCTCGATGAGATGCGGTCCTTGGAAGAAGCCGACCAGGCACTCGTTTACGCGAAGGCCTGCATCGCTGTGCGGGAGTTGATCGTCCGCTTTAAACGGATCCTTGCGATTTTGCGCGTGATCGGCGGGGATACTTTCGAGCATGAGCTTCAGGGGGCCAACAACATGACGCGCGACCTGGAGAATTTCCCGGATGTGCGGCCTTTGATTGAGGCGGCAACGCACATGGCGCATGAGGCTTTAAGCAAAGACTCCAGGAGCATGAACGAGCTTGATTTGAAGCGCGCCGGGGAAATCACGCGGCACGCCAAGGAACTCGTTGAGATGCACGATACGTACTACGACCAACTCAAAAAGGACGTGGACCGCGTGCAGGCGGAGCTTGACCGGTGCCTTGTGCAGCAGACGCATCAGCGCCGCTTTGCGGTGCGCGTGGATGATGCCGGGCACATTGAGGAGATGTACGTCCTTGATGACTGACCGCTGAGCCGTATCGGTCTGCCAGCACTTTGGCTGTTAGTGTTGACCGCAAGCCGGAAGGTGAGGGGCTTTTGCCTTTGTCTCTTCCGGCTTTTTTGTTGCCTGCTTCTAGGGTGTAGGGTATAGCCTGTGAAAGTTAATTAAGAGATTCCCAATTTTCTGTACTACGAGGCATGCGAATCATCGGAAGCGGCTAGAGCTCGCTCTCGTGCCTCGCGCTCGAGCGTCTTCTTGTTCTTTGCCCCCTTCGGACGACCGGGGCCGCGTTTTGGCTTGAGCGGCTCTTCCGATTCTTTGGCCAACCGTTCGAGTGTAGATTTGTTGCGACTACCCTTTGGGCGTCCTCGTTTGCCAGGAACCGTCACATTGGCTGGGGTCTCTTTGGGAGGGTTGACGGCCAGTCCCAGTGTGGTCAGCAGGTTCATTACCTTTGGAATGGTGTGCACCCAAGCAGGATCGTCGGCTTGCGGCGGCACCGAACCATCGACGCGACGCCACGCAGAGGACAGATCATCCATCAGGTCCGCCCACGAATCGTCTTTAAGCAGGCCGGCATCCTCGGCCTTTCTAAGCATACGGCAAGTGAGAGTCGTAGAAATGAAGTTGATGAATTCCGAACCGATCACACAGAAGTCGCCCTGAACACTGGTTTGGTCGAGACATTCGTCGTTCTTATAGCGCCGAAATACAAGTTCTATCTGCCAGCGGTCTTCATAACATCGGTATACGACTTCGGGATCAAGGTCCTGATCCGATTCGAAAACGATGGTGCCAAAGGCTGCCTTCTTTCTCAGGTAGGCCACGCTATCGAACTCGTGCTTCTTAGCGTGTTCGGCAAAGGAGTGCTCTTCCAGCTGTGCCTGGTGAGTATCGCGAAACGAGTAGAGGAATCGCTCGCTGCTCAGCTCCGCCTTCTTGAAAAAGACGGCTCGATCGAAGTTCTTCAAGACGCCTTGGAACTCATACATCTCGTGCGCTGCAATGCGAGAATCGTTTCGCTTGAGCGGGGTGAGGAAGTGAAGATCCGGACGCTCGCGAAGCTCCTGGGCGATTTGTTTTGGCGGGAATCCCTTGTCGGAGAGGACGATCCCCTTGCGAATGTCGTTGTTGACGATAAAGGCTCGGTAGGACGTCGCGTCGATTGAGTTGCCAGGGAAGACCTCGGCGCAAAGCGGCTCCATGCGTTCGAGATCGTAGGCGTAGATCACGGAGATGTCGCGGCAGCCTTTGACGCGGGCCTTGCGGGATAAGGCCGACAAGTCGTTGAAGGAACTGCTGTCCTGCTTTAGCGTGCCGTCGATTGCTACATGGTGTGTCTTCTCGACAAGGCTAATCCGCTTTTTGTAGAAGGTCTCCCGTTTAGCGCCGTCTTCCCCGAGCTTTTGCAAGAACGTCGAGATCGTGTTGGCGGACAAGGCGAGGTCTGGGTAGTAGCGGCTGATAAAGGTTCTGCGGTACTCAGTGCCAACCCTGCGAGCGGTGATTTTTGGCTTGAGAACGCGAAGTGACGCCAAAGCCATGATCCGCTGGGCATCGCTTGCCGAATAAACGTCATAGAGATCCTGAAGGAGATCCTCCGAGCAGGAGTGGATGAAGGCGCTGGCGCCGTAGGAAAGCATATCGGGCGTCGCGAGCGAGAGGTCATCATGGAGCGGTACGTAACGGCCGTCGACAATATGACCGATGATTCGGCCGTTGATCGGCTGAGGGTTACCTTTGGGGCCGTACTTGAATCCTGCACGCTCCCGAACTGCATAGAGATTTGCACCCTTGGAGCCGGACTGCACTACCACAGTATTTTTCGGCCGCGCGACACGGCGGATTTCCTCTGGGATCGCCATAATTAAACCTCGAGTTCTTTAGTACTCATATTGTATTATCTGTACTAAGGAATGGCTTAATAAAAATCAAATCTGCAGGGGATTTTTCGTGTCGTTTGTACAAAATGCGGCAAAATTAAGGGCCGGATGCTCGATAACTAGCGATCCAACCCTAAGTTTGAAGAACTCAAGAGATCAAACCCTTACTTTTGGGGCGATTCTTAGCTCAGATGATTCTTAGCTCAGATAATTGGGAATCCTTTAATAGAAGAATAGATAAGGAATTCTTTGCGAACAATGCAAGAATATTTGAGGTAAGACTTCCGAATTTCCCATAAATACGGAAGTTGTACTTCAGGTTATCTCATAAAATCCGAAGTAATGATTCAGATTTTATGATTTGGACATGTCAAGCGACATAAGAATTGACCCACCTCCAAAAGGGACAAAAGAATGGCATTTGACGTGCCGACCCGGAACGGCTGGTAGCCATGGCAGGGGATTGATGAGACAGTTGTGGAACAGGCTATCCACGGAAACTTGAAGGGTTTTGATGTGAATTTTCTATTTGTTTCGCTGTTTTCTGATATGTATTTTCGTTTGATATGGTTGGCTTTAGGTCTACATAAATTTTAAAAAAACGATTTTTTCGATGTATATTTTTTTAACTTTTGTAGGATAATTAGGTACGTAATTTCTATTTTGAGAGAGCTTTCCGGTGGCTTATATCAAGCGTTCGATAGATGACGAGTTGCTTTCCTGGATGAAAGATCCTTCCAGAAAACCACTGTTGCTTCGCGGTGCAAGGCAGGTCGGGAAAACAACGGCGGTCAGGGCACTGGCCAAGCGTTTCAAATACTTCATTGAGATTGATTTCAATCAGTCTGAGGCTGATCGCGAGCTTTTCGGGTCAGATGTTTCAACGCCGAAGCTGTGGGAAAACCTTGCTGCTATTCATGGTGTGACCTCAAAGCCAGGCAAAACACTCTTGTTTTTGGACGAGATTCAGGCCTGTCCCGCAGCAGTTAACCGGCTGAGATACTTCTATGAGCAGATTCCCGAACTTCATGTCATAGCGGCAGGATCTCTTCTTGAGTTTGTGCTTGAAGATTTGCCGAGTTTCGGTGTCGGTCGCGTACGGTCGCTCTTTGTTTATCCGCTGAGCTTTCAGGAGTTTCTTGCAGCTCTGGGCAAAGAAACTTTAGGAGATTTGGTGCGTAAGGCAAGCCCTGAGAACCCCTTGTTACCTGCTGTCCATGAGATGCTCACAGAAATGTTGCGAACGTTTTTGGTGATCGGAGGTATGCCGGAAGTTGTTCAGGAATACGTAGAAAATCACGATCTGATGAAGTGCCAGCTGATCCTTGATGAATTGATTACTTCGTTTCAAGACGACTTTCGTAAGTACAGTAAAAGAATTCCCGAGGCGCGTATCAACGAAGTTTTTAATGCAGTAGCCAAGCAGGGACACGGCAAGTTTGTTTACACCAAGGTGGGTGAGGGGCTCAAGCTCACTCAGGTCAAGGCGGCGCTGAACCTTCTGATACTGGCTGGACTTGTTTATCCTGTAACTCACACAGCTGCCAATGGTTTGCCATTGGGAAGTGAAATTAACGAGCGCTACAGGCGAATGATTCTTTTGGATACCGGATTTATGCAGCGCATGCAAAGCCTGGATCTCAGAGCTTTGTTGCAGTCTACGGATTTCAGCGCAGTTAATCGCGATGCAGTGGCAGAAGTGTTCGTTGGAACGGAGCTTATCAAGGCGCAGAGTGCGTTTACGCGTTCGGCGCTTTGGTGTTGGCACAAAGAGGACTCCCGCAGTCAGGCAGAAGTTGATTATGTAGTTCAATCCGGTGACAACATTGTTCCCGTTGAAGTTAAGTCGGGTGGTAAAGGGGCCATGCAAAGCATGAGGGTGTTTTTAGAACAGAAACACAGACCTTATGGAGTGCGGACGTCACTTGAAAACTTTTCCACTTACAACAATATCCGGGTTTATCCGCTTTATGCTATCGGAAACTTGGTCCGTTCGATGTTCTGAACTTTTCCCCCTTCTTTCCACTTCGCAGAGGATAAGTCCTGTGGAAAAGCTGTGGAAAGTCTGAGTTTGTGCGGCTTGGCAAGGTGTGCTTAATTTTTAAGCACGCGAATACCCCGGAGGAAAGTTACTCAGGTCAGGCAAGCTTGAGCTTTCTTTTCAGGCTTTCGGGTGTCTCGTACCGGCAGGGCGCTTTAAGTCCAAAGATCCGGAGCATGTCATCGAAGCGGTTCTCGACCGGATAAAACCGCAGACAGATCGGGACCTGCGGATTGCCGTCATCGAAAGCAACGGATGACTCCTGCTGCGCCCTTTTGATGTCTTGGGGCGTGATGTCCTTGAGTTTGATTTTGAGGACTTCAAAGAGGTAGGTAAGAGGTAGGTTTCAAGAGCGCGGCAGATAAAAGTCATCACGGAAGAACCTTCGTCCTGCGCCTGACCTGCGGCAGCTGTTGCCTCTGTGACAGTACCGTAGGCGGGGGTTCTCGGAGCGCTCTTGCGGGAGGCGTCTTTGTCGGCGCGTGTGAGTTTTCCTGAAATTTGCCGGTTGATGTGGCGCGTGATGGCTTCTTTGTGGCTGCCGAGCCGCGCGAAGACTTCGGTAACCACCTTGGGGGCGTCAATGCGGCTCCCGACGATGTTGCGGGCGGGAAACGTTGTCGCTTTATCCGGGTTGAGGATCTGCTCGGCGCACAAGAGAAATGCGGCTGTTTCTAGGGGAAGGCCGGCGTTTGTCGGGGCGGCTGAGCGTTAAACATCTGAGGCAGTTTCAGATCTTGCGTCCAGACTCGTCTCAGAAGCGCTGAGCCGATATTGACGGTCTCTGCAAAGCCGTAATCGTTCCCGGGTTTCTTTGCTTGCTCGAGCCGGCGCAGCCTGACTTGCGCGGTGTTTTCCAGGTTTTCGGCGTGAGCAATCCGCGCCGCCTCATTATCTTTCTTTACCCGGTCTCTGAGCTTACGGACGTAGTCAGGGTCTTTTGCTTCCAGGACATCAAGCCGCCCGTGGTTTTCGATGACGCGGGAGCGGGGCTTGCCGCCAGCGTTGCGGTAGCTCTCGCACACACGGACGTACTTGTAGCCCTTGGTGCTCATGATCGTCACGTTTCTTGACGCGGCTCACAGAATTTCCCGCAGGAAGCCCGGGGCTTGAGCCCCGGGAGG
>UMGZ01030662.1_pt1 | contig 13959 bp, 9 predicted proteins | sample 1965421 | NCBI WGS metagenome assembly UMGZ01 (sample SAMEA4836087, study PRJEB28245) | human gut metagenome | biome: gut microbiome; material: fecal sample | place: Denmark | collected 2008
CGTTTCGTCTCCAGATTATCGGATATTCGAAAAGGACGAGTTAGCGAGAAAGGATGTTTCAGGCAAATCTGTCAAGGGAAAACAAATAAATGATTGCAGCATGAAAATGTAGGGGCGACCGGTCGGGTCGCCCGATACACATGCCGCAGGGGACAATTGTCAATTATCAATTGGAACGATGATCCATTGAAGAAATTCCCACATCATACACCAACGTACCGTCGGGGGTTACGGCGTCAGGTTCTCCCAGCGCGAGGGTACGTGTGGGGAGGGCGGCACGGGTCGTCGATCCGTCTTCAAAGATGATGGGGGGCACGTCGCGGTCTACCAATTCCGAAGGTTTGTCCGTCAGCGTCAGGTTCAGACGGATGCGGTAGATGGTGTTCGCATCGAGCTGGTACGGATTGTCGATACCCGGAGTGCTCAGGAGGTTGGCAGTCAGGAAGACACGGGCATTGGGGATGACATGCTGGTCGCGAGGAACAGCCTGCACGGGCGGGTTCGCCAATGGATTGCCGAAACGTTGCTCGCATGCCTTGCCGTAGAACAGGTCGGCATAGACGGCTGTCTTCCAGTCGGTGGCTGCCGTGGCAGGGATGTAGAGATACCGTTGTACGGACTCTCCGGGCTTATAGCTCTCCCGGGGACCCCAATAGGCATTGCCTTCGCGAGGCAGGATGTCGACAATCTGGAAACGGGGCGGCCAGTTGCGGTCGACCTCCACCCGTTCGCCGGGGAAGAGGTGAATCTGCGACGCGACGTTGTAGAACTCCGTACCGAAGGGCTTGTTCAGCTCGCTCTTAAAGTACAGGGTGAAGTTGAGCAACGTCAGCAGACGGCCCATGTAGAAGGTGATGCCCCTGTTCTGGAAGTCACTGGGGACGCCCTCGAAGACGGCGGACATCGGCATGGAGACGGGCAGTCCCTCGTAGACGCTGGAGTAGAAGGCCTTCTCATAGGGGGTCTCGGCATCGTACTGCTGATATTCCACGTCAATCATCCACTTCTTGAAGTCAGCGAGCGTGATGTGTCCCTCCTCCTGTTCGGTTCCTTCACCGGAATAGGTGTTGTAGAGGTCCTCCACGTTGCGCGGCGTGACGTTTGCCACACAGACGATGGTCCGCGAAAGCTCATGAAACTGGATGGTGATGTTCGGGTACGAGGTATGCCCCTGCGAGAGCAGGATTTCGTGGTAGTCCTCGTCGCGGTTGTGGAACCCTTCCTGGTCGAACTCAAAGAAGCGCAGGGAGTTCATGTAGTTCTCCGTAGCCGGGTCCAGCGGATTCTCTGCCCGGGTGGTAACGGCATTGACCATCGGACGCAACCCGATGTGGACGGGCACTTCCACCAGCCCGTCGCCTTCCTTCTTCGGCAGAACATCGTCCCGTCCGGAATCATCGCAAGCCGTAAACGCCAACAGGGCGAACAGCAGTATAAATAAATTCTTCATATCCAAAAAATTGTCAATTGTCAATTGTCCATTGTCAATTGCTCTCGTATTGTGATTCATTATAATTCAGGTCCACATCCGCCTCCCAGCTGTTGGAGCCCCAGTCGACAACGACGACACCCTCCTTGATGTCAATCTTGCCCAGGTAGTGGTAGTAGTAGCCGGGGCGGAAGACCTTCTCGTTGAGGTTGTAGGAGAAGTTTGCGGGGACGCCGTTCACCACGCCGCTGAAGAGGATGTTCAGGGGGTGCGAGGTGGCATCCGTCGGCAGGATGTCCGCCATGACGTTGAAGGCGCGGTAGGTGACGATGCTGTCGCTGCCATCCTGTGCCTGATGACGGATTCTGACGGGAGTGATGTACTTGTTCAGCAGGATAAGGCTCTCGTCCTTCTTGCCCCAGGTGGTCTGCAGCGTGTCAGTGTAGTTCATGCTGTAACCACCGCTGTAGTAGACCGGAGGCTGGAGTCCGTTGACCTGAATACCGGCGTTGAGCAGGTCGACCGAACTGATGAACTCGTTCTCGGAGTAGAGCGAGAGGACGAGCCGCGCATTCTGATGGATGACGGGGTTCAGGGTCATCTGCACCACGTCCTCATCCGTCGGTGCCAGGTGGAAATAGGTGGGATAGGTCTCCACGTAGCGCCAGTCGCTGCTCATGTACTCCTGCCCGTTGGTGAGCTTCAGCCCCGCATTGTCGTCCAGCGGAAGGGCAGGCGACGCGGCATAGATAATCCAGTCGCCATCCCGCAGGATGAGGGGCGTACCCACCTCCTTGTCAAAGCTCCCGTCCGCCTTGACCGAGCAGGGACGGAGGTAGTAGAAGTGGGTGTCAGCATCACCGCGCACCACGAAGGTGCAGTTCAGCGGAGCGGTATTCGGTTTGCGCTGCCACTTGCCGTCCGCCGTGTTCTTTACGGCAGGCCAGACCAGCAGACGGACGGTGCTACCGATAGCCATGTCGTCGAGGTAAGGGTTGAGTATCTGTTGCACGCTGCGCGGGTTCTCCAGTTCAGGATGGACCTGTGCCGGATTTCCCGTCACGACCAGGGCACGTGTGCCGGTGCCGACAGTGCGTCCTGCTGCAGGGCTGCCCGAGAGAACAATGTCCACACGGTGTCCTTCCTCCTTGCCGGGTTGCGGCACCTCGTTGTCGGAGGAGCAGGCACCCAGGAGTGCCAGCACCAGACTGCCAAGGCAGACTGTCAATGTATGTTTCATGTAAGTCATTGCGTTTATTCGTTGTTTTCGGGTTTATTGGGTTAGCCGCCATCTATCCGCCACATAGACGGCATCCAGGTGGCGGATAGATGAGGTCAAAGTGGCACTTACTTACCGCTTGATAAGGCGGAGCTCGCCGGTGAAGTTATTGATATTCCTAACATCTGAACCGTCGAATGGCTGGCGCGCAGAAAGTCCGAGACGGACATTCAACTTGCCGGAGTTACCCCAAGGCGCCTTGAACCATACACAGAAATAACCGGCATTACTCATCGTACTGGTCAGGTAAACCGACTCGATGCCGTAATAATACATTCCAGCTTTATCTTCCTTCAGATTCGCCATTCCGGTAATGGGCAGGAACATGGTTGCCGAGGGATTGCTCCAGTCCACGAGGTGCTCGTAGTTCAGCGCATCCAGTGTGGCATTCACGGGGTCCGACAGCTTGTAGCGGTCGATGCGCAGGTAGAAGACAGGTGCTTTCTTCCCGTTCAGCAGGGTCTGCACCTTCGGGCTGACCTCAAGTCTCCAGCGCATGGCATACGCCTCCGGTGTGTGGAGTGCCTTGATGGCATACACGGTTCCCCACTTCGTGATGCTATTCAACTCCAGGTTCCCTGCCGGTCTTTTAGCAATCTCCCGCCGAAGTGCCTCCGGTTCGATGCAGGAACCGATGGCATCGTGTTTCCGCACGATGAGGTAGACCGATACCTGCCCCGGAGCCGGGTCATAAGCGGGACAAAAACGTCCCCCGTTTGTGGAATTCGTCTCATAGTCTCTATCCGGAGCATCCCATGTAGCCCTGGAGGGATAATTACCCGGCTCGCCGTACTGCTCATGAAACTTCTCCCATAGCGCATATCCCTCCAGATAGCTCTTGCCCTGCGTATCCTTCATGTCTGCGGTAGGCGCCTTCATGCCCGGTCGGTAAAAGGGAATGCAGACACGCAGGATAGAATCATTCCGCAGTTTAGTTTGATAACCTCCATCATTCCACTGACCGGTACTGCTTGAAGGGCCGGGCATAAAGGCATAGTTTCCGGCAGCGGAACAGGAAGGATAGATTTGCAGGTATTCGTCCATGGTGGGAATCCGCCATCCGGGAGGCACAGGCTGCTGCGAGGGACCATCCTCCCAACGTTTCCGGGGATACTTGGTGGCACGCATGTAGGTCTGGCTATTGGCTCCTCCCGGCGTCCACTGGTCGTACACTTCCTTCTCCACAACCTCGTTGGCGGCATGCTGGTAATTGGCCAAGATATCACCCGCTCCCCATTGCCACATAGCCTCAGTGCCGGATTCAATGAGCTTATACCACTTGGTCCGTGCGGTCTCAACCATGTAATCAGGCAAGATGGGAAAAAGCGCATCTTGCCATTAGGATATCCGCTGCCCTCGCTGTTCACCAACGGCACTTTCCAGCGATCCCGCCATGTGGGCAGGGGGGTTGAAGAGTTGTAGCCGTATTGGTAGAACGGCCAGTAAGGAACATTCCGTCCCGGCTGGTAGTAGTAGCCTTGCAGGCGGTCGGGGTCTGTCTCCGGGTCGGAGGCGTCCCACTCTTCCGCACCGAGGTTGCGGTCCATCCACATGGAGCCGCCGAAGTAAACCGGGTTACCGGTGGCAAGCTGCTGGTAGTCGAACACACCGTCCGAGCCGTCACCCACGCCGTTCTCCTTGCCTTCGCCGTGAATCCAACGCACCTTCTGCGGGATTTGCGTCACGATGAACACGCCGTATTCGAGGAAGGAGATGCGCACGGTGTAGCTGTAGCCTGCGCGGAGATAGAGCTTGGTCTCGCCCGGTTCATCCGCGCTCTGCACGGTGCGCGGCAACTCAAAGGGCGGCAGCACGAGGGTGGCGGTATCCTTTTTATTAGGAACAGGCACCACCTTGTCGATGTTTCCGTATGCCTTCATCGCAAAGCGGTTGAGCACATATTTGTCACCTCTCAGCGTCACCTGCGCCTGGAGGGCATAGGTCTCGTTGCCACCGGGAGCGGTAATGCCGCTTGCCAGGTCGTAGGAATCCCCGTGTGTGGGGAAGACCAGCGAGGTAGAGAAGCGCGACGAAGTCACGGGGATGGGACTCGTCAGCAACTCCGGCACGTCGGGGTGTATCCGGGTCGTGCAGGGAGCACCTGTCACGGTGAGTCTGCCCGTCTGGAGGTTGACCTGTCCCTGACGATAGATGTTCGTCAGGGTGATGTCGGCAATGCTGATGTCATACAGTCCCTTCCCTTTCTCATCCGGATTCTCCTGCTGCATCACCTCGAAGGTGAGCTGCGAGAAGACGTGCTGGAAGGGGATGTGGCAGTGAGGCAGGGCGGTCTTGACGTTCTGGTTGAGCAGACGTCCCCACATGAGGTCGCGCAGGCTGTCCTTCGGGAAGCCGTTGCCATCCTGCTTGCTCAGGTCCGGCGTCTCATAGTAGTAGCTGGCGGGGTCGTCGCCGTCCGCCGAGGCACCTGCCGTCCGCTTCAGGGGGACGAAGTTCTCCTTTGTGTCCTTGGCAGGATAGTGGTTCTCCCCGTCGTAGGTGAAGCCGTAGAAGTCGATGGTGCGTTTGGCGGAAGGGTCGTCCGCCTTCTCCCGGTCATTGGACGGGTTGAAGCTGAAGTCGATGTTGACGTTTGCCACCTTGATGTATTTGTGGTTCGCCTCTCCCGTCTCCTGTTCCGAGGCAAGCTGGTCAAAGCGGAGCATCGTGGCAGGGTCATAGGTATCCGGTGCCGCCTCGTCATACGTCTTTGTGAAGGCAAAGAGGCGGTAGAGCGAGCCGGTGGGGAAATGCATGGTGTCAGTCCCTTCCTCCACGGCACGTGTGGCGACAAGGTCGCCCACCCGGTCATCGGGGCGCATGCCGTCCAACTCCTCCTCATGGAAGAGGTCGGAGCAGCCGGCTGCCAGCAGCAGACCGAGTGCTAAGAGTGGTAATCTGGTGTATCTGTTCATACAATGGACTATTCAATTGACAATTGACAATTGACAATTCTATATTTATTATGAGTCTACTTCATTGGAACCCGGGCGGAAGACGTAGTCATGCACTCCGCCGTCCTTCCATTCCATGAGCACGGCATCGAGGTAGAGGTTGTGCCGTCCGAAGACGAGGGTTATCTTGTACCGCTTGCCGGTATCGATGGACTTCACGGGATTGGTCGTGCCCACCACATGCACGGGGACGATGACATCCTTCCACTGCATGGTGTGGGTCAGTCCGTTCTCTTCGTTCGTACGCTGCGTATCCATGGGGAAATTGTCGAGGTGCGAGAGCAGGGCACTGACGTCCATCTTCAGGAAGACCCCTTTCCCGGCAGGCGTGTTCACGATGTCTGTCGCTGCAGTGCGGCTGGTGCGCACATTGACGAAGAGGGAGTCCACTGCCACGTCGCGCCCCACGGTGAGCTGGGTGTGTCCCGTCGTGCGGATGGAGAAGTCATCGGGGAGGTCCTGCATCTCCGTCACCTTGTAGCCGTGGATGGGGGTTTGGTCCTGCGCCTGTGCCTGGTCCGGCCGCCAGTTGAGCTTCTGCGGAACACTGAAGGGCATCCAGCCGGCATCCGTGGCAGTCGGAGCAGTATCAGTCCCGCCGTAGTAGCACACCCGGATGTTGCTCAGCACGACGTCGCGCACATACTGCATGTCGACCATCGACTGGTCGCGCTGTGCCACGAAGAGCACCTGTGCCGTCAGGTGGCGGAAGTAGAGGCGGTTCCTTTCCTGTCCGAACTTGTCCTCCTTGTTTCCCCAGTAAGCCGGGTCGGCATCGAGAGAGAGGAAGTCCATCCGTCCCAGGGGCAGCTTGCCGCCCGACACCGCCTCGCTGCTCAACGTCAGTTCGCGGTAGTCGAACGCACCACGGTCTGTCTCCCGGGGCGCAAGCACCACTGCCGGCGCATAGCCCCGCGCAACGTATGTATCGCCGTTGGAGGCATACTCCACACCGGTGTTGTAGGTCATCTTGTAGTAGTCGTTGATTTTGCCCAGCACCTCCACGAGGTGGGTATAGGCGTCGTCCGTGCTCAGGTAGTCCGCAGGCGGATTGTCGAAGTTGTCAGCCTGCTGCTGCGTCATGAGCAGGATGTTCGGGGTCATGCGTACGCCGTCAATCTGTTGCAGTCCGGCGCGGCTCACCACGAAGTTCATCTGGATTTCGTTCGTCGGCGCATCCTTTCGCATCATCCGGTCTTCCTCCGAGACGACGCACGAGGCGAGCAGCCCCATCGCTCCTGCCAGAAGGGGGAGCAGCGGACGGAAGCGCCGGGTTGTCAAGTGGGAGTTTATCTTCATGTCTCGTCAGTCTAAAAAGGTTTTACCTTCACCAGCGTCCACCCAGGGGATGCTGAAGGTGTTCACTTCGATGTACGTACCTCCGTCGTCGCCGTTGCCGGGGACGGTGATGCGGTGCAGCTGCGGCAGGTAGTAGGTGTTGCGCAGCAGCTGGGAGTTGACATAACCCATGTTCGGGTCTGAGTAGTGGGTGATGTCCTCAGAGTTCTTCACGTTGTAGTCCTCGATGTAGGAGAAGAAGTAGCACCAGCCGCCCACGTGGGGGACAATCTTGTTGCGCACCCCGGTGAGTGTGCCGGGGGTACGTGCCATGCGTTCGGTGATGAAGTAGTATTTCGTCTCCTGCTTTCCCGTCACCGGGTCGGTGTACGGCAGAGGAACGGTCCAGTAGGTGCCGGGCGTGAAGAAGTTCGCCTGCCACTCCGTTCCGGGGTTGCGGTAGGCACCCTGCACCTTGAGGCAGAGAGCCAGGAAACGCTCGATTTTCCGGTACAGGTCTGGCTCAGTGTCGGTGGTATTCGGCACCACGGTGGTCTCTCCCGCTACCTGAAAGCGATGCCCGAAGTCGATGTGCACGCAGTCCAGCTCGAAGTTTGCCTTGGCATTGCCCTTAGCCAAACGCACCCCGCGGTCGGACATGAAGACATCCTCATAGAAGTAGCCGTCCTTCGTGGGAGAAGACAGTCGGAAAAGCTCCTCCACGAAGTCACGCTCCTCGTTGGTCAGGTTGATATTCTTGTGGTCCGTCACGGACGTCCACGTCGCGCGGTCCACATAGAGTTCGCGGGGCATGAGTCGGGCAGCCACCTGCAGGTGGGTGATAGAGCGGACGGGGTTAATGCGGTTGTTCGCCAGCAGGTTGTTGCCGTCTGTCTGGTCAGGCGTCGGCTTGGCATAGCCGTTGGGCAGGGCATAGACACCCTTCACGTAGCCGCCACCCTGACGGCTTTTCGTACGTTTGAGCTTGGCATCATCGAGCTTCTCCGCCCGTTCGAAATGCTGGTAGAACTGCGCATTGGTCAGCTTGCTGTAGTCCTGCGGCGGTGTATAGACGAACTCGGCATCGAGCTTGCCCTGGTCGTAGCGGTAGGTCTTGGCGTCGACCTTCTGCATCACCGACGTGAGGTCCATGTTGGGGTCCTCGTACCACAGCTTGGAATACTTGCTCGGCTCCGCCTCCTTGGGGATGAGGTAAATCTTGCGGTTCAGGCTGTTGACGGTGTAGTAGACCGAGTCGGCACGGATGAAGCCGATGCCGCCGTTGATGTTGGTCACCGCGGTCTCGTCCGCCTTCTTGTACGTCTTGAGGAAGTCCACTCCCCCACTCGTCTCCGTGTCGGCGTAGAGCAGATGCACCTTCGCCACGCTGCGGGTCAGCTCGAAGTGGACGTCGAGCGGATTGTCCTTGGAATGCACTTCACTGAGGTCGAATAATTTGGAGCCGGCGTTGTCCGTCCCGACTGCCTGCATCTGGATACATCCGTCGGGAGCTTCCTCCAGCAACGACTGCCGTCCGTAGGAGTCGCGGGCAAAATAGTTGATAACGTCGTAGAAACGCGACATCCCCATAACCGACGGTCCGGAACCGACGTTCACAGGGATATAAAGGAAGTGATCGGGGTCACTTGCCAGATTCTTCACCTTATCATACAACGCTTCCGGCAGGTTGGCAAACGCCACCATGTAGTGTGTGCCGGACTTCAGGACAAGGTTATCCGCAGAATACAGATACTCCGTGTTGTTCTCCACCTTTCCGGTGAGGTTGATGTCTGCCACATAGCCGTAGTTCTCGTCGAAGATGAAGACGTAGAACGAGCGGATGGCGTTCTCGTGGTCCGAACCGACGGATTCTCCCGTCTCCTCTGCACGGGTAGTGGGAGCACCCGGCTCAGCCAGCGAAATGTGGAAGCGGAAACAAGTCTGCCCCACCGTTACGGGTTGCGGCTCAGGCAACGGACCGATGTCGTCCTTCATGTCGGAGCAGGCACCCAGCAGCACGGCAAAGAGCAGGAGGCACAGCGGCAACATCCGTCGGCTGAACACCCCTGCGAGGCAGTCTGTCTGTATATTCAGTCTGTTCATGGTCAATGGCAGTTTAGTTGGCATCTATGTGTGTAAAGTCAATATTCTGGTCGCTCTTGACGCGCCACGGCAGGATTTCGATGTAGAAGCGCAGGTAGCTCACCATCGAGTCGTCCTCGCGGTCGGCATCAAAGGGTTGCGGCTCCGGTGTGCCGGGCTTGTCCACGCCGGTGATGCGCAGCTCGTACCAGTTGTTGCGCACCACGCCGTAGCGTCCCAGGTAGTTCTGTCCCTGTGTGGCGACGGTCGCTCCGGATGCTTCGTCGTTGGTCTTGGGGTAGACCACCTGCGAAGGTGTCGGAGTCTCGCCGGCATGCCACGGTGTCTCGTTGTCGTCGAAGTGGCGGAGAGGCACGACGTAGTACATCTTCCCGCCCCGGTAGAAGCCGAAGCGCGAGGTGTAGTTGTCTGCCAGCCAGGAGAGCGCGGAAGTCAGGAAGTTGTGCAACACCTGTGCCACCTCGGTGTGGGTGGCATCCGTACCGGTCGGGTTATTGGTCCAAGTCACGGGCGTTCCCTTCACGCGGACGAGTCCTTCCAGTCCGGTGACGGAGGTCAGCTCGGCATCGCTCTTGAAGTGGGAAGCCGCCGCAGCGAAGGCTGCACCGAAGTCGCCCGTCGCCGTCCCTGCCGGATTTGCCTTGGGAGCCAGCAACGGCGTCGTGCCGTTCATGCCGTAGAGGTCGGCAAAGTGCACGGTCTTGTCTTCCGCCGTAAACGAGGCCTGGAAAAGGTCGGTGTTGGTAGCATGGAACTGCTGTGCCGTCGGCTGGCTGAGCAGGCTGCGGAAGAGCGTCAGCCAGTTGGTACGCCACGCCGTCAGCTGCGCCTGCGTCACGGAGTAGCCTGCAGGATATTGGTAGGTCGCATCCTTCGCAAAGAGGTCGGCGAGCAGCTTCAGGTTCTGGTCGGCAAGCAGTTTCTTCGTCACCAGGTTGTTCAGCCCCTGCACGGTGAAGACCTCGTCGGGCAATTCGCTGGAGGTCAGCACGCCGTAATTCCGTATCTCCTGCCCGTTCTTCGACGAGCCGAGGGTCACCTCCAGTTCGACGGCGGTCGTGGTGCGCTGACGCATGCGGTCCACGTCGGTGGTGTTCTCCATCGGGTAGTCGGCATCCGCCAGCGAGTTGTGCCATGCGGCACGGTCGGGAACGGTCATGTTGAGGTAGTTCGCAGTATTGTAGTCAGCTTTGTAATGGGGAGACACGGCCCAGTTGATAAGGTAGAGCGGCGTCCCCGTCCCCAACGGAGAAGCACCCAGAAAACGGTAATTGTCCGCTGCGCCGGAAGAGGCATAACGGGCATAGGTAGCGAAGGTCCCCTGCGGTGAACCGTCACCGTTGTCGATGTGCTTCGTCAGGTATGCCGTACGGGCGGCATTGAGCAGGGTCCAACCGGTAATATCATAGGTAAAGGCGGTGTTGACATCGTCCTTGCCGATGGCTGTGCTTCCCGTCTTGCTCACGTTCACCTTCGCCACGGCACGCTCCACGTAGATGGTCGCGGCAGGCTCTCCACTCGCCGCATCCGACGCCTTGCCGTAGAGACGGTCGAGGGCGATGGGCGCAAGGACCTGTGTCGAGGAGTTCGACACGGACGGAGCGGACTTCAAGCTTCCTCCCTTCACGGTGGAGAGGACGGCGTTGGTCATCAGCAGGTAGTTCACGCCGTAGAAGTCGGCAAAGGGATGGGACGTCTCTCCGTTTCCGCCGGGAGTGAGCCGGGGCAACGTGTTTACCGACGAGTCAAAGCCAGCCTTGAGCCGGAGGAAGTCGGGAAAACGAATGTTGCCGCTCCCTCCTGCATCGGTGTTGCCCACGATGTAGGTGTCCGGACCGAAGCGCAGCGTGTTGCCTGCCGCACCGGCGCCCGCCGTGAAGTGGAACAGCTGCTCGGGAGCGTTGAGGAGGACGAAGGCATAGAGCTTGTCCGTGTCCCCGATGTTGTTGCGTACGATGGGCGTCACGAACGAAGGCCCCGACGTGATGTTCGGGTCGCTCTCCTTCGTGAACGAGCGGTCGAGCCGGTAGACGGAACGTGCCACGGCACTGTTCTCGTCCGCCCCGGAGAAGAGTATCAGGTAGGAATGGGAGAGATTGACGGCATATTCAGCCTCGGACCCGTCCTGCGGAGTGGCAGCACGGGTACGCCCCTCCGTCGGTACTTGCAGACGGAGCAACATGTAGGCTTCGCCGTCGGCGTTGAACACCTGCTCGATGCCGACAGGACGCGGCTCGTCGCGCAACGTCTCGTCGGAGCAGGCGGTCAGCATCCCCAGGCAGAGGAGCGCCATCTCTATCGTATGTATTGTTTTCAGTTTCATCTGCGTTGTCAGGTTGTTGTTGGGAGGATGGAGCGTCGTCCATCCATCGTCATCCTAGAACTCATACACCACGCTGAGTGCCGCCTTCTGCGGCCCGATGTAGTGTTTCGTCTTGTCGCGGGTCCGTTCGCCACACGTGGGACAGGCATACTCCCGGTAGTCCACGTATTCATAGCCGAGTCCTACCGAAGCCTCTATGCCCCAGTGGTCACCAAGGGACCATACATAGCCGTAGGTCAGTCCGCCACCGGCGAACTTCGCCTCATAGCGTCGGTCGGCAAGGCTCTTCCAGATGCGGAAGGGCAGCTTGACCCCTCCCAGGTTGGCCTGCCCGGCATTGAGTGCGACGCCGAAGAAATGTCCCTTGAACCAAGGACGGAGGTAGTGGCGCACTTCGGGTGCGAGGCACCAGTTTCGCAACTTCTTCCCCTCTCCCAGGCTGAACGGGCTGAACCCGTATGCCGCCTGCACGGTGGTGTGCCATCCCAGCTCCATCTCGACCGCCACATTGGGTGTCAGCGTGGCATCCCACAGCAGGTTGTTCTTCAACCGCACGGTCTGTGCGGAGAGTGCTGCCGGGAGCACGGCGAGGAGGAACGGGAGGAGGAGGCGGGGCATGGGGAAGGTTTTTATCTGTTCATTAAATGTCTTCAAACTGAATGCGCTTCTGCCACTTCAGGATTCCGATGCGGATGGTGATGGCACGAAGGCGGTTTCCGGCAATGAGAAGGTCAATGTCGTACTGGTTCTCACGGTCGAGGTATTCCTGGGGCGAATAGCGTCGTGCATAGGCATCCCGTCCGTAACTGAGGAACTCCGGCAGGTTGAGCACAGCCACCAGTCGCTTGTTGTCTTTCTTGTTCACGATGTAAAGCTTTGCCGCACGGTCGGCTTCCGCCTCGGGATAGACCATCAGACGGGAAACCGAGAAGTCGTAATGCAACGAGTTGGCATGCACGATGACCCCGTCATCGGGAGTCGTGACTGCCGACGAAGCCTCGTCGATGGTCCACTGGGCAAAGGGAGTATAGAGCAGGGGCTCTTCAGCCACCACCTCGTTCTTCTCATTCAGGTGCCCGTTGTCAGCCGTGATGAAGACCCCGTAATCGGTATCTTTCAGTTCGGCAGCATCCTCGGTCTGACGGATGGCGAGGTTGATAAGCTTGGTGTCGCGTATCAGGGGCACCGTGGCATACGTCGGCTTCATGAAGCGTACCTCACACGTCTGCACCTCCAGGGTGTGCCAGAGTGTGTCGAGTGCCACCCCTCCGTTGTCGACAGCACGAGCTGCCAGTGTTTTCCCGTCATACTCGCCGAGGGAGACCGTCCGCGGGTCTTTGCTGCGTTCCAGCTCAATCTGCAACTTGTCGAGCGCATCTCCGGTTTGCAGGTGGGGAATGACGAACTTCGCTCCCGGTCGCTTTTGGCGTTGAGCCTCTCCGGCTTGCATGGCCACAGCCATCAGGCGATAGTTCCCCGGTTCGAGTCCTTCGACGTGCATCCGGTAGCCGGGGTCAGCCAAGGGGGCGTTGTCAGCATAGTTTTCAGCCGTCTCCACGCGTACCACCTTGTTGTTGGTGTCGAGCACATAGAGCGTGACAGCTCCCACCTGGTCGTTGAAAAGGTCGCCGTGCATGTTGTAGTCGTAGCGGAAGCTTACGTAGAGGCCTTCCTCACAGTCGCTGCGGTCTTCGTCCATCAAAGTGCAGGAAGAAGGCAAGAGCAACATCAGCAGGCATGCCAGCAGGCCGATAGATGGATAGTTGATCATTCGTTTCATAAATAACTGTTAGGTGAAGGGTTCAGTGTGTCTGAAAAAAGGAGTAGGACACAGAGTCACAGAGACACAAAGGTCGTTCTGTCAACGGAAGTCGCTCTGCGCTATTTGTGTCTCTGTGTCCACTCTTAAGATTCCTTCCTCCTGCGAGGAAAAGTATTAATCATTACAGGTCCGTGTTCTGTGTACGTTTCTGCCACTTCACGGTGTGGATCTTCACGCTGAGGTAACGCTCAACGGAGTCATCCCAGTGTCCCTTATCACCACCGTTGGGAAGTTCAGGAATACCGGCAGTACCGATTTTGCTGATGCTGTTCACATTGATTTCATACCAAGTGTTACGAACAACGCCATAACGACCCAGGTAGTCTTTGGCTGCATCATGCTCTCCTTGTACAACATCATAAGGTTTGCCATTCAACGGTGCCCACTCGCTCTTCCAGGGAGTCTCGTTGTCGTTGAAGTGACGGATCATGACCGGATAGTAAGCCACACCATCCGTATACTTGCTTATCGTGATCTTGGCAAGACGGTTATTGATTTCTGTCTGCACAGCATCGAGACCTTCTGCATTGGCAGTACCCTGAGGAGCTTCCCAGCCGGTTTTTACCAATTCCAGTTCAGGAACGAGCTTGCCATTGACATAGCTAAATGCTTTGAAGGTTGCAAAGTTTTCAGCGGTCAACGGAGTGGCTGCCTGATTGTGCTTCTTCATCCAGTCTTTTACGAAATCCCAGCTGGTAACCTCAGCCAAGAGGTCTTTCTGTACAGTAGCTTCATCTGCATAGATGTTGTTACCCTTGTCGCTACGCAGAT
>UMGZ01032664.1_pt1 | contig 13943 bp, 10 predicted proteins | sample 1965421 | NCBI WGS metagenome assembly UMGZ01 (sample SAMEA4836087, study PRJEB28245) | human gut metagenome | biome: gut microbiome; material: fecal sample | place: Denmark | collected 2008
GGGGAAAGTCCGGATGGGGCTTTTTCTTTTTGTCACCCGTTTCTCGATTCCTTGTTTTCAGCGGACGCGTCCGCACCACCCACCGTACCGACCCATCCGCACGGTCGTAGTCGTTCGTCCGTACGAAATAGGGCACCTGTTTTCATTTTTTCCCTCCTTGGTTATTGTCGCTTTTCACCGATATGGATAGAGATGTTTTCGATGCCCGGACGGTATGCAAGTATGTCGGGGAATGCCGTTTCTCTGTCCTCCTTTCCATAGGCTTAACCTGAATGGTTCCTTGGACTGTCTAGTGCGCAAGGGACGATTGGGAAATTGCATTATGCGTCGGGTCATGTACAGCCGGTTCCTTGTTGTCACTCCTGTGTAGGTTCTTGTAGAAGAAAGTAGGGCATTCTGTCAAAGTGTCAAAATGTCAAATGAATCGCTTGAGAAGGGTCTTCCTTTGCATCTCAATGCGGATTGGTGGATTTTTTTGGATTTTCAGCCCATTCGCGAAATGCACAACGATGCATCACGACACATTTGCATGGCAAAAAGTATTCTTATGGTTCTAAATCTGATCAGAAGGAATGATGACAGACATATTCCCTTTCTAAATCACACTTGGAAAAATAGCTGCCGCGTCCACAAACTAGGAGTGAAAGAGAATGAAAGACTGTTTAATTCCACAAAATAATGTATTTGAAGTGTAAAACACAAATCTTTGATGGACGAAACAATATTGTTTGATGACCCAAACAATATTGTTTCGCATTCCAAACACAAGTGTTTGACGAGTCAAACAATATTGTTTGAGAGTTAATATATCATTTATACATTTAATTTAATAAAAATGAATGCGGATTGTAGAATATAAATGTTAAGCAGATTTAGTATTTCTCGCTGGAATACCCGATTTTTCAAAAATGTGAGTTAGGAAGAAAGTGGATATTGGCTGATTTTGTCAAGGATTTAACCTAAAATAGCATGAAAGTGTCAGGGCGGAAGCAATGTGTCGCTGGAAGATGATGGATGTTAATGAGCGTGAAAAGCACGTCGTTCTACTAGGTTAGTCTTGTCGCGCTGTGCGGTTTGTCTTATTTTCGTCCAAAAATGCGTAACGGTTATTCAAAAGAGTCCGTATGAAAAAGAAATATATTATTTTTTTGCTTCTTAGCTTATGCTTGCTTTCGTCATGCTCGACGATACTTGAGCTGATAACAGGAGATTATAAATGCATATATCCTGATTGCAATGAACGGGCGACAGAAAACTCTGTATATTGTCCCCGTCATAAGCCTTACTACCTGAAATGACGGTAGTCTTATATTCGTGTGTCTTGTTCTGTCTGCTGCTAAGGCGGTGTGGTGTCTGGCATGTGGCTGACTGCAAGTCAGGAAAAATGATGTCATATAAGGCGTTTAAGTGTGTGTATTGCATTGATAATTTGTATTATATATGTTGTATAACATAGTCCTGAAACTTGTATGATGCTTGGTTTGTGGTTATATTTGCGCATACTAATATTAGAGTAGAGAATCGATTCTTTATAGAGAGAATGAATAAAATTGTTATTAAAAAATTATGGTATGAAATCTTTAGCTTATTACTTAAGCGTTTTTATGCTTATTGGTTGTTTGTGTCAAGGTTGCAGCAGTGATGATATCGCTGTTTCGCAGTCTAATGGCGTTGACAGAGTGTCAATGCAGGATACTCTCCAAAAGTTTTTGGATGCTGGTTTTCAAGTAGACCCTACCGCTGTGGGTGAAGATGATACTTTTGATTCTCCTGAGGAGGCTTTGGCTTTCCTGGAATCATATAAGAAGGAGAAAGAACGTCGTTTAAGAAGTGTCACAAGGGCGGATGATGGTACTAAGATTTACGATTTGAAGGTCCAATTGATAAATGAAGGTGATGGAAAAAGAGGTCATTGGCTGGGAACTTTCACTGTTGACAATGTTAAAGTGTCCATAGTGACACCTTATTGGCAGGGTGGCGCACCAATTAGTGTTGATGCGGCATTTGTCGGTACAGGAGCTCCATTTACAGAATATGAAGGATCAACTGTTTTTGTTGAAGATGTTAGTACGTATGTTAGATACATCCCTTACTTTCATATAACATTTAGATTAGTAAAAAGAGTTTGTGCGAAGGTTGTTATTGGAGGAATGACCGTTGTTGAACGGTGTACAGATACGCAGGCTGCGTGTGATGTGAATTATGAAGACAAAACAGTAAAATATAGACCACTTTAAAATAAGACAATATGGATTTAATGACACCTGATGTCCAGCTCTATCTTTGGGCTTGGCTTAATTGGCTATTACTGGTTATAGATGCAGCTTTTGTTCTCTACGCCATCGTTCAACTCCTGCAAGATAAGACATGGAGCTCGATAGCAAAATGGATATGGGCTGTCGTCATTGTAGGGATGAATCTCCTCGGTGTGCTGCTCTACTTGTTGTTTGGGAGGGGAAAGGGCAAGTACGTCTGTAAGGAAGACAATCTTCCGGTAGCATAGAGACGTTTCCGGCATCCGGATGGTGTGTGTCCGGATGTCGGGAACATCCGTTTCTGTCACCTTTCCGTCATGCACTTTGTGAAAAAGTGGATAAATTACAAATAATATTCCGTAAACCTTTGGAAACGCTGCACAATTTCTCTATCTTTGCATCCGAATTAAGATGAAACGTGAGGGGCTTGATAAAAGCTCCTTTTTTATTTTAAAAACTGAAGTTTCGCAGATGCCCGACGCGTCGGTTGACAGGAAGGCGGTGAGTGGAGACGATTGCTCCGTGGAAGAACGGGGCTGCCGGAACAACTCGTCGCAGGGTCCTGCCGGGGATGCCCCGGGTTGGCGATAGCTGAATTAAAAACAAACAGTGAACTGAATGATAGACAAAAACCTTGTCCGTAACATCGTGGAAGAGTGGCTCGACGGAAAAGACTATTTCCTGGTCGATGTGAACGTCAGCCCGGATGACAAAATCGTTGTTGAAATTGACCATGCCGAGGGTGTGTGGATCGAAGACTGCGTGCAGCTGAGCCGTTTCATCGAGTCAAGGCTCAATCGTGAAGAAGAAGACTTTGAACTCGAAGTGGGTTCCGCCGGTATCGGGCAACCCTTCAAGGTGCTGCAGCAATACATCAACCACATCGGAATGGATGTCGAGGTGCTCACACTCGCCGGAGAGAAACACTGCGGTGTGCTCAAGGAAGCCGACGAGGAACATTTCGTGGTCTGTGTCCCGAAACGTGTGAAGCTGGAAGGACAGAAACGCGCCAAAACGGTGGAGGAAGACATGACGTTCACCTACCCGGAAGTAAAATATACCAAATACCTAATAAGTTTTAAATAACGCTATATTATGGCTAAGAAAGAGGAAACAGTCAGCTTGATTGATACATTTTCGGAATTTAAAGAGTTGAAGAACATTGACCGAACCACGATGGTCAGCGTCCTGGAGGAAAGCTTCCGCAGCGTGATTGCCAAGATGTTCGGGACGGATGAGAACTACGACGTGATCGTGAACCCCGACAAGGGGGACTTCGAAATCTGGCGCAACCGCGAGGTCGTGGCAGACGAGGACCTGACGAACCCGAATATGCAAATCTCCCTCACTGAGGCACGCAAGATCGACGCTTCCTATGAGATTGGCGAGGAAGTGACCGACGAGGTCATCTTTGCCAAGTTCGGACGGCGTGCCATCCTGAACCTGCGCCAGACACTTGCATCGAAGATCCTGGAACTGGAGAAGGATAGCCTGTATAACAAGTATATTGAAAAGGTGGGCCAGGTCGTCAGCGCCGAGGTCTATCAGATATGGAAGAAAGAGATGCTGCTGCTCGACGATGAGGGCAACGAACTCCTGCTGCCCAAGACCGAACAGATCCCCAGCGACTTCTATCGCAAGGGCGAGACCGTACGCGCCGTCGTGGCACGGGTGGACAACACCAACAACAACCCGAAAATCATCTTGAGCCGCACGTCGCCCGTCTTCCTGCAACGGCTGTTCGAGATGGAAGTCCCCGAAATCAACGACGGACTCATCACCATCAAGCGCATCGCACGCATCCCCGGTGAACGCGCCAAGATTGCCGTCGAATCTTACGACGAGCGCATCGACCCGGTCGGCGCCTGTGTGGGTGTGAAAGGTTCCCGCATCCACGGCATCGTGCGTGAGCTGCGCAACGAGAACATCGACGTCATCAACTACACCGCCAACATCTCGCTCTTCATCCAGCGTGCGCTGAGCCCCGCCGTCGTCTCTTCCATCCGTCTCGACGAGGAGAACAAGCGTGCCGAGGTGTTCCTCAAACCCGAGGAGGTCTCCCTCGCCATCGGAAAGGGCGGCATGAACATCAAGCTTGCCAGCATGCTGACGGAGTACACCATCGACGTTTATCGCGAGCTCGACGGTGCAGCCGACGAGGAAGACATCTACCTGGATGAGTTCCGCGATGAAATCGACGAGTGGGTCATCGACGCCATCAAGGGCATCGGCATCGACACCGCCAAGGGCGTGCTCAACGCTCCGCGCGAGATGCTCATCGAGAAAGCCGACCTGGAAGAAGACACGGTCGACGAAGTATTGAGAATATTAAAGGCCGAATTTGAAGAGTAAGTCGTCCCGGGCCGGTTGAGTCCTTTGGTTCTTTTTTCATGGAATGAGTTGGAGGATGCGGGCTCAGGACATCGCCCGGGCAATGGCAGACAGGAAACAACTCATCGACTTGAGAAACTTGACGAACTTACAAACTAAAAACGTATGACTATAAGACTAAATAAAGTAACAAGAGATTTAAACGTAGGACTGACGACGGTTGTCGAATTCCTCCAGAAGAAAGGATTCGAGGTGGAGGCCACCCCGAATACGCAGATTACGAAAGAGCAGTACGAACTCCTCGTACAGGAGTTCCGCAAGGACAAGAAGCTGCGCATCGAGTCTGAGAAATTCAGCCAGGAACGACAAAGCAAGGAACGTGGACGCGGTGCCTCCATCTCCATCGACGGTTTCGACGAGCCCAAGAAAGAGCCCGAACGGAAAGCCAAAGAGGATGAGGTGGTCAAGACCGTCGTGCCCGAGGACGTGCGCCCGAAATTCAAGCCCGTGGGGAAAATCGATCTCGATGCCCTCAACCGACGCAAGAAGCCGGCACAACCCGTCGTCGAGAAGACTGTAGAGAAAAACATAACCGAAAAGACCGAGGAGAAGAAGGCTGCCCAACAGCCTGCTCCGGAGAAAGCCGCTGGGACTGCCGAGCCCAAGGACGAAGCGAAAGCCGCCAAGCCCATACGCCCGGAAGCAGCCTCTGCTGCCGACAAACCGGCTCCCGTCAAAACCGAAAAAGCAGATACCCAGGTGGCTGAGAAAGTAGAAGAAAAGAAAGGCGGACAAGAAGACGACGGCGTGTTCAAGATACGTCCTACTGAGTTCGTCTCGAAAATCAACGTGGTGGGGCAGATAGACCTCGACGCGTTGAACCAATCGACCCGTCCGCGGAAAAAGTCGAAAGAGGAACGGCGCAAAGAGCGCGAGGAAAAGGAAAAGCAGCGTCAGGAACAGAAGAAACAGATGAAGGACGCCATCATCAAGGAGATACGCAAGACCGACGACAAGTCGAGCCGTGCGGACAAGAACGACTCCGACGAGGATGGCAAGCGGAAGAAGAAGCGCAGCCGCATCAACAAGGAGAAGGTCGACATCAACGCCGTCGACCAGTCTTCGCGTGGTGAAGGACGCAGCGGAAAAGGCGGCGGAGGTGAGAAGTCGAAAGACCGTGACCGCCGTGGCAAGGACCGCGACCGCAACCGCAAGTCGTCATCGTTCGCCAAACCTGAAGTGAGCGACGAAGATGTGGCAAAACAGGTGAAAGAGACCCTGGCACGACTCACAAGCAAGGGAAAGAACAAGACATCCAAATACCGCAAGGAGAAGCGCGAGAACGCCATCAACCGTCAGCAGGAACTGGAGGACCAGGAAAGAGCAGAGAGCAAGGTGCTCAAGCTCACCGAGTTCGTGACTGCCAACGAGCTTGCCAACATGATGAACGTCCCTGTGACGCAGGTCATCGGCACGTGTATGAGTGTGGGCATCATGGTGTCCATCAACCAGCGTCTCGACGCGGAAACCATCAACCTGGTGGCGGAGGAGTTCGGCTTCCAGACCGAGTATGTCAGTGCTGAAGTGGCACAGGCGGTGGTCGAGGAGGAAGATCGTGCCGAAGACCTCCAGCCGCGTGCGCCGATTGTCACCGTCATGGGTCACGTCGACCACGGAAAGACATCGTTGCTCGACTACATCCGCAAGTCGAACGTCATCGCAGGCGAGGCTGGCGGCATCACGCAGCACATCGGTGCCTACAACGTGAAGTTGGAAGACGGACGCCGCATCACCTTCCTCGACACTCCGGGTCACGAGGCATTTACGGCCATGCGTGCACGTGGCGCCAAGGTGACCGACATCGCCATCATCATCGTGGCTGCCGACGACAACGTCATGCCGCAGACCAAGGAGGCCATCAACCATGCCATGGCTGCCGGTGTGCCCATCGTCTTTGCCATCAACAAGATAGATAAACCCGCCGCCAACCCGGACAAAATCAAGGAGGAACTTGCCAACATGAACTTCCTCGTGGAGGAATGGGGCGGAAAGTACCAGTCGCAGGACATCTCCGCCAAGAAGGGCATCGGCGTGCACGAGCTGCTCGAGAAGGTGCTGCTCGAGGCCGAACTGCTCGAACTGAAGGCGAACCCCAACCGCCGGGCTACCGGTTCCATCATCGAGTCGACGCTCGACAAGGGACGGGGTTACGTGGCAACGGTGCTCGTGGCGAACGGTACGCTCAAGGTGGGCGACATCGTGCTTGCCGGAACCAACTATGGCAAGGTGAAGGCGATGTTCAACGAACGCAACCAGCGCATCCAGCAGGCAGGTCCTTCCGAGCCTGCACTCATCCTCGGACTGAACGGTGCCCCGACAGCCGGAGACACCTTCCACGTCATCGAGACCGAGCAGGAGGCGCGCGAGATTGCCAGCAAGCGTGAGCAACTCCAGCGTGAGCAGGGACTCCGCACACAGAAGATGCTTACGCTCGACGAAGTGGGACGCCGCTTGGCACTGGGCGATTTCCACGAGTTGAACGTCATCGTCAAGGGCGACGTCGACGGCTCCATCGAGGCGTTGAGCGACTCGCTCATCAAGCTCTCCACCGAGCAGATTCAGGTGAACGTCATCCACAAGGCGGTGGGCCAGATTTCGGAATCGGACGTCAGCCTTGCCGCTGCCTCGGATGCCATCATCATCGGCTTCCAGGTGCGTCCGTCAATGGCTGCCCGCAAGCAGGCGGAGCAGGAGGGAGTCGACATCCGTCTCTACTCCATCATCTATGATGCCATCGAGGATGTGAAGGCGGCGATGGAAGGCATGCTGGCACCCGAGGTCAAGGAGGAAATCACCGCTACCATCGAAGTGCGCGAGGTGTTCAAGATTACCAAGGTCGGCACCGTAGCCGGAGCATGGGTACGCGAAGGCAAGGTGAAACGTACCGACAAGGCACGTCTCATCCGCGACGGTATCGTCATCTACACCGGAGCCATCAACGCCCTGAAGCGTTTCAAGGACGACGTGAAGGAGGTGCCGGTCAACTTCGAGTGCGGTATCAGCCTGATGAACTACAACGACATCAAGGTGGGCGACATCATCGAGTCCTACCAGGAAATCGAGGTGAAGCAGACACTCTGATCTGTGGAATAAGAAAGCAAACGAAACACGGCTGCCCCTGCGGGCAGTGACAATCATATGAAATGTGCCAATTGCCAGACCGCCCTTCCGGTTTGTGTGATTGGCACATTGTTGTTATAAAGGAATGGAAACGATTGACATATTCATAGTGGTGGTGCTGGGCATCGGACTGGTGTCGGGACTCGCCAAAGGCTTCATCAAGCAGGCATGCGGACTGGTAGGCCTGATAGCCGGACTGCTGGTGGCGCGTGCGCTCTATGTCGCTGTCGGCGAACAGCTGGCGCCTCACATCGGGACATCCGTCAGTGTGGCGCAAATCATCTCGTTCATCATCATCTGGGCGGTCATCCCCGCACTGCTCATGCTGGCAGGGGCTGCACTGACCCGGGCGTTGGAGGCTGCCCATTTGGGCATCGTCAACCGGATGCTGGGCGCGGTGACCGGCATGGTGCTCCACCTCTTGTTCCTTGGTGTGCTCATCAAGGTGGTGGAGTACATCGACCCTGACGAGAAGATGCTCACCCCCGAAGTGAAGGAACAGTCGGTATTCTACCATCCTGTGGGAGAAACGGCCGGGCTCTTCTTCCCGGCTATCAAACAAGTTACAGAACAATTAATCAAGTAAGAATTATGCAAGACGAACCGAACAAGCTGGTGAAGGAACTGGCTGCCGAGAAGTACAAGTACGGCTTCACGACGGATGTCCACACCGACATCATCGAGCGGGGACTCAACGAGGAGGTCATAAGGCTCATCTCCGAGAAGAAGGGGGAGCCTGACTGGCTGCTGGAGTTCCGCCTCAATGCGTTCCGTCACTGGCAGACGATGGAGATGCCCCGGTGGGCACATCTGGATATTCCCGAGATTGACTACCAGGCTATCTCATACTACGCTGCCCCGAAGACCAGGAAAGACGGACCCAAGAGCATGGACGAGGTCGACCCCGAGTTGATAAAGACGTTCAACAAGCTGGGCATCCCCCTGGAGGAACAGATGGCGCTCAGCGGAGTGGCGGTCGACGCCGTGATGGACTCCGTGTCGGTGAAGACCACCTATAAGGACGCACTCATCGAGAAGGGCATCATCTTCTGCTCCATCAGCGAGGCAGTGCGCGAACACCCTGACCTGGTGAAGAAGTACCTCGGCTCCGTGGTGCCCTACCGCGACAACTTCTTCGCTGCCCTCAATTCCGCCGTGTTCAGCGACGGCTCATTTGTCTACATCCCCAAGGGCGTACGCTGCCCGATGGAACTATCCACCTACTTCCGTATCAATGCCGCCAACACGGGGCAGTTCGAACGTACGCTCATCGTGGCGGACGACGACAGCTACGTGTCCTATCTTGAGGGATGTACCGCCCCCATGCGCGACGAGAACCAGCTCCATGCCGCCATCGTGGAAATCGTGGTGATGGACCGTGCCGAGGTGAAGTACAGCACCGTGCAGAACTGGTACCCCGGCGATGCCGAGGGCAAGGGCGGAGTCTATAACTTCGTGACCAAGCGGGGCAACTGCAAGGGCGTGGACAGCAAGCTGTCCTGGACGCAGGTGGAGACGGGCTCAGCCATCACGTGGAAGTACCCCAGCTGCATCCTGACGGGCGACAACTCGCAGGCGGAGTTCTACTCTGTGGCCGTGACGAACAACTTCCAGCAGGCGGACACCGGCACGAAGATGATACACCTCGGGCGGAACACCCGGAGCACCATCATCAGCAAGGGTATCTCTGCCGGACGCAGCCAGAACTCCTACCGCGGACTGGTCCGTGTGGCTGCCAAGGCGGACGGGGCGCGCAACTACAGCCAGTGCGACTCCCTGCTGCTGGGCGACAAGTGCGGAGCACACACCTTCCCCTACATGGACATCCACAACGAGACAGCTGTCGTGGAGCACGAAGCCACCACGTCGAAGATATCAGAAGACCAGCTCTTCTACTGCACCCAGCGCGGCATCCCGACGGAGGACGCCGTGGGACTCATCGTGAACGGATACGCCAAGGAGGTCATCAACAAGCTCCCGATGGAGTTTGCCGTCGAGGCACAGAAGCTGCTGGCTGTCTCGCTCGAAGGCAGCGTCGGCTGAACGCGGACGCCACCGCCTGGCGACTGCCTCCCGGCGACGAATGAACCTAAACGAATGAATCACATAATAACCTCAGACAGATATGCTTGAAATAAAAGATTTGCATGCCACCATCAATGGCAAAGAGATATTGAAAGGCATCAACCTCACCGTGAAGACCGGAGAGGTGCACGCCATCATGGGCCCTAACGGCTCGGGTAAGAGTACGCTGAGCAACGTCCTCGTGGGACATCCCGCCTACGAGGTGACCAAAGGCTCGGTGACGTTCAACGGGAAGGACCTCCTCGCGCTCAGTCCCGAAGACCGAAGCCACGAAGGGCTGTTCCTTTCGTTCCAGTATCCCGTGGAGATTCCCGGCGTGAGCATGGTCAACTTCATGCGTGCGGCAGTCAATGAGAAACGGAAGTACATGGGGCAGGAACCCCTCAGTGCAAGCGAGTTCCTCAAACTCATGCGCGAGAAGCGTGCCGTGGTCGAGCTGGACAACAAGCTCGCGAACCGTTCGGTGAACGAAGGCTTCTCCGGCGGCGAGAAGAAGCGTAACGAAATCTTCCAGATGGCGATGCTGGAGCCGAAGCTGAGCATCCTCGACGAGACGGACTCGGGACTCGACATCGACGCGCTGCGGATCGTAGCCGAGGGCGTCAACAAGCTCAAGACACCGGAGACGAGCTGCATCGTCATCACCCACTACCAGCGTCTGCTGGACTACATCAAGCCGGACATCGTCCACGTGCTCTACAAGGGACGCATCGTCAAGACCGCCGGACCCGAGCTCGCGCTTGAACTCGAAGAGCGGGGCTACGACTGGATCAAGGCGGAAGCGGACACGGCCGACCGCTGACCGGGAACGGCTGACCGGCAGACGCACAGCCGCCGTCCGCGTCAGCCGTAGCTGAAGAATCATACATAAACCCTATCAAGACAATGAAAGCAGAACAACAATACATCGACCTGTACACCCAGTGCGAAGCGATGATCGCACGCCACAGCTCGGAGGTGATGAACAAGCCCCGCGCCAAGGCGTTCGCCGACTTCCGGAGCCTGGGATTCCCCACGCGGAAAGTGGAGAAGTACAAGTACACCGACGTGGCGAAGCTCTTCGAGCCGGACTATGGCTTGAACCTGAACCGCCTCGACATACCCGTCGACTCCAGCGAAGTGTTCAAGTGCGACGTGCCGAACATGAGTACCTCGCTCTACTTCATGCTCAACGACGGTTTCGACAGCCGTGACCTGCCGAAGGCAACCCTCCCCGAAGGCGTGTGGGCAGGCAGCCTCAAGGAGTTCTCCACCCTGCACCCGGAGCTGGCGGAGGCACACTACGGACGCCTCGCCGACACCGCACGCGACGCCGTGACCGCCCTCAACACCATGCTCGCACAGGACGGCTTCGTGCTCTATGTGCCCAAGGGGGTGGTCGTGGAGCGACCTATCCAACTCATCAACATGCTCCGTTCCAACGTCGACTTCATGGTCAACCGGCGGGTGCTCATCATCCTGGAAGAAGGCGCACAGGCGCGTCTGCTGGCGTGTGACCACGCCATGGACCGTGTGAAGTTCCTTGCCACCCAGGTGGTGGAGGTCTTCGTCGGCGAGAATGCCGTCTTCGACTTCTATGAGCTGGAGGAGACCCACAACAACACCGTGCGCTTCAGCAACCTCTATGTCCATCAGGCAGCAGGCAGCAATGTCCTGCTCAACGGGATGACCCTCCACAACGGCATCACCCGCAACACCACCGAGGTGGCGCTCGACGGACGGGGCGCCGAGGTGAAGATGCTCGGCATGGCGATTGGCGACAAACAGCAGCAAGTGGACAACAACACCTTCATCGACCACCGGGTGAGCGACTGCACCAGCACCGAGCTCTACAAGTATGTGCTCGACGACAGTGCCGTCGGGGCGTTTGCCGGCAAAGTGCTCGTCCGTGAAGGCGCACAGCGCACCTCCTCGCAGCAGACCAACCGGAACCTCTGCGCCACCCGCGAGGCACGCATGTACACCCAGCCGCAGCTGGAGATTTACGCCGACGACGTGAAGTGCAGCCACGGGGCTACCGTGGGCCAGCTCGACGACAACGCCCTCTTCTACATGCGTCAGCGGGGCATCGCCGAGCGGGAGGCACGCCTGCTGCTCATGTTTGCCTTCGTCAATGAGGTCATCGACGAGATACGTCTCGACGCACTCAAGGACCGCCTGCACCTGCTCGTGGAGAAACGCTTCCGCGGCGAGCTCAACAAGTGCCAGGGGTGCGCCATGTGCAAGTGAGACCCCGCCTAAACACCGACTACACTATGGATATACAAAAGATACGGGAAGACTTCCCCATCCTCAGCCGCACGGTCTACGGCAAGCCGCTCGTCTATTTCGACAACGGCGCCACCACGCAGAAACCACGCTGCGTGGTCGATGCCATTGCCGAGGAGTACTACTCGGTCAATGCCAACGTGCACCGCGGTGTCCACTTCCTCTCCCAGCAGGCGACCGAGCTGCACGAGGGGGCACGCGAGACCGTCCGCAAGTTCATCAACGCCCGCTCCACGAGCGAGATTGTCTTCACACGCGGAACCACCGAGAGCATCAACCTCCTGGCTTCGTCGTTCGGTGAAGCCTTCCTCCGCGAGGGCGACGAGGTCATCGTCTCCGTCATGGAGCACCACAGCGACATCGTCCCCTGGCAGCTCCTGCGCGACCGCCGGGGCATCGTCATCCGCGTCATCCCCATGACCGACCGCGGCGAGCTCCTGACCGACGAGTATGCCGCGCTCTTCAACGAGCGCACCCGTCTGGTGTGCGTCACCCACGTGTCGAACGTCCTGGGAACGGTCAATCCCGTGCGCGAGATGATAGCCACGGCACATGCCCACGGCGTGCCCGTACTCGTCGACGGGGCGCAGGCGGTGCCGCACATGGCAGTCGACGTGCAGGCGCTCGACGCGGACTTCTATGCCTTCAGCGGGCACAAGGTCTACGGCCCGACGGGCGTGGGCGTGCTCTACGGCAAGGAGGAGTGGCTCGACCGGCTGCCGCCCTACCAGGGAGGAGGGGAGATGATACAGCATGTCAGCTTTGAGCGGACGACGTTCAACGAGCTGCCCTACAAGTTCGAGGCTGGTACGCCCGACTACATCGGCACGTACGCCCTGGCACGGGCGCTCGACTATGTGTCCGCCCTGGGCATGGACCAGATTGATGCCTACGAGCAGGAACTGACGCGCTATGCCACGGAACGGCTGCGCTCCATCGAGGGCATGCGCATCTTCGGCGAAGCCCCTCACAAGGGGAGCGTCATCTCCTTCCTCGTCGGCAACATCCATCACTTCGACCTCGGCACGTTGCTCGACCGTCTCGGCATCGCCGTCCGCACCGGGCACCACTGTGCGCAGCCGCTGATGCAACGGCTGGGCATCGAGGGGACGGTCCGCGCCTCCTTCAGCTTCTACAACACAAAGGAGGAGGTCGACACCCTCGTCGCCGGCATCGAGCGCGTGCGGCACATGTTCTGACAGTACCCCCCGTCGGAGCGCAACCGTGCGTCCGCCGGACAAGCATAGAGGCACGAAGACACTGAGGACAGGGCTTGAACCCTGTTTCCCCGGTGTCTCCGTGCCTCTCTTTTTTGCGGGTACGGCAGTGCCCGTCTGTTGAAAAATCGGAAAATCCCTTGCACACTTCCGGCTCCGGAAAGGACGTTTTGCAGACGTCTGACTGTCAACAGGTTGCAAACGACCTGTTCCGAGCTTCGTACGGACGCGTCGGTACGAGCGTGCGGACACGTCCGTACGGTGCTGCGGACGCGTCCGTACGAACGTGGCGACAGGTCCGCACCGCAGGCGGCTTCCGCGGGAAGAAAATTTGTAAGGCTTTTTCGGCGTCACCCCAGCGAGCAGAAGAAGGTCACGAGGAAGGGGACACTGAAGTCGACCACCATGCCGTGGTAGATGGAGACCACCGCCAGTTCGTCGCCACACGTGCGGGTGATGACGGGCAGGGTCGTGTCCGCCGTCGTCGCTCCGCCTGCCGCAATGGGGGCAAGGCTTCCGAACCAACGTGCCAGCAGGGGCGCGCCCAGCAGGGTGAGCAGCTCACGGATGATGTTTGACAGCAGGGCGACCGTGCCCAGTTCAGCCC
>UMGZ01067733.1_pt1 | contig 13928 bp, 8 predicted proteins | sample 1965421 | NCBI WGS metagenome assembly UMGZ01 (sample SAMEA4836087, study PRJEB28245) | human gut metagenome | biome: gut microbiome; material: fecal sample | place: Denmark | collected 2008
AGAGCGGCAGCGGATAATAGGAGCAAACCAAATCGTATAGCAACACCCAACGCGGCAACGCCGCGCGCAGGGAAGTGCAATCGGCAAGCGCCGCACTTCTTCGAGCTGCTTGCTCTCAATGGGAAACGCCTTTCTTTTGGACGGTCACACCGCCCGTTTTCTTTCCACGGAAAGAAAATGGGGGGTGTGATCTTGCGGCGCGCACGCCGCATAACCCCGCGCGCCCAGGGGCGCGCAAGAAACTCCCCCTTACGGGGAAAGTGAGGAACATTTTCATGATTTTCAAAAAATCCGGCCCGCCGGAATGGCTGCTCGTCTGTTTGGGCAACTACGGCAAGCAGTATGAAAACACCCGCCACAACATCGGCTTCATGGCCGCGGAGCGTCTGATCGACAAGCGCGATCTGCGCTGCAACCGCCTGCGCTTCCGCGCGCTGACGGAAGTCATCGAATTTGGCGGGGCGAACGTGCTTTTGATGATGCCGCAGACCTACATGAACCTCTCCGGCGAGGCTGTGGGCGAGGCGGCGCGGTTCTATAAAATTCCCGCCGACCACGTCATCGTCATCTCCGACGATATTTCGCTCCCGCTCGGCAAGCTCCGCGTGCGCGGCAGCGGCAGCGCGGGCGGACACAACGGTCTCAAGAACATCATCGCGCACCTCGGCACCGACGCTTTCCCGCGCGTCAAGGTCGGCGTCGGCGCGCCGGAGCACGACATTGTCGACTGGGTCATCGGCCCGTTCACGGCCAATGAGCGCAAGGTCATCGACGGTGTGCTCGACCGCGCGCTCGGCGCGGCGGAGTGCATCATCACCGACGGCGTGAGCGCCGCGCAGAACCGCTACAACGGCTGAACGCTTTTTGCCGCCAAAATTTAAAAAATCGACATAGACTTTTTGCCAAAAGCCTATATAATAAAATGACTGACGACCACGGGCATGACCCGCCGCGGCTGCGGCGGATCTGCCCTTTTGCGCGCTGCGGGAGGAGGGATACGGCATGGCGCAGGGAATGAACAAACTCAACGAAGCGCTCGTTTCTCTTCCCGAGGTGCGCGAGCTGCTGCTCTCGCTTGACGCGGGCACATCGCCCATCGCCGTATCGGGTCTTTCGGGTGTGCACCGCGCGCAGCTCACCGCTGCCGTGCGGCACAAGACACAGCGCCCGCTTTTGATCGTCTGCGCGGATGAAAACGAGGCAAACCGCATGGCAGGCGACCTGCACGAGCTGCTCGGTGAGGACGTGAGCCTGCTGTTCGCGCGCGAATGGCAGCTGCGCGACCGCGTGTTCGCCTCCCACGGCTGGGAGCAGCAGCGCATCGGCTCGCTGTGCAGCCTTGCCGCCGGAAAAGCGCCGATCCTGATCGCGACGGTCGACGGCCTGATGCAGCGAACGCTCCCGCCCGACGCGCTGCGCGGCGCGGTGACGGACATTTCGCTCGGCGACCGCTTTGACCTGAACGCGCTCTCGAAAAAGCTTGTCGAAAGCGGCTACACGCGCGCGGAAACGGTCGAGGGCGTCGGCCAGTTCGCGCTGCGCGGCGGCATTCTCGACGTCTGGTCGCCGCTGAGCGCGCCCGTGCGCGTCGAATTCTTCGACGACGAGGTCGACGCGATGGGCGAATTCGACGTGACGACCCAGCGCCGCACGCAGAATGTCAAATCCCTGACCGTCCTGCCCGCGGCAGAGGTGCTGCCCGCCCTCTCGGACGGCGGGCGCGAAAAAATGCTCGAGCGCCTTGGGCGCGCCGCGCAGAAAATTGCGAAAAAGGCCGAAGACAGCCCCATCGTCCAAACGCTGCGCAGCGACATCGAGCGCCTTCGTAACGACCTGCCGCTCGGCGGCATGGACCGGTATCTCGCCGCGTGCTACCCCGACGAGGTCTGCGCGCTCGACTATCTCTCTCCCGACACGCTGATCGCCGTCAGCGACGGCATGCGCGTTTTGGAGCGCAGCAAGAACTACCACTGGGAGCTCTCCGAGGACGTGAAGCCCCTGATCGAAGAGGGCATTTTGTGCGGCGAATTTGCCGCGCTCGCGCTCAGTCAGGAGGCATTGAGCCATCGCATGGGCGCGTTCCCCGTGCTGCTGCTCGATTCGCTCCCCACGTCGCGCAATCTGCTGCCGCCGAGGGCCATCCTCAGCATGAACGCGCGCTCGCTGCCGTCGTATGGCGGCAGCCTCGAGACCGCCGCGGGCGACATGGAGCGGTATCTTGGCGCAGGCTGCGGCGTGCTCGTCCTCTGCGGCAACGAAACGCGCGCGAAAAACTTCCGGCGCCTTTTGGAAGAGCGGAACATCTGCGCGCAGCTCAACTTGAAAAACGACCGCCTCCCCGCCCCGCACGAGACCGTCATCGGCCTCGGCGCGCTGAGCGCGGGCAGCGAATATCCACAATTAAAGCTCGTCATCCTGACCGAGGGCCAGCTGACCGCTCCCCTCTCCGGCAAGCGCGCAAAGGCGCGGCCGAAGAAAGAGACGTCGGCCCGCGCCGCGCTGCGGTCCTATGAAGACCTCTCCCCCGGCGATCTCGTCGTGCATGTGCACCACGGCATCGGCCGCTTTGCGGGCATCGAGCGCATGCGCGTCGACGGCGTGGACAAGGACTATATCAAGATCTGCTACGCGGGCAACGACAGCTTATACGTCCCCGCGACGCAGCTCGACATGGTGTCGAAATACATCGGCGGCCATGGCGAGGACGAGGACGGCCAGCAGCGCACGAAGCTCAGTAAGCTCGGCGGCACGGACTGGTCGCGCGCGAAAACGAAGGCGCGCGCCGCGGCGAAGGACCTTGCCAAGGGTCTCATCGCGCTCTACGCCGAGCGCCAACGCCGCCCGGGCTTCGCCTTTTCGCCCGACTCCCCGTGGCAGAAGGAATTTGAAGAAGCCTTCGACTACGAAGAGACCGACGATCAGCTCCGCGCCATCGCCGAGATCAAGGCCGACATGGAGCGCAGTACGCCGATGGACCGCCTGCTCTGCGGCGACGTCGGCTACGGCAAGACTGAGGTCGCGCTGCGCGCCGTGATGAAGTGCGTGCTCGACGGCAAGCAGGCGGCCATCTTAGTGCCGACCACCGTGCTCGCCCAGCAGCACTACGCGACGGCACTGAACCGCTTCCGCTCGTTCCCCGTGCGCATCGAAGTGCTCTCGCGCTTCAAAACGCCCGCGCAGAAGAAGCAGATTTTGCAGGATGCCGCCGCAGGAAAGATCGACTTACTCATTGGCACGCACTCGCTGCTGCAAAAGAGTTTGCACTTCAAGGACCTTGGCCTTCTCATCATCGACGAGGAGCAGCGCTTCGGCGTAACGCACAAGGAAAAGCTCAAGGAGCTCTCGCGCCAGGTCGACACGCTGACGCTCTCGGCAACGCCCATCCCCCGCACGCTCAACATGGCGCTTTCGGGCATTCGCGACATGTCGACCATCGAGGTCCCGCCCGTTGACCGCCAGCCGGTGCAGACATATGTGCTCGAGCATAACTGGAGCGTCATCGCCGACGCCATCCGGCGCGAGCTCGCGCGCGGCGGGCAGGTCTACTACATGCACAACCGCGTCGAGACCATCGACCGCTGCGCCGCCCAGCTCAAAAAGCTCCTCGGCGACGACGTCGCCATCGGCGTCGCGCACGGCAAGATGGACGAAAAGGGCCTGTCGTCCGTGATGCAGCAACTCTCGGACGGAGAAATTCAGGTGCTCGTCTGCACGACGATCATCGAGACGGGCATCGACATTCCGAATGTCAACACCCTCATCATCGAGGACGCCGACCGCCTCGGCCTCGCCCAGCTGCACCAGATCCGCGGGCGCATCGGCCGCAGCGCGCGCCGGGCCTACGCCTATATGACCTACCGCGCGGGAAAAATTCTCACCGAGGTCGCCGCCAAGCGGCTCACCGCCATCCGCGAATACGCGGAGTTCGGCTCGGGCTTCCGTATCGCGATGCGCGACCTTGAAATTCGCGGCGCGGGCAATTTGCTCGGCCCTGAGCAGTCGGGCTACATGATGAGCGTCGGCTACGATATGTACTTGCAGCTCTTGGAAGAGGCCGTGCTCGAGCAGCGCGGTGAAAAAGCGCCGCAGCGCACCGAATGCTCGGCAGACCTCACAGTCTCGGCCAACCTGCCGGAGAGCTACATTCCCTCGGGCGAGCAGCGCATGGATATCTACCGCCGCATCGCGGCGCTGCGCACCGCCGAGCAGTCGCAGGAGCTGCTCGACGAGCTCATCGACCGCTACGGCGAGCCGCCCCAGCCGGTCCTCAAGCTCATGGACGTCGCGCTTTTGCGCGCGGAGGCCGTGCAGATCGGTGTGAGCGATATCTCACAGCGCGGCAGCGAGATCACCTTCACCTTTGCCGCGTCCGAGGCAGTCCCCGTGGAGGCCGTGATGGCCCTCTGCTCGCTGCCGAAGAACCGCCGCCGGCTCACGCTCTCCGCCACGGGGACGGAGCCGAAGCTCCTGTTGCGTCTTTCGCTGGGCGAGGACGCATTGGATACAGCCTTGACGCTGGTCGGAGACCTGCGTGTGAATAAGGAAGAAAACGAAAAAGAGGTAACATTATGATCAAGAAGAGATTGCTTTCGTTCCTTGGCGCGGCGGCCATCACCGCGGCGCTCGCCTTTGCCGTCGTGACGCTTTCGCCCTCGAACGGCTTCACCTCCGGCACGATGCAGGAGGGTCTCTGCTACGAAGCGACCGGCGTCGCGCCCGACGCGATCGTCGCCAGCGTGGCCGGCAACGGCGCAAGCGCCGACCTGATCGCCTACTGGATCGGCTACGACGTGTCGTATCTCGACAGCTACATGCAGTATTACACCGGCTCGTCGCTCGACTGGGACTACACCCTTTCCGACGGCACGAATATCACCGACTACATCAAGTCCAACGTCTATTCGTCCGTCAAGCAGCATCTGGTGCTTGAAAACCTGGCGAACAAGTACGGCGTGACGCTCACCGAGGGGCAGGAATCCGCCATGGCGGACAGCGACCAGACCTATATCGACCAGTACGGCAGCGAAGAGGCCTTTGAAGAAGAGATCGCCAAGCTCGGCATGCGCCGCGAGACCTATGACCGCGTCGCCCGCTCGAACTACCTGTACCAGAACCTATATCAGCTCTACAACACCGAGGGCAGCGCGCTCTATGCCTCTGACGAGGACCTTGCCGTCTACGCCGCCGAGCAGGGCTACATCACGGCGGACCACATCCTGCTTGCGACGAAGGACATGACGACCGGCGAAGCCCTCACCGACGAGCAGAAGGCCGAAAAGAAAGCGCTCGCTGAGGAGCTCGTCGAAAAGCTCAATTCCTACACCGGCGACGACATCGCCTCCTACTTTGCCGAGCTCGCCGACGAGTACAGCGAGGATCCCGGCCGCGAGAGCCATCCCACGGGCTACACCTTCACGACCGGCTCGATGGTGCAGGAGTTTGAAGACGCCGCCTACGCGCTTTCCGAGGGCGAGGTGAGTGAAGTCGTCGAATCCAGCCTCGGCTATCACATCCTGCTCCGCCTGCCGCTCGACAAGTCCGCCGCAGCCGACGAGGTGCGCGAGGAGTACTTCACGAACTTCATCGCCGAGCAGGTCGACGCCGCCGCGATGGCGACGAGCGCGGACTATGATAAGCTCGACCCGCAGACGATCTACGAGGCGATCGTCGCAGCGCAGGCGGAGGGTTAAATCGCAGCGTGACGCACTGTACGGCGCTTGCGCCCGCGAGGGCGCGTGAGGGGCAGCCCGAAAGGGCTGCTTCCTTTTTGCGTCTCGGCAGGGGCACTGCTTTTTTCCCTGCACCGTGCAGAGGACAAAATAAAAAGGAGACCTCTTTCGAGGTCTCCTTTTATTTTCAGGGGTTAGCGGTGCTTTAGCACTTCTCGAAGATGGTGGCAACGCCCTGGCCGCCGCCGATGCAGAGGGTGGCAAGACCCTTCTTGGCGTCGTCGCGCTTGAGCATTTCGTGCAGCAGGGTGACGATGATACGAGCGCCGGAAGCGCCGACGGGGTGGCCGATGGAGATCGCGCCGCCGTTGACGTTGACCTTGCTCATGTCGAAGCCGAGCTCACGGGCAACAGCGATGGACTGGGCCGCGAAGGCTTCGTTGGCCTCGACGAGGTCGATATCGTCGATGGTCAGGCCGGCCTTCTGCATGGCCTGACGGGAAGCGGGCACGGGGCCGACGCCCATGATCTTCGGGTCGACGCCGCCCTGGCCCCAGCTGACGAGCTTGGCCATGGGCTTGAGGTTGTACTTCTTCACGGCCTCGCCGGAAGCGAGGACGATGGCGGCAGCGCCGTCGTTGATGCCGGAGGCGTTACCGGCGGTGACGCGCTGGACGTGCTTCTTGGTATCGGCTTCGTGGATGCCGGTGGGCTCGAAGGTGTGGACGATCTCGTCCTCAACGCCCTCAGGGCCGACGGGGAACGCGCCGCGCAGCTTGGCAAGACCCTCGACGGTGGAACCGGCGCGGGGGAACTCGTCCTTCTTGAACTCGACGATCTCCTTCTTGACCTTCACGGGGACGGGGACGATCTCGTCGTCGAAACGGCCGGCCTTCTGCGCGGCCTCGGTCTTCTGCTGGGAGGCGGCGCCGAAGGCGTCGAGCTCTTCGCGGGTGATGCCCCAAACATCGCAGATGTTCTCGGCGGTGGTGCCCATGTGGTAGTTGTTGAAGGCATCCCACAGGCCGTCCTTGATCATGGTGTCGACAAACTTCTTGTCGCCCATGCGGGCGCCCCAGCGGGCGTCGGGAGCAGCATAAGGAGCGGCGCTCATGTTCTCGGTGCCGCCGCAGACGACGATATCGGCGTCGCCGGCGAGGATGGCGCGGCCAGCCTCAATGACGGACTTCATACCGGAGCCGCAGACCATACCGACGGTATAGGCGGGGACGGAATAGGGGAGACCGGCGCCCACGCCGACCTGACGGGCGACGTTCTGACCAAGACCGGCGGTCAGGATGCAGCCGAACATCAGCTCATCGACATTCTCGGGAGCGACATTCGCGCGCTTGAGGGCTTCCTTCACGACGATGGAGCCGAGCTGAGCGGCAGGGGTGTTCTTCAGGGAACCGCCGAAGGAACCGACAGCGGTACGGCAGCAGTTGACGACGTATAATTCTTTCATTTGACTTCTCCTTTAAAATTTGTAAATCCGGAATGAGATCCGATTTTCTTCGATTTTGATTATACACACAGAAAAATGAAAAATCAACTGCAAAGTTGCGAAAAATGCAGGCAATTTTGATTTTTTTCTTTCATTTCGTTAACTATTTAACAAGAATGAAGAATATCTTGCACCACGGGATCGTTTTGCACCTAAAGGCGCAGGGAAAGCAGCGCCGCTGGCGCTGCTTGGGATAAGGGGGCCATTCTCTCGCGTGAGACAATGGCCCCCTTTCCCGCGTCTCCACACGCTGTGGAAATAAAAAGCAGCAGCTCTGCCTGGCTGTCCCCCCCGCGCCCAAGGGCGCAAAAAAGGGACGCCTCTTTCGAGGCGTCCCTTTTAATAAGTAGTTTCTACGAAACAGAAATAACTTAGAACTTGGGCTTCTGGGCCTTGACCTTGGGCTCCTGGCCGTTGCAGACGGCGACGATGTCGTTGGCAACGCTGGTGCAGCAGTTCAGAACGCTCTGCTCGGTGGTGGCGGCCATGTGCGGGGTCATGATGACGTTGTCGAGGTTGAACAGCTCGCGGCTGGACTCCTGAATGGGCTCATGCTCGAACACGTCGAGACCGGCCTGGAACAGCGTGCCGTCCTTCAGGCACTCGACAAGCTCGTTCTCCTTGATCAGAGCGCCGCGCGCGCAGTTGATGAAGGAAGCGGTGGGCTTCATCCAGCTGAACTGCTCACGGCCGATGGAGTGCTCGGTGGAGGGAACGACGGGCAGATGCACGGACACGAAGTCGGCCTGCTCCCAGACTTCCTTGGCGGTGGCCTTCAGCTCGCACAGATCGCCGATCTTGTCCTGCGTGAGGTACGGATCGTAGCCGATGACGTTCATGCCGAAGCCGTACTTGCACTTCTGCATGGCGAGCTGGGAGATACGGCCGCAGCCGATCATACCGAGGGTCTTGCCGCCGAGCTCATAGGTGTGCTCCATGCCCATGCGGACAAGGAAGTTGCCGCCGCGGAACTGACGGTCAACATAGGTGAAACGCTTGGCGCACATGAGCATCAGCATGACGGCGTGCTCGGCGACGGCGTTGGCGTTGCCGGCAGGCGCGTAGACAACGGTGATGTCCTCGGCGTGGGCGTGGTCCATGTCGATGTTATCGAGGCCGGCGCCCTGCTTGCCGATGACCTTGAGATTCTTGCAGGTGTCCATCATCTTGGCGGTGATGGGCTCGGTGCGGCACATGATGGCGTCGGGCTGGAACTCGGCGAGCTCCTTGACGTAGGTCTCCTCGTCGTTATGGCTGCACAGCTTCACTTCAAAGTCGTTGGACTCGAAGATGTGCGTGGCCACCTCGTTGAGCTCGATGGTGTAGTAAACTTTGAACTTTGCCATGATACAGATCTCCTCTCAAATTTTTATTTATTGAATTGCCAAATGATTTCATACGGTTTCTTCATTATACCTTGCGCTTTGCACAAAAGCAAGCGATTTTCAGAAAGATTTGCAAGAACTTATTCAAATAATTGAACAGCATCTTTCATTATGACGATTTGCCGTCATGTCTTTCCCCTGTTTTCTGCAATTTTCGCTGCAAAACAAAAAAGGACATAAAAGGCGCTTGACAAACTACTACATATGTAGTATATAGTTATCAACGACAAATGTAGTAGATCATCTAAGGAGGTCAACCCATGGACGATAAGAAGAGACTGCCCGATGCGGAGCTTGCCGTGATGCAGGCCATCTGGGCCGTCGGCGGCGAGGTCAGCCGCGGCGATCTCGACGGCGCGCTCGCGAGCCACGGCTGGAGCGCCAACACCGTCAACACCTACCTTACTCGCCTGTGCGAAAAAGGATTCCTCTCGAGCCGCCGCGAGGGGCGGAACAATTTGTACACGCCGCTCGTCTCAAAGGACAGATACCTCGAATTTGAGAGCCGCAGCGTCCTGAAGCGGCTCTACGGCGGGTCGCTCGGCAGCTTTGTCGCGGCGCTGAACGCCGAGCAGCCGCTCGAGCAGAGCGAGATCGACGAGCTGCGGCAGTTTTTTGGACGATATGAGCCGGTAAACGGCGATAAAAAGGAGGACGCACCATGGAAACATTTCTGCTGAATCTGTTGAAAACTTCCCTGTTAGGTTCCCTCGCCATTCTGGCGATGCTGGTACTCAAACCTCTCTGGCGCGAGCGCTACCGCGCGAAAACGCGCTGCTGGCTGTGGCTGGCGCTGGCGGTCTTTTTGCTGCTGCCGGTCGATTTTTCGGTGAAAAACGCGCCGGTGCAGGCCGCGCCGCCGAAGGACTACGCCCTCTTTGTCGGCACGGATAAGACAGCCATCCAATCGACCGACAACCTGTTTGGCGACATGGCCGAAAAAAGCGGCCAGTCCCCCGCACAGGTGCGCGACACGATCATCCAGCGCCCCGTAACGAATCCCGAGCAGAAGACGACGCGCTACATCCCCGTGACGACGATCTTATTCTACGGCTATCTCGCGGGCGCGGCGGCGTTCCTGCTGTATCAGGGTGTCTCCTACGCCCTCTTCCGCCGCACGGTGCGCCGCTGGAAGAGAGACGTCGCCCGCGCGGACTACGCCGCGATGCTCTCTGACACGGCGCGCGACTTAGGCGTGAGCGCGCCGGAGATGATCGTCTGCGAGGCCATCTCCACCCCCGCGGTGACGGGCCTGCTGCGCCCACGGCTGCTCCTTCCCCACGAGCGCTACGACGTGCAGGAGCTGCGCTACATCCTGCGCCATGAGCTGTGCCATTTGAAGCGGCGCGATATGCTCTTAAAGCTCGTGCTGCTCGCGGCCAACGCGATGCACTGGTTCAACCCCGTGGTGTATCTGATGCTGCGTCAGGCGGACGAGGACATCGAGCTCGCCTGCGACAGCGCGGCGACCGACGGGCTCGAACTCCCCGAGCGCGCGGCTTACAGCCGGACACTGCTCGCCGCCGTGCAGTCCAGCGTGCGGGCGCTGCCCGCGACGACGTGCTTCGGCGGCACGGTCGAGCGTCTGAAGCGCCGCATCACGAACGTGCTGGGCGCGCAGAAAAAGCGCGGGCTCGGCGTTGTCGCCCTCGTGCTGGCGCTGACGCTGACGGCGGGCTGCGCCGTCAGCTGGGGCGAGCGCGCACAGACGCAGAAAAATGATGACCCGTTTGCCGACAAGAGCTATACGGTCGACACGCTCTTATATGAAGCGCCCGGCTTTACGGATGGCTTTACGGATGGCGCATACCCCACCTTCCGCACCGCGACGAATCCCGCAGGGGAGAAATACGTCACGATGTTCAACGATCTGGGCTATGCCCTTATCTACGGCCCGATGGAGAAATACAAGCTGGAAAAGCAGTCCTTCTACGCACTCTTCGGCAACACCAGAGACGCTTCTCCGGTCGACGACCTTATGCAGCACAACAAATCCGCATGGACCGGCTACTGCGAAGAGGCAAAGGACTCTCAGCCGTATCAGGCCTATCTTCTTGAGCAGGAAGACGGCACAATCTATCTCGGCCTTTCCGCCGACTATGCGGAAGACGGCAGTGAATGCTTCTGCATGGTCTACCGGCTGGAAAAGGAGGACGACACGATCTACGCCTCGATGGACGACTATGCCGCCGAGCGCGTGGCGGAGCTCAAAAAAGGCACGATGACCTATTCCGTGTCGGAAAACAACGACTATGCGTCCCGCTCGATCGAAGACACGGTCGCCGACGTGCGCGTGACGCAGCTGGAGCAGGCAGATTCGCTCGGCAACCTCTCCCCCGACGGCACGGTGCTGGAGCTGTGGTACTTCCAGTATGAGATGAAGCCCACGAACGAGGCGGGCATGCAGATCGACGTCATCGGCGGGCAGGAGCTGACGGATGACGGATATCTCAACGAGAACTGGACGCACTATCTCACCGTCCTGCACTACACCTACGGCGAGAAGACCGGCTATCAGATCATCGGCACCTCGATGAGCAACGACGGGTTGTGGTACAACGGATGCAGCTACGGCGTGGACCTCAAGTATTACCTGCACGACTTCTATGTCGACTACGCGGGGCTTGATCTGCCGAAGATGTACATTCCCGACCTGCTGAACGACACGGCGGCGGACGGCTACGGCCGCGCCAACCAGTGCGAGGCGCGGCTCATTTCGGGCGACGGCAGCTACTACTTCTATGCGCCGATCACCGCCTGGGCGTGCAATCCGGGGACGGAGTTCTGGTACTCCCGCTACGACACCGGCTCCTACTTCAACGCAAAGAAGCTCGAGCAGAGCCTTGACGAAGCGAAGGCGGAATGGGAAAGCACCGGCGCAAAGGCCGAGAAGACCGACGCGGGCTGGCGCTTTGTGACGCACGAGGGCATGAGCAACACAATTGTCACGCTCTTTGATGCGCCGGACGGCACCTGCTACGAGGTCACAACGCACTGGACGTTCGACGGCAGCACGAAAGAGAATCAGTGGGGCTGGAACCGCGACCGCGCCGTTGAGGGCGAGGCCGAGGTACTCCGGGCGATGGTCAGAAGCTTCACGGTGAACTGGGACGCCGACGCGGCGGCTGATCCCGCGCTGGACGATTCCGATTTTCAGACCGACCTTCAGCTTGCATCGAATGGCGGCGCGTCCTGGCTCAGTCTGAATACCGACGGCATGGCGGTCGGCGGCCACGATCCGAAGGACGCCGCCCCGACCGTTCTGCTCGATACGTGCGATTATAAAGAGTACGATCCGTCTGAGTCCTCACCCTCGGGCAGCGCTGTTCCGCCCGGCGGCGGGAATCCCCTCGCCCTCTGCCTCAGCCTCAGCAATTCTGCGCGCTTTACCTTCTACGAGGGCTCGGATTTCATGCTCTACCAGCACGGCGATACGCGCTACTACAAGGTCAGCAGCTACGGCGACTATGCGACGATCTTCGACGCGATGCTCGCATGGTACAACAAGACGCCGGACAAGGAAGCGACATTTGAAAGCGACCTTGTGCTCGCGTCGAATGCCGCCACGGTCGACATTCTCGCCTTCTGCCCCGCCGGCGGCGAGAGCGGGAGCCATGCTCCCCTTTTGACGGGCTATTCCGTCGCGCTCGACAGCTATGAATACAAGCCCATCGACAAGCCGAAAAACCTAGACGGTCTGGACTCTGTCGAGCTCTGGCCGCACAACGCGCAGGCGACGTGCCTGATATTCTATAAGGGAACGAACACCGTCAAATATGTGTCGGGCAAAAGCGAACGCTATTACCGCGCGGTCGGCGATTTCAGCATCGTGGACAATGATGGCCGCACACTTTACGACTTGATACGCGTGTGGTACGACACGGCGGAGTATTCCGACATGCTCACCTCCGACGTCCGCGCCCAGTCGAAGAGCTTTTCGTGGCAGGAGGCCGCGCAGAACTGGGCGAACGCCTATTACGGGACGCAGAAAGAGGTGACGAGCGGCAGCATCTATAAATTCACATGGCTCAATGTCACGGTAAACCCCGCCGAGGAGACCACGCAGGCCAAGCGCAAGGCGGGCGAGATCGACGACAACACCTACTGCTTTGCCGTAAGGGTGGAATTCACGGCGGAGAGCGCCAACGCGCTGCAAAGCGCCATGGCGGGCAACACCGTCAAATGCGAGAACCCCGCCGCGCCTAAGGACGCCTATGAGTTCTACCGCTGCTGCACCATCCAGCTCAGGGACGACGGCCGCTGGTACGGAACAGAGCTCGGGACCGGCTGGTAATGCGCAATTCCTAAAAAGGAGGGGCTACCCCCTCCTTTTTTTGCGGTTTTTCAGCGGCGGGCGGGAAAAAGTACTGGAACATCTCAAAGATATGTGGTATGATGGGAATATTCCAAAACGTATTTCTCGGGAGGTTCCCACCATGGAACACAATCCGGTCCTCAAAAATCCGCTGTCGCTCGACAGCGAAATTCCTCTCTATTCCCAGCTCATGGGCATCATCAAGCGCAGCATCACCTCCGGCGCGCTCAAGGTCGGCGACCTGCTGCCGAGCGAGGCCGAGCTCTGCCGCGTTTACGATATCAGCCGCAACACGGTCCGTCAGGCCATCGGCGCGCTCGAAGAAGAGGGCTTCGTCGTGCGAAAGCGCGGCAAGGGCACGTTCGTCACTGACCCGAACACGCGCCGCAAGGGCGTGCAGTATTCGTTCACGACGGAAATTTCCCAGCTGGGCAAAACGCCGTCGTCCACGCTGGTCGACTTCGCGGTCATCACGCCTTCTCCCAAGATCGTGACGCTCATGGGCCTTGAGCCGGGCGTGAAGGTCTATCGCTTCACGCGCGTGCGAAACGTCGACGGCGAGCCGCTCATCTTGGAGACGTCGTACTACCCCGAGTACATCTACCCGAACCTGACGCGCGAGCTTTTGGAAACGCACAGCTTCTACAGTCTCCTCTACCACGTCGGCGTCATCCCGTTTTCCGCGTCGGACACGTATGAGGCCGTCGTGCTCGCGCCGCACGAGGCGCAGCTTCTGCACTGCGCGCCCGGCTCGGCGGCGTTTTTCCATCAGCGCCGCACCACGACCGAGAACGGGCATACCTATGAATACACCACGAGCTATATGCGCGCCGACCGCGTGAAGCTGGACGTGAGATTTCAGAAGGGATCGACGTCCTTCATGCGCACGGTGGACTGAAAAAATCGGCAGCCGAAAGGCTGCCTTTTTTGCGCCCTCCCCGCGCAGCGGGGACCTTAGCGCAGCGCGGCAGCGCTGCATCGTTGTTCCCCACACCGTGTGGGGACGCGACAAAGGGGGATATTCTCTTTCTCGAAAGAGAATATCCCCCTTACAC
>UMGZ01000742.1_pt1 | contig 13847 bp, 18 predicted proteins | sample 1965421 | NCBI WGS metagenome assembly UMGZ01 (sample SAMEA4836087, study PRJEB28245) | human gut metagenome | biome: gut microbiome; material: fecal sample | place: Denmark | collected 2008
CAGCCAAGCATACTGACAGGAATTGATAAGGTGGTCGTTGCCGTCCTCCGGCTCAGACTTATCCTCTTTCCAACTGTATATGTTAAGCTCGCCTGCGTACTCCTTGCAATGCTCAAGGATATAAAAATCACCTGCCGCCAGCCAAGCTGACTGCAAGTGTATTCGGTCGATTATTTTCGTTTTCTTGAATGCTGGGATAAAGTTATATATGCTGCCTGTGAGCCGTCCGAACTTCTGACATTCAAGTATGGTCGCCTGATCTGCACTGTCAATATATACATCTCGTGCAAAGCCCCACGTCCTACGGTTTTTCTCCAAGAACGCCGTGAATATTTTCGGTATGTCGGAGGGCGTGAGCGGTACTTGCCTGTCACGATTGTTATACACTTCCTCATCAAGGGTAACGCACTTTCTGTCAGCCGTTATGCCCACAAAGGTGAACGCTATGGTATCAGGTGAGGATTGCGAGTAAGCGGTGTCAAGCCCGGCTGAGAAGTACACATAATTGAAAGCTTTCGCCTGCTCTGCTGTCAAGATATTTCGCTTTTGCAGGTCAAACACAAGCCCTGTTGCACGTCCTCTCAGACCGAGTATCTTGTTCTTATACAGCTTTGTGCCTTTCGGAGCGGCAGCCATTTTCCGTTTGATATCCTCATCAGTAAGTGAAAGATTATCACGAAAAGTAAAGAACCAGTACCGCCAATTGGGTACAGGTTCTTCTGTAAGCTCTTTCATTATCTCCGCAGGCACGTCACAGGCGTATTTCTGATACGGACGTGAGCGGTTTACAAACTCTTTATACACAGGCAGAGAGGGGTCGTCAGGGTTGAGGGTCGCCATAAGGTAATCGTTACGGGTTGACATCTCACGGACAAACTCGATATCAGCGGTATTTATCTCGTCGATATAAACGCAGCCGAACTGAGCGCCCAGCACCATTTCCCACTTATCCTTGTTGTCATATCCCAGAACATAGATTATCTTGCCCTCAAACTTGATATGCGGCAGTTTGTAGTCCTTATCGCCGTTGCCGAAGTACCGAGCATTGGTGTGCAGGTCAAGAATGCCGTTATCCTGCTGAATGATAGTTTCCTCAGCCTTTCCCGTAGTCTTAGCGGCAATGACGTGAAGCTTTTTCCTGCTTGCCGACACCATACGCATGAACTTTATGCCTGCGCCCACAGTTGTTTTGCCGCTTGCGGTAGTCCCCTCAAGGAAGTCCGCAGACACACTCCGAACGCTGTTGATGAAGTCCATATACTTCTGCGACAGGGGAAACTTACTCGCCAAGCCCCTCACCGCCTATCTGAGCGAAAACGTCTGAAAGCTTTTCAGAGGTCTTGACCTCCGCCTGTATCTTAGCCACATACTCTCCTGTCATTTTATTGAGGGTATCGACGGCTCTGATACGGTCAGCAGGGTCATTCTTGCCGTCCTTTGCGATATCTGACAAGAGTGCCTGCCTCTCCTTTGCGGTCATTATACGCTCGTCCTGAGCTTTCTCGGACAGCATACGGATATACTCCGCAACACTAGGATTATCTAGGATTTTGCAGGCGTCAGCTTTCGCATACTTCTCACTGTATCCTGCCTTTATAGCACTCTGAACGGTGTTGCCGCTCTGAGCATAGTATTCTGCAAATTTCTTTTGCCGTGCTGTCATGAGGGCACCGTCCTTTCTTTATGGTATGAAAAAAGCCCCGATTTAGTGGGGCTTTGAACACTCAATATTATTAATTTTATTGGTTATATTTCGATCTATCCAAAACAACTTTTAAATCGCCAAAAATAACCGTGGTTCCGTTATTATATATTTTTGCAATGCCACATATAGCATTTGTATCTCTTCTATACAAACCCTCAGGGTCATAGTAATCCGTAGTTTCAAAAAATCTGACTATATAAGGGTCTTCATTATATTTATTCTTCATATAATTTATCATTTTGTCATAACAAAATTGATATTTTATCGAATAAAATATATTATTCTGTTGAACTTCTTGAAGGGTTAATGTATCATCAAAATCATCTACAATGCTAACCTCTTGGGCATATTTATAGCCTTCTTTATGAATTTGACTATCTAACTGCGTTATAGTTTCATTGCGTAATCCTTCCACTAATTCTTCAAGTGCTGTTTTGTTGAAGTTTGATTCTGCTAATAAATAATCTTTAAACATTCCTTTTAGCTGATCTTCGCAATTACAACATATGCAATTTCCATTCTCAAATCCATCATAAAATATTCGGCTTTTTGCCTGTTGTCCACATAAAAAACATTTTGTAGTAAGTTTATTGCTTTGATGTTCCTCCATTTTAAACGGTTTATTACCATTAAATTTGACTACCAAGTACAATCACTCCTCATAATAATATTTCTTAAATAATATCACTAATCAGAGCGAAAATCAACGAAATGCACCGAATTTCTATATACTGCATAAATAGCATTTGTATTTTTTATGCAGTATATCAAAAATTCGACATTTATGAACTTTTTACGACGCAACGCAAAAGCGACCGCAAAATGCAGCCGCCCTTGTGAAAAATATTATAAGGAGTTTTGTAAATGGTGGAGCAGATCTGAGCGGTGGCTCGCTCTCGACCTGCATACGGAGCTTTCGCCCCGTCGGACTTTTTTATGGAGGTCCGCAAATGTTTGCTTGCCTTATTGGCTATTGTAATGATATCATACTATGTGCGTTCCTGCAAGTGGTATTGAGTGGTCTTGTGTGGTATATTTAATTTCTCGCACCCATTGTGAAACATTCTCAGCACCGTCTTGTAATCTCTGAAAATATAGTTGTGAGCTATCTTCTTCACCGATATGCCGTTGATGAAATACAGCTTGATTATCCTTGCCGTATCTATGGTTTCAGCTTCCTCATTGCAGAACATTTCATCTATCTCCGCTTGTATCTCCTGCGTGAGCCTTGCACGTTCTTCGCTCAGCTCCTTTTGTTTCTCACCCTTGCAGGCATAACTCAGCATTGAGCTTTCGGCTGTGTTGCCTGGCGTTCCTGCCGAACTGTCATTCTTGTCATAGCATACGGCTTTCCCATTCAGTATCCTTGCCCTGTTTTCTTCAAGATTGGCTATGAGCTTTGGTATCAGCTGATAGCGTGATATCTTTTCTTGTATTGTCAACCTTTATCCCTCCTCGATCATTCTTCCGCAAACAGGACAGAACTCAAAACGGACTTCCTTGCCGTCTGCACCAAGCTTTTCGCTCCACTCTGTCACTCCATTGCAGTATTCACAGCCTGCATATTCAGGTATGTTTACTCCGTTATGTTTCGCAAGCCCCTCGTCGCAGAGTATCAGTTCAAGTGCCTGCAATGCGTATGTGAGCTTTTCTTCCCTGTCCTGCGTTTTGTTTATCTTCCAGACCGTTGTCTGCCCTCTGCGGATATTCTCCTGCATTATGCAGGCTTGCCTGAAAAACCTGCCGTTTCGCTCTTTGCTATGAAGATATTCCCGCTTGTATTCCGCCTGCTTGTCCTCGCATATCTCTTTTGACCACCCCTCGTGCCTGTTCTTGTAGCCAAGTCTTGATAACTGTGAGAAATACTTATATTCCTCAGCAGGATACTCGTCATAGATGAGCCTGCCGTCTATTGCCATATCTTCATACCGTGCGAACTCTTTTTGTGACATTCTTTTGAAATCTGTTTTAATGATTATCCCCCCTCTGTGAAGGGTTGTGAAGGGTTTGCACCCTTTTTAAAGAACTCTTTCTTTATATATATTCTTTTTTATTTTCTTATGCGAAAGGTTAGAAAAACCCTTCAACCCTACACAACCCTACACACTTACAATTACTTACACATTATCAAGTGACAGTCCATTGAAGTATATACCGCCCCTTGTTCTTACTTTCTCAAAGCGTTTTGCAAGCTCCATACCGAACTTTGTTGAACTCATACGATATTCATTGTTCTGCTCAGCCCAGTTAAGATACGCCGCAAAAAGCTGACTTGACTTAACGCTCAGACCCTTGCCCACAGTACACTTATCCTCAACAAATGCAGAGATAACGTCCATTTCACGGCGGTACTCCCTCACTTCTTCAAGGACGGCACGAGGCATTTTAAGCCCCTCTTTCTGCCACAGCAGACAGCCCTCAACTGCCCAGCGGAATATGCCCGTAAGCTCCGCCGACAGCTTGTATTTCAGCCTGCGGTCTATCTTTTCTTCGGGTATCTGCACAGTGAAGGGTATCATATGTATCCTTCGCCATATGCCCGTATCTGTTCCTCTGATGACAGGCTTATGGTTTGTCGCCATCCAAAGTTTGAACTCAGGCTTGAACTCGAACTCGTCGCCGTAAAGTTTTCTTGCCGTAACAGTATCGTCGCCTGTAAGCTGTTTGAGCAGACCCTCGTTGATACGAACACCCTCGTTAGGCTCAACTGAGGTCACCAGCCTTGCACCTTTGAGCCTTGCAATATCGCTGTTTATGGCGGTGCTCTGATTACTGCGCACCATAATAGTTTCAGGCTGGATATTTGCCGCATAGTCCCCGAAAATATCCCTTATGATATCAATGAAAGTTGACTTGCCGTTTCGTCCTGTTCCGTATAGAAAGAACGCACATTGCTCGGTGGTCGAGCCTGTCAGGGAATATCCCACAGCTTTTTGAACGTATCTGATAAGGTCTTTATCCCCTCTGAAAATGTCGTCAAGAAATGCAAGCCAGCGAGGACAATCGGCATTCTCTGAATACTCAACGGCTGTCATTTTCGTCAGATATGTCATAGGGTCGTGAGGAGATATGCCGCCGCTTCGCAGGTCGATAACTCCACCCGGTGTATTGAGAACAGTTTTAAATCTGTCCATTTGAGCAGGCAGAACAGGAACGTGGTGCATGACCTCGCTTAGCATTGCGTTCTTTGATTTGTTAGAACGGCAGGACTTCATATGCTTTTCAAAAGCTTTCGCCATATCCGTTCCCTCGTCTGCGTCAAGCTGAGCGTACACCTTTGCCTCTGCCGCCATACAAGCCACAGCCTTATCAGCAAGACGTTTTACTGTGCCTGTCATATCGGTACACCACTTTCTGCCGTCATACCAAAGCCAGCGTTTGTCTGTATAACAGTATCTCACCTGCTCGCCAAAAAGGTCAACAAAGCGTTCTGCGTTGCCCGTATCGTCAAATGAATAAAGTCTTGGCTTGGCTTCTTCCTGCTCCACAGCGCCCACAGAAATCGGCTCAGAGGGCGACTTGAAGTTAAGAGAAAATCCCCCTGCGAACTTTGGCGAATAGGTCTTGTCGCAATCTGCAATGGCTTTCTGAATGGTGAGTGCGCCATAGGTCGAACCGCTTTGCGCCCTGTCCCACTTTTCACGCATAAGACCAGAGGAACGAAATATCATATCCATCTTCTCTGCGTCACAGCCTGTCCAGAAGGCAAGCATTGAGCAGAACGCCATATCAGCTTCACTCTGCGAAGCATATCCTGCGGTTCTTCCACTGTAGAGGGAAACAAACTTTCCGCCGTTCTTTGCACCTGCCGCCGCTTTGATTATCTGGTCTGCGGTGTCAAGTCTGACAGCAGGAACAGCCTTTGCCACAGGTTCGTGACCGCCTCCTATGTACTTTTCGTGCAATGGCTTTATGCTGTCGGAACACTCTGCGATGCCCTCATATTCTGAGCAGGAGTTGCCTGTCATAACGAAAAATCTGCCGTCCTCATACATCTCAACTGAGCCTTTACGTCTGCCACGCTTTGGAAGCGTTCCTCTGCATATGATATGTATGCCCTTGCCCGATTGAGATATCTCAGTATAGCTTTGCAGGGTGGAGATAAATTCGGATATGATGTTGCCGTTCTCTCCCCTTTGGTATGCCTCAAGTTCCTCCTCTTTGCCGTCAATGTCAACACCGAAATATGGACAGCCACCGAACATAAATCCTATGCCCGAATGTTTTTCTGAGGCTCTCACAGCCGTATCGAAATCGCACCAAGTAGAGGGGTTATTTGACATAGCCCCTCCGCCAGTAAGTGCGTTTATCGGCACTTTCTTTATCTTCCCTCTCTTTTCATCAGGCACAGCGTCCCAGCATATCCAGTTTGGCAGGGCTTTAATCTCCTGCGGTATTTGTTCGTACATATATCCAACTCCTAACATAAATTTTGAAAAGTCAAAGCCTTTCACTTATCCCCGAAAAGCACCCAAAAAGTTGCATTAAAAATGCAACAATTGCAGAAATGTTGCCAAATTAAAATATAAATCATTTGTTTGCACAAAATATCATCTGCGTTTTTATGCAAAAGCACTATGACTTTTCGCTTTTCTCAGAAATCAGAACGGCACGCCGTCATCTGTAAGCACGTCCTCAAAATCTTCAAGCGAGCCTATGGCGCTGTCAGCCTGCGTATTTGTCTTAGGCGTTGCAAAGCCCGTCTGCTTAGTCGCAAAGCTGTCCGCCGTTGGTGCAGAGGATTTGAACTTATGCTTGCATTCAGGATACTTTGTAGGGTTGACAAAATCAATGCATTCCCGCTCCTTGCCGTTCCATTCCTTATGCGTGAGATCTACCCTTATGCACTTGTTCAGCAGGTCTGTGCAGTATGCTTTAAGGCTGTCATACTCCTTGCCGTCAGGAAGCTTAGCCGCCTTGCCCATTGCCATAAGCTGAGCAAAGTTGTAGCCCTCCACCTGCATATCGTTCTCGTTAGGCTCATGCTTTTTCCATATGGTGTGAAACAGGCAGGAGTTGCCGTATTTCTGCCCCTGCACGTCATTTCTGATGACGAGAGTGAAGTTAAGACCCACCGAGCCTTTCTTTGTTGTGCGTTCCTCGATAGCAGTTATGATGCACTCGTAAACGCCCTCAGGCTTTAATCCGTTCTGAAATGCCTCTGATTGATTTGACTTAAATCCCATTTTTTATTCCTCCGTTAGTAAATTTACTGCGTCCTCTGCTGATCGGCATATGCCTGCCAATGCTCCGCACTCACGCATTTTTGTTATGAACTTCTTCTGCTCAGGACGAACTCGTCCCGACGTTGTTTTGACTTCGATAAAGACAGCTCTGCCGTCCTTATGCCTTACACCGAACAGGTCTGAAAAACCTTTCGGCACACCTGTGGTGAAATATCTGCCGTCAACTGTCCTGCCCTCGCCCACGTTCACACGAAAGACAGTGCAGTAGGGCGATACCGCACAGCGTATCTCGTTTTGTATCCTGTGTTCTTCCGTCAACCTATAAGCCCCCTTTGCCTTGCCTGATAATACGCCCATCCTGATTTGTAGCCGTGACTTTTCGCATACTGCAAAAGTTCGGGATAGGTATGACAATCGGCAGGACTTGAAAAGTCAAGCTTGAATCCCTCCACCTTTACAAGCCCCACGCTGCTGTCTGTTTCAAGCTTTCTCTCGGCTGTGGGAAACTCATATCCGCAATGAGGACAGCATATTTTCACCCCCGCAGGAGGAGCAGAGAAAGTATAGAAACATTCGGGGCATTGTTTCACCTTGTCGCTCTGCTCCTGCTTTTTATGCTGAGCTTTCGGCTTTTTCTCCAAGCTCCACTGCCTGTCATCGTCAGGCATACCAAACCTTGCATAGTTGCCAACGTGGTCGATTATGACGGCTCTTTTGTTAGGTCTGTACCGCATACATCTCATAGCCTGCTGAATGTAAAGAGTAAGGCTCTTGGTGGGTCGCAGGAGTACTGCACACTCGCAGTCAGGAACGTCAAAGCCCTCGGAGATAAGGTCAACGTTGCACAGCACCGATATATCTCCCCTGCGGAAAGCTGAGATAATGCTGTCACGTTCTGCCTTTGGGGTCGAGCCGTCGATATGAGCCGCCTTTATGCCGTTTTCATTAAACACATCTGCCGTTCGCTGAGAATGTCTGACGGAAGCACAGTAGCATACCGCTTTTTTGCCATTTGCTAACTGTTTGTAATACTTTATGACGTCACCAAAAACAGTGTTTTTCACCATAGCTTTCTCTATCTCAGCCGCCATATATTCCCCGTGAGAAACGTGAAGTCCTGTAAGGTCGGCAACGTCAGGAGCATAGTAGTCATAAGGTGCAAGACAGTTGTTATCAATAAGCCATTTTGCGGATACGCCAATGATAAGCTTGTCGTTCACGTCACCAAGCCCGTCGCCATTAAGGCGAACAGGGGTCGCTGTAACGCCCACTCTCGGCACGTCTGAAAAGTATTCGTATATGCGTTTGTAGGACTGAGCAAGGCTGTGATGATTTTCGTCAGTTATGATAAGTGCAGGTCTGGCAAGCTTTTTAAGCCGTCTTGTAATAGTCTGCACCATACCCACCTCGCAGAGCCTCATATCAACGCCCCAGCGGATAAACGTCTTTTTTATCTGCTCCACAAGCTCACGTCTGTGGACGAGAAAAAGCACTCTCTTGCCGTTAAAGGTCGTTCGCCTTGCCATTTCAGCCACAATGCAGGACTTTCCGCCACCGCAGGGCAGGACTATGCAGGGTGCTTTATACCCTGCACGCCAAGCCTGCCTTACCTGCTCCACCAGCTCATTCTGATACGCTCTCAGCTTCATTGGACTTCGCCGCCTTTACCCTTTTCAGAACGCATTTCATGCAAAGCTGTTTGCCGTAATTCTTCATCGAGCCGTCTATTATCTGCTGAACTGTACGCTTGCCGTCTGACATTATCGTCTTTCCGCACTCTGAGCAGATATGTTCGTCTGCAAGATGATAGTATGTTCTCAGTGCTTCATCAACAAGTTTCAGATCGTTGCTTATGTACATACTGTCGAACAGCCCGATAGGACTTTTGCAGGTGTCAGTGCCGTCCGTCTGAGTTGCGAAAAGATACTTGCCGTCAACCACAACAGTTTTAAGCACGGTTGTGAACATACCCTCGACAGTTATCTTCTCATCAAGCAGCTTGCCGATAGTTTTAGCTTTCTGCCTGCCGTCCTCGCCTGTATCAAGGTGATTGAGAAAATACACGATAACATCCTCCGGAAGCATTTCAACGCTTCTCACAAGCTCCCAGAAATTCTTTGCAATGTCAGTGAACTTCTGATAGCCCGTTTCCTTTGCACGGCGCATGAACTCGTTCACCATAAGATACTGACTATCGTCAACGGCTATGGACTTTGCCGTCTGAGCTTTCATAAAGCGTTCTATCTCACTGTAATTGTCGGTATGTATCGTTGACTTAAACTGTGTGCGGAACGGAAGCTGTTTTCCGTTCACGTTCACAAGTGCAAGCTCGTCCTCTTTGAAATTTCTCAGGGAAGCAGATTTACCGCTTCCCGAAAAGCCTAATACAAGTATCGCAAGTCCCATTCTCTTTTCCTCCTTATCTTATGGTCAGTCCCGGTCTGCGGACAACAGCCGCATAGGGTATCTCTCTGCCTGCCTCGATAGCCGCCTTGACAGCCGTCTTGCTTATGTCAGGATCTTTGTATTTCAGCAGGCTGTCATCATTGACCTTTGCCCACTCCACAAAGGCTTTCGGGTCTGTTATCTCGGTGCTTTCCCTGCCCTTTGTAATGCTTATCTTAGCCATAACGCCCTCTATCTTGTTAAGATTTACCCTCTGCATACTGTTCATAAGATAAGCTTTAAGGCTCTCTGCCTGCTTGACTTTCTGCTCACGTCTTGCTTTGAGGGCTTTCTCCTCTGCTTCAAGCATTTTCGCCTCGCTGTTCAGCACCTTGACATAAGCCGCAACGTTCTCCGCCTTGTCCGTAAACTCAGCCTCAACGCATTCAAGGGTATCAAACCACACCTTTTCAGCCTCAGCCTTTTCCTCTGCCGTAAGCTCGGCATTTTCCGTCATATCTTCAAGGCTGTCAAAAAGCCTCTGAAAATCGTTTGTAAGCTCATAAAGTTTCATTTTTATACCTCCAGTTTTGAATTGATTATATCCGCAAGCTGTCTTGCTTTTTGTGTGAAAAGTCCGTAATTGTCGCTGTCATTATGCTCGTTCACAAAGCCCACGAGCCTTGTTACGCTGTCAACAGCGGTGGAAAGATAAGCCTTGAATATGGCTTTATCGTCCTGCACGGGGGCGGTATCCACCTTCCCCGCAAGCTTTTTCTCATACTCTGCCTTAGTTCTGTCAAGCTCTGCACGAAGCTGTGAAAGCTTGTCCTGCTTATCCTTTTCAGCCCGCTCAGCTTTCTGCAAAAGCTCTCTGCGGTCTTTCAGGCTGTCTTCTTCAAGCTTTGAATATTTTTCCGACCAGTCAAGATCAACACGCCGCATAGCGTCTTTAAGGTTTGCCACCTCTTTGCTGTCCGTTTCCACAGCCACCTCGATAGGACGGCTCTCAAGCTCCTTTATCTCGGCTTCAAGCTGTGTTACCTTATTTTTCATTTCAAGCACCTTTTTATCTGCTATAAAGACCTGATGGCTTGCCTCTGCATTTGACTCCATGGCTCTGTCACGCTCGTTCTGCAAAATATCTATTTTTGCTTTGAGCTCCTTGACAGTAGTGCTTTCAAGGTCGATATTTTCCGCAAGCTCTGTTCGCTCTTCATCGGAAAGCTTAGCAAGAAGTGTCAGCTTTTTAACTCCGATCTGTAACCTCGAGGTTACGAAATCCTGTGGCAGATTTTCAGCGATCGAAATGTACCTGTATACATTCATCTTTGAAAAACCTGTTTCCTTTTCACAGTAATCTCCAAAATCGGAATACCCAAGCTCCTTGTAAAGCCTGCTGTCCCTCATTTCCTTAAAGCCCATACACATATCGTAAAGGCTCTGCTGTGCAAGCTGAGCTGAGGTCTTTATCCTGCGGTCAAGCTCAACCGCCTTGATATATTCTGCCGATAGTTCGTTCATGCTGTTTTACGCTCCTTTCGTTTCTCAGCGAACACCCTGTCAAGATACCGCTGATACTTCTGTTCAAAGTCCTTTATCTCCTGCGGTTTGTCCTCACCGCCGTTTTGTACCACGTTGTTCCTATACCCTCTGCACTGCACGATACCGCCGTATTGGCTAACCTCCACAGTATAGTAAGGCTTGTTAGGCTCAGAGGCTTTCCGCAGAAACATTATGCTGAGTTTCCCCATAGCATGGCGTTCTGCATATCCGCCCACACAATGGGAAAGTATCCTGCCCTCGTCCTCTATCTCTTTCAAACTGTGTGGCTGTCTGACAAGTAAGCCGTCTGCCGAAAATTCAAGGCAGACACGCTCTGCAAGCCTTTTTGTGAAGTTCTGCAAAACAAGCTCGTCATGCTCATAGTTGATGATCTGAGTAAGCCTGTTGTGTATTGCCCAGAAATCGTGTGGCAATGCTATCATTGTATCGTGAATGTTATACTCCAGTGTTTCGCACTGTTCCAGGTAATCGCTGTAATCAAGAGGTGTCATTTTCTGCTCGTGTATGTATCGTGCCACCCTTTGCGGTGTAAGACCTGTTATCCTCACAAGACGTTCAAGAGTGCCGTGTTCGTTCTTAAAGACCTTTGCTATATTCAATAAATCTTCTGGTCTGAGTTTTGGATATTCCTCACGATAGTCAAGATACTGCTCCCACAGATGTTCGCTGCCTTTGAGTGTCTTGAACTCCGTCTTGTTTAGTCCGAGCATTTTCAGCAGGTCATTACTTTTCCAGTTCACACGCTGAGAGAGCAGGAACTTTTCCTGATATCCCCACCAACCTGTGTATCTCACGCTTGTTACGTCATAGCCTTGTTTCATAAGATACTCAAGATTAGGATGCTTGCAATATGCGTGAAGATAGCATATAAGCATATTGCCGTGATAATGCTGATACTGACTATACCGCATATCCGATTTGTCTATGGCTTTGATGTTCAGTACCGAATAGGAATTATCGTAGTTATATCCCATACAGCACTTGCAAAAAACAGGCTCACGGAAGTCATTACGCACAGACCAGTTTATGCCGTTATCACTGCCGTATCTCACAGATCCGTCACGGGCGAACACATACCGCTGTCTTTCCACAAGGTCACCCGTTGAGTATCGGTGAAAGCAACGTGCAAAAAGCTCAGCGCCCCTTGTGAGGAACACCACATAATTCTTAGCACCTCTGCCTTTCATCTTATCCATAAGCTCTTTATCCACCGCAGGAAAGCAGTAGATAAGAGCCTCTTTTCTTGTCTTTTTCATACTGCTACCTCAGAAGTCAAGCAAGCCGTCAAGGGATAGGCTGACAGGCGGTTTTGCTGTTTCTTCGCTGTCCGAGCCGTCGCCCAGGTCGATAGTCATATTGAAATGAACGTCCGCACCTTTGAAGTAAAAGCTTACAGCTCTGCGGTAGACCTCGATATCCGAAATACTTTCCCTTACACCCTTAACAGCGTTTTCCGCACACTCAGCGAAAGTCCTGTCCGTCTGCAGGACCGCCTGAGCGAACTCCTCGTTCTGCTCACAGAAAGTTTTGAGGACCTCAAGAGTAGGCTTTGCAACCGCCTGCGCATACTTGCCAAGCTTAGCGGCAGACAGCTCCTGCGACAGCTTGTCCTGAGCTTTCTTTGCGTTAATGTTCATTGCCGTCACCGCCTCTCAGTTCTTCGAGCTTACATCTTGTGTCGAATATTTTTCCGTATGCCTCTCCGATATCAAAGGCTCTCTGCTCACATTCTGACATTCCCTCATAGGCAGTAAGTATATTTGAGCAAGCTTCATCAGCAGTTTTATATGCTTGACAAATCTGCTCTTTTGTGCTATCATCAAGTTGTATGTTATCGGTATCTTCTTTTACAGATACCTCCGAGCTTGTGCTGTTGGCAGACAGTGCAGGCTCGCTTTCTTTTATGTAGCGGGTAAGATATCTGCCGCATGTAAAAAATTTTTTGCTAAGAGGACAGTGTGCACAGTTCTCATCTGCATTAGTGCAAAACTCCACCGCCTTTTCAAACTCCTCTTTCGTTATCATCGCTATCCTCCTCTTTCTCAAAACGTTTCTCCCAGTGCCTATCCACCACGCTCAGCACAAGATACATCACTACATCTATCCCTGCAAGCACAGCTATTGTTATCAGCAGTATCAACGCCATTTTACCACTTTCCTTTCATTTCAACTTCGACCTTGACTATGGGTCTGCCTGCTTCTCTCACTGCACGCTTAATGCTCTTCTCTGCTTTCTCGTAGGCAGTTTCTTTTACGCTTACATACCACCTGTACGCTACATAAATTGTAAGCACCACCAAGAGCGCTACCGCTGCGGCACATCTGATTATCTCTAGTACGGCTATCATTTTCTCACGTCCTTTCATTTTAACGTCCTGTGTTTTAAGCTATCCACTCAGGGTGTTCAGTCCTCGCCGTTTCACAAAGCTTATCCCAGAGCGACGGGTCACGCCCGACCATATCCTGCAAAGCTCCTGCAAGCTTGCGACCGATACTGTCCGCAGCCGCCTGCCGCTCCTGCTCCGTGCAATCGTCCCAAAGCTTATAGCTTTTGCCACCATCGAACGAAACGTGCCTTATGACCTTTAAAGGCGGATATTTCGGCATTTTTATCACCTCCTACTCAATTCTATTGGATATCGGGGTTGTACTATGCTAGACAAGCTCCTCGATAACGGCGATGTTCTCGCCCTCTGAGCGGTCAACAAGGTCCATAGCCTCGCCTGCCGTCTTTGCCGTGACTGTTACCAGCCTTACGCCGCTGAACTTGTCTGTCAGCTTAATTTTGTAGTGTTTCATTTTTGTACCTCCTTGAAAAATCTAACTTTGTGTGGTATAATATAGAAAATCACACGAAAGGATTTTCCATATGTTAAATGCAATATTCATTTCTCTTATTTCTGCGTTCATATATGATGTTATCAAGAATGCAATCTCAAACATAAAACTTAGTAAAATCTTAAAAAGAAAAAGCGGTCTCTCAATGTCTGATATTGTTATTTTAG
>UMGZ01062516.1_pt1 | contig 13650 bp, 10 predicted proteins | sample 1965421 | NCBI WGS metagenome assembly UMGZ01 (sample SAMEA4836087, study PRJEB28245) | human gut metagenome | biome: gut microbiome; material: fecal sample | place: Denmark | collected 2008
ACACTAGAGATCAACAAATAACATCAGGAAAACAATATACTACAGGACAAAAACAGAGTGAGAGCAAACGCTTGCTCCCACTCTGCTACCACAGTTGCTACCATAGCTGAAACACCGATGAACAAAGGGATACAGACAGACAGTGAGAGCATGGGAGCAAAACCTATGTTTAATTCACTTGGAGAGAAAAAGCAGGAAACGGAATCAAGCTATACCTATTTATGGGTACTCATATACCTAAAATTAACCATTATTTGCGATTGTACCATTGGCGATATAGAGCGAAATTTGCACAAAATTTGTTCTATGAGATCTTCTGCACTTAAAATAATGCTTTGCTTGCTTCTTTCTTTCACTGTTTTCAGAATTGAAGCCAGCCCCAACATTTATTCTATCTCCGGTCGTATCTCCGACGAAAGGGCGGGTTCTCCATTACCCGGTGCATCCATCCTGATCAAAGGTACCTATTTATGGGCAATATCCGATCAAAAGGGAGAATTCACGATACAAGGAGTACAGGAAGGCAAGTATAATCTGGAAGTTTCCTTCCTCGGCTATGTTCCGGCCACAGTTCAAGTGGATGTGAACCATCCTATAAAAGGATTAAAAATACTGTTGAAAGAAAATACGCTCGCATTGGATGATGTGGTGATTACCGCACAGGCTCCCAAAAGCGAACTGAATACAACTCTTGTCATCGGAAGTAATGCGTTGGAACACTTGCAGGTATCTAATGTAAGCGATATCTCTTCCCTTCTTCCGGGAGGGAAAACGAAAGTTCCGAACCTGACCAACAACAATGTATTTTCATTAAGAGACGGAGGTTCGTCTGCAGGTAACGCGGCATTCGGTACGGCAGTAGAAGTGGATGGCGTACGCATTGGCAACAATTCCTCTTTTGGCAACATGAGCGGAATAGACACCCGCAACATTAGTGTAGCAGATATCGAGTCGGTCGAAGTCGTTACAGGAGTACCTTCGGCAGAATACGGAGACCTGAACAGCGGTATGGTGAAGATACATACCAAAAAAGGCAAGACCCCGTGGAATATTCTCCTGTCTGTCAATCCCCGTACAGAACAGGTTTCCTTTTCTAAAGGACTGGATTTAGGGAATGACAAAGGTACTGTCAACATCAGCGGCGAATGGACCAAAGCCACTCAGAAATTAACTTCACCCTATACATCTTATACACGAAGAGGATTCTCTGCCGGCTATAGCAATACATTCCGCAAAGTACTTAGATTCGACGTCGGATTCACCGGCAACATTGGAGGTATGAACACCAAGGACGATCCTGATGCATACACCGGAGAATACACGAAAGTAAGAGACAATGTATTTCGGGCAAACACCTCATTGACATGGTTGCTCAACAAGTCATGGGTCACCAACCTCAAACTTGACGCATCCGTATACTTCAATGACAATCACTCGCACGCGCATACCTTCTATTCTTACGCGTCCGAACAGCCTGCCGTTCACACCGGGCAAGAAGGCTACTTCATTGCCAACAAATTACCATATACTTTTTTTGCCGACCAGATCATCGATTCCAAAGAACTGGATTACGCCGCATCACTGAAATATGAATGGAACCGACGGTTCAACCATGTGAACAGCAATCTGAAGGCCGGCGTTCAATGGAAAGGGACAGGGAACGCAGGAGAGGGAGAATACTATCAGGACCCTTCGTTAGCTCCTAACGGATATCGTCCGCGTCCGTACACATCTTATCCGTACATGCACAATGTTTCGCTTTATGCAGAAGAAAACTTATCATTCCCTGTCGGCAGCACAATGGTAAGACTCATGGCAGGCGTACGTTGGGAGAATCTGTTCATCAGCGGTACACAGTATGAGAAGTTGAATACGGTATCTCCCCGTTTCAATGCCCAATGGCAGTTGAACAGCCACATTTCCATCCGGGGCGGATGGGGAATTACCGAAAAGCTGCCGTCGTACTATGTATTGTATCCCAGACAGGAATACCGGGATATCCAGACATTCGGGCTTTCTTATAATAATAATGAGTCATCCTACATCTATTACAGTCAGCCATACACGTTGCTACACAACGAAAAACTGCGCTGGCAGCGGAATCAGAATGCGGAACTAGGTATTGACATGAACATGGGCCGGACAAAAGTTTCATTGGTCGGATATTTCAACCGAACGAAACTGCCTTATAAATATACCAACAGCTATACTCCGTTTTCATACAATGTGCTTCAGTTGCCGGACGGATTCAGCATGCCCGCCAATCCGCAGATCAATGTGGACAACCAGACGGGAATGGTCTATATACGGGAAAACGAATCCAGCTATTGGACACCGATGGACGTAAAAGTAACAGATCAGACATTTGTCAAATCTGCTTCACCGGATAATGGAACGGATGTAGTCCGCAGAGGAGCCGAAATGATTGTCGACTTTCCGGAAATAACTCCTATCCGTACACAAATCCGGGTAGATGCCGCCTATACGTATAGCAAATACATTGACAATTCGCTATCTTACTATTATCAGAACGGATGGTCGCACACCAGCCTTGCCAACCGTTCGTACCAATATGTAGGTATTTATGCCAATGGCGACAATCCATCAGCAACAGCCAACGGCAAACGCACACACTCACTGGATGCAAATATCACAGCGATTACCCGTATCCCCAAAGCCAGACTGATTATATCATGCAGGCTGGAAGCTTCTTTGGTGAAGCGGTCGCAAAACATATCCGAGTACAACGGCAGAGAATATGCTTTCAATGTCAGTCAGGACAATCATACAAAAACAGGAGGAAGTATTTATGACGGCAATTCTTATACGGCCATCTATCCGGTGGCATATCTCGACCTGAACAATGAGGTGCATCCTTTCACCGAGGCCGAAGCCGGAAATCCGGAATTTGCCCATCTGATACGCAAGTCGGGCAACGCCTATACATTTGCCGCAGATGGATATAATCCTTATTTCTCCGCCAATATTAATATCACCAAAGAGATCGGTGACCATGTATCTCTGTCTCTCAATGCTATTAACTTTACCAACTCACGACCGTATGTGAAATCGTATGCAACCGGTGTCAGTGCCGTTTTCACTCCGGATTTCTATTACGGACTCACTTGCCGCGTTAAATTTTAAACTTATGAAGCGATCTATATACATATTATTAGTAACTGTTGTTTATGCCGTAGCCGGATGCACGGACATCGACAAGACCAATCCTTATGATGACCAGCTGCATACGCTGCAAGTCACCGCCGTTTATCCGGATGAATACGCTGAATATCTCCGGGAGGGAGTGACTGTGAAAATAGAGGATGTGGACCGTGGCAACTCTTATCGGACAAAGACCGACAAGAAGGGAACGGCACAATTTTCACTGACCAATGGTATATACCGCATACAGGTCAGCGACAAGAATGGAACGCATATCTTCAACGGACTGGCAGACAATGTGAAACTGGTCAACAGCGACATGACCTTCAATCTTCCATTGACTCATTCCAGAGCCGGAACAATCATTATCAAAGAAATCTATTGCGGAGGATGCAAAAAGCTGCCACTGGAAGGAGATTACCAGTCCGACAAATACATCATCCTGCACAACAACGATTCGGAAGTACAGTACCTCGACAGCTTGTGCTTTGGAGCACTCGATCCTTATAATTCACACTCTACCAATGTATGGGTGACACAAGACGAGATGACCGGAGCAACGATCTTCCCCGATTTCGCCCCCGTTATCCAGTGCATCTGGCAGTTTGGCGGTACCGGCAAATCGTTCCCCCTCCAACCGGGTGAAGATGCAGTCATTGCCATCAACGGAGCGATCGATCATGTGGCGCAATACCCGCAATCTGTCAATCTGAACAAACCCGGATACTTTGTATGCTATAACAATGTTTATTTCCCGAATACGCTGTACCATCCGGCTCCGGGCGATCAAATCACACCGGACCACCACCTGAATGTAGTCATAAAGACAGGACAGGCCAATGCGTATTCTTACTCGATTTTTTCTCCCGCCACCATCATCTTCAAGGCTAAAGGGACTACCATACAGGACTATGTTCTTGGAGCGGGCAACGTCATACAAAAGCCCGGAAGCACAGTGGACCAGGTCATAAAGATTCCTCTGGACTGGGTGATTGACGGAGCGGAAGTATATTATGGCGGTTCTTCAAGCAACAAAAAGAGAATCTCCCCTTCTATTGATGCCGGCTACGTCACCCAAAGTGCAACGTACAGCGGACGCAGCCTATATCGCCATATAGACGAAGAGGCCACGCAGGAGGCAGGCTATGAGGTAATGGCAGATACGAACAACTCTTCTACCGATTTTTATGAACGGGATAAACCATCATTGCATGAGTAATATGAAAAGAATCTATATAGAATGTCTGCTGCTGTGTATCGTGTCCGGAATATCGGCACAGACTTATGACATAGTAGAACGACGCAACTCATGGAACGCCGGAGCCAATGTCACAGGTATCATGATGGAGAACACGAACACCTCCTATGCCGAATTGTATGGCAGCAATAATCAAGGTGACTTCCGCAACTCTTACGAGGCAAGCAAGACGTGGAGTGCCGGAGCGACAGCGAAGTCCATTACGCATCTGAAAGATTACTCTTTAATCGGATCATTCTCGTTCGACCACACTTCCGGCAAGGATATGAGCGGTTCTATGTTTATCCATCCCGGATTTTATCCTGTAGATATTCTGGAGTTCACACCCGGACGCAAAGACCTGCAAACTTACTCCTTTATGGGAGGTATAGCCACCAATCTGAACCCGAACTGGCGTCTGGGAGGAAAGATAGACTTTGCTTCTGCCAACTACTCCAAACGAAAAGATGTGCGTCATACCAATTACCGACTGGATCTGCAAGTGGCTCCCGGCATCATGTATCATTCGGGAGAACTGGCCATCGGGCTTTCCTACATTTTCGGTAAAAACAGCGAATCAGTCAAAGCGGAAGTAATCGGTACGGCAGAAAGTCTGTACAATGCTTTTCTGGACAAAGGATTGATGTACGGAGCCTACGAAACATGGAATGGCAGTGGCATTCACCTGAGCGAATCGGGCATCAACGGTTTCCCTATCAAGGAGTTATCACACGGAGGAGCACTGCAGTTTCAATGGAAGGGTTTCTATGGTGATATTGAATACACCCATTCTTCCGGCTCTGCCGGTGAAAGAGAAACCATCTGGTTCAAATTTCCCACTGACCGGATCACTTCTCATATCAGCTATCGTTTCAAGCAAGGCAATAACGAGCATTTTATCCGATTCAATCTGCAATGGTCTCATCTGGTCAACAATGAGAATGTGCTGAGCAAAGAGACTGTCAACGGAGTGACAAATACTCATATTCATGGTTCGAACCGTATCTTCGAAAAAGAAGTTTTCACGGCCAATCCCGAATATGAACTAATGAGCCGTCGGGGAGAAGTGCGTTTGGGAACGCATCTTTCCACCTTCAAACAACTCACTACCCAGATGTATCCTTATGTAGCTTCACAAAAGATGTTTTGCAGCCGGACGTATGTTTCCGGAGTGCTCCATACGGGAAAGTTAGATTTGAAAGCAGCCGTCTCTTTCTCGACAGGAAACTCCAGCGAGAAAAACAGGACTGCCGAAACGAATACGGAACCCGGTGATCCTCCGTATCGTCTGACAGATTACTACAATCTGCAAAACGAATATGCAACGGCTTCCCAAGCAACTTTCAATCTCGGATTACGCTATAACTTCAACCGGGGAATTTATGCGGAAGTTCAGGGCAGCTATACACACGGCTTCAACCTCCGGTATATAGAAGGTTCGAGCCGCTGGAACGAAACGATTAAGTTAGGTTATACTTTTTAAATTTATTCTTTTACATAATATAAAACTATCTAATGATGAAAAAGGGGATATTATTTGTGCTGGCAGCAGCGTTTCTGGCATCCTGCCAACAAGAAGAAGAGAACGGAGTTGTATCATCGGTCGACCGGGTGACTATCACTCCTATTATTACACGTGCCACAGAAGTCAACTTCGAGAATCAGGACCAGATTGGTCTGAGTATCACTAAAGAAGACGGTACGGAATATGCCAAGAATGAGCTTATGACTTTCAATGACGGTGCTTTTGCCGGAAGTCTGAAATGGTATCCCGAAGGGACCGACAAGTCTTCATTCGTGGCTTATTATCCGTATACCTCAGCCGGTGTACCGACTTCATTCACCGTGCATGCAGACCAGAGCGCCAAGTACGGAATCTCCGACTTTATGGCGGCAAGCAAATCCGAAGTACTTCCTTCGGCTAACTCAATCAGCATGGTCTTCAAACACATGCTTACCAAAATGGTCATTAATGTGACAAACGAAACTCATTTAGATATTTCGTCGGTAGTTCTCAAAGGGGCTGTTCCCACTGCCAATATCGATCTGGCTACCATGAAGGTAACCGCAAGCGAGAGTGCCGCGGCAGTAAACATCACAACACAACAGGTGACAAAAAACACCACTTACCGTGCTATCGTAGTTCCACAGACGGTTGCATTCACTCTTGCTGTAACAACCTCAGACAATAAGACTTTGACGCAAAGACTCGCATCTACAACGTTAGTTCAAGGTGGTCAATATAGTGTCAATGTCCGTGTATTGTCCGATGATATCATTGTGACGCTCAGTGGTGAGATAGAAAACTGGACGGAGGAAGGAGAAATCGGAGCAGATAATACGGTTCCTTTTGAAGAGCATCTGGACGAAAACTATTTCTTATATGACGAAGTAAAGTATAATACCGTAACTCTTGCCAACGGTACAATATGGATGGCTGAACCACTTTGCTATCTGCCTAAAGGATATACTCCATCCAGTGACCCGACAGCAGATTCTCATATTTGGTATCCATACGAAATCGTAGACGGTGCAACAACCGCACTAACAGACAATGCTTCTGTAAAAGAGCTGGGCTATCTATACGATATGGAAGCCGCACTTGGTAAAACTATAACCGAAAGCAATTATAATACTTTTGAAGGAGCACAAGGAATTTGTCCGAAAGGCTGGCATATACCGACACGTATCGAATACTTCAATCTTGTTGGTAAAACTACAGCTGATGCCGATGGTAAAACACCGGATAATAGTCAAGATGCCCTCTTCTATGATAGCGGCTATGACGGAGCCAAAATTCAATCCCTGATTGATGCCGGACTCAATTACAAATTCTCCGGAACTCGTATGATGGCAAATTTCACTGCCACTCCCAGTTATCAGAAGACTGTAATATCCAGTGCTACCAGTACAAAGACAGAATGGTATAATAAACCTGCCTTGAATCATTATATGACTTCAACTGCCTATAAGCCAGTGTACAATGCATCAAACGTACTCACGAACATCCAGTTCTTTGGATTGATGAGTACATTTACATCCGCCAGATATCCGGAAGGCAGATTGTCATTAAGTTACATCAGCATGAAGTCCGGTCAGCAACTCCGTTGCGTAAGAGACAAAGCAACAGAATAAAATTTTAAACTATATATAAAACAAGCTATAACAATGAAAAAAAAAAGACTAAACATCGCAATCGCCCTACTGGCGGTTGCCCTCATCGGAACCTCTTGTGGAAACAAACAACAGAAAAGTTCCTCGGACACAACAACAGAACAGACTACATCGTCTGCTTTAGAAATTGACTCTCTTCTTGCCAATGCCGAAAGTCTGGCAGGGCAAGAAGTAACCATCGAAGGTGTTTGCACACATACCTGCAAGCATGGTGCCAGGAAAATCTTCCTGATGGGTAGTGACGACACACAAGTGATCCGCGTAGAAGCCGGCACACTGGGAGCATTCGACCCGAAATGTGTGAACTCCATTGTCCGCGTCACCGGAACACTGAAAGAACAGCGCATTGACGAAGCTTACCTCCAGAACTGGGAAGCACAGCTCAAAGCACAAGCTGCCGAAAAGCATGGCGACGGAGAAGCCGGATGTGACTCTGAAAAGAAAGCACGCGGTGAAACAGCCAGCACTCCCGAAGCCCGCATAGCCGACTTCCGTGCCAAGATAGCAGACCGGAAAGCGAACAGCGGTAAAGAATATCTGTCTTTCTATTTCATGGAAGCTAATTCGTATGAAGTGGAGTAGCAGTATCCGTAAATGGAGTCGACTGATACACCGTGATTTATCATTTTTCTTTGCCGGAATGGTCTTGATTTATGCCATTTCCGGCATTGTAATGAATCATCGTGACACTATCAATCCCAACTTCTCCATCGAACGGAAAGAATATAAGATTACCGAAAAGCTACCGGGCAAAGAGGGAATGAAAAAGGAAAAAGTACTTACCCTGCTACAACCATTAGGAGAGGAAGGCAACTATACCAAGCACTATTTCCCGAAAGCGGACATCATGAAAGTATTTCTGAAAGGAGGGTCCAACTTGCAGGTAAACGTCAGTACGGGAGAGGCTGTCTACGAGTCAGTCACCCGCCGGCCACTCATCGGAGCAATGGCACGTTTGCACTACAACCCCGGACAATGGTGGACTTACTTTGCGGATATCTTCGCAGTCGGCCTCATCATCATCACCCTTTCCGGAGTCATCATGCTGAAAGGCAATAAAGGTATTATCGGCAGAGGAGGAATAGAAATGATTGTCGGAATTATCATTCCCGTCCTTTTTCTTCTCTTCTTTTGAACAGAATAACTGATATAATAAAATGGAACAAATTATAGAATGTAACAACCTGACGCACTATTACGGCAAACGGTTGATTTACGAGAATCTTAGTTTCACAGTCCCCAAAGGACGCATCCTCGGACTACTGGGCAAGAATGGTACCGGAAAAACCACGACCATCAACATCCTGAGCGGCTATCTGAAACCACGCTCCGGAGAATGCCGTATCTTCGGGCAGGAGATACAGACGATGGCTCCGGCATTGCGCCGCAACATCGGACTGCTGATCGAAGGGCACGTACAGTATCAATTCATGACCATCACGCAGATAGAGAAGTTCTACGCAGCCTTTTACCCGGGCCAATGGAAAAAAGAAGCTTACTATGAGCTGATGAACAAGCTGAAAGTAGCTCCCGGACAGCGTATCTCACGCATGTCTTGCGGCCAACGCTCACAAGTGGCTCTCGGACTGATCCTGGCGCAGAATCCCGAACTCCTTGTATTAGATGATTTCTCACTCGGGCTCGATCCCGGCTATCGCCGCCTGTTTGTGGATTATCTTCGTGATTACGCCCGCTCCGAAGGCAAAACCGTCTTCCTGACCTCGCATATTATTCAGGATATGGAGCGACTGGTAGACGACTGTATCATGATGGACTACGGAAAGATTCTGATTCAGAAACCGATTGATGAATTACTGAAAGAAGGACGCCGCTACACATGTACTGTTCCCGAAGGTTACGAACTTCCCGCATCCGATGATTTCTATCATCCTTCCGTTATGAGGAATACGCTGGAAACATTCTCCTTCCTTCCGCCTACAGAGGCAGAAGTGAAACTGAAATCAATGTCAGTGCCTTATACGGACTTGCATAGCGAGCATGTGAATCTGGAAGACGCCTTCATCGGTCTGACCGGTAAATACTAAGGTTTCCATCATTCACAAATCAAAATTCACCAATCAAAATTCCAAAAGAATGTACGCTATATTTTATAAAGAATGGATAAAGACCCGGTGGTATTTTCTACTTGCCGTGATCACGACACTCGGTTTTACAGGCTACTGTATGCTTCGTATCAACCGGGTAGTAGAAATGAAAGGCGCTGCGCATGTATGGGAAGTCATGCTGCAACGGGACGCCATATTCATCGAGATGTTACAATACATTCCCCTGATTGCCGGAGTACTGATGGCTGTCGTGCAGTTCGTCCCCGAGATGCAGCGCAAATGTCTGAAGCTGACCCTGCATCTGCCTTATCCCGAACTGAAGATGACGGGCAATATGCTGTTCTCCGGTTTAGTGTTGCTGCTTGTCTGCTTTGCTTCCAACTTCCTGCTGATGGAGATTTATCTAAGCGGAGTGCTGGCTCACGAACTGAAAAATCATATATTGCTGACTGCCCTTACGTGGTATCTTGCCGGTATTTCCGGATACCTGCTCGTCGCATGGATCTGTCTCGAGCCGGCATGGAAACGCAGAATCATCAATCTCATTATCGCCGTGCTATTACTGCGAATCTTCTTTCTGTCGCCCACACCGGAAGCTTACAACAAGTTCCTCCCGTATCTATTGGTTTATACTTTGCTGACCGCTTCTTTCTCATGGCTTTCCATAGTGCGGTTCAAAGCGGGAAAACAGGACTAAGAGAATGAAGAATGAAGAACTAAAAATGAAGAATTAAATAAAGATGAAACGTTTCAGTACCATACTATTATATGTCACCATCGCGTTCCTGCTTCTCTGGCAGTTGCCTTGGTGTTACAACTTCTTTGTCGTAAAACCGGAGAAGACTCCTTTTACGCTATATAGTTTCGTGATCGGCGACTTTGCCTTAATGGGACAGGAAGAAGGAAAAGGAACCGTACGTCGCGATGCTGCCGGAAATATTTATTCCGAAGCGGCCTTCGACAGTATCCTCCCCATGTTTTATTTCCGCCAACTGATGTCCGACGAACGCTTCCCGGATACAATTAACGGGATAGCCGTCACTCCGAAAATCGTACAGACGGAAAACTTCAATTTCCGCAGTGTACCTACGGATATCAATGCTCCTTCTATCGGCCTTTATCCTTTGTTGGAGTCCATGTCCAGACGTGTGGACCTGAAGATGCCGGATGATGTATTCCGCATTACGTCCAAAGGTATTGAGTTTATCGATATGGCTTCGAATAGTGTAAATGCAGAAAAAAGCCTTCAGTTCACAGAAGCGATGGCGAAGAAAGATTTTCATTTTCCTGCCATTGAGATTGTAGGAAATCCTACGGTGAAGAAGGAGTACGATGAAGGATATCTTCTGCTGGATGCCGACCGTCGTCTGTTCCATCTGAAACAGGTGAAAGGACGCCCTTATGTCCGAGCTATTCCGTTACCCGAAGGACTGACATTAGAGCACCTATATCTGACGGAATTCAGAAACAAAAAGACGCTTGCCTTTCTGACAGATGTCAATAATGCCTTTTACGTGCTGAGAAGCCGCACATACGATATAGTGAAAACAGGCATTCCTGCATTCAATCCCGAAACGGATGCACTGACTATCATAGGCAATATGTTCGACTGGACAGTTAGGGTGACCAGCCCGGCCTCTGATAATTATTATGCTTTGAATGCGGATGATTATTCACTGATAAAGAAACTGGAAAATGAATCGAATACGCATTATATGCCCGGTATTACTTTCACTTCTTATACAGATAAATATGTGATGCCGCGTTTTGAGTAATCGATAAAGGGTTGCCCCAAGTCTTGTTACAACAGACCTGCGGCAACTCTTTTCATTAAACGACATATGTATGCAAAACTAAAGTAGCTATCTTTTATTTATTCAACATTATACCTTATCTTTGCCTCATCAAACAATTATCCACACCGCAATTGCCTCTGCGTAACACACAAACAAATACGGTAAAAAAGATAACAACTATAATTATAACCGTATGAAAGTTTGTAAAGCCCTGATTCTTTTGAGTCTTTTCATGGTTGCATTCTACAATTGTGCACCTCCGCCCGATGAAGACACAAAGGAAGAAACAGGAGAAGACACCACTACAGCCGAACTTCCCTGGACAGGAGAAACGGATAAATTTACCATTAATACCAAAGAAGGAGTACATCTCAATGATCCGGAAGAAGATGCCGGCACAGCCTATATCACATTTCCGTCTTCTTCCGTCCATAATACCCGGTGGGAGTTTGGAGTACGTCTGACATTTAATCCTTCTGCCAACAATTATGCCCGTTTTTATCTTACTTCCTCTTCAAACGTCCTTTCCGGTGAATTAACCGGATATTTTATTCAGATAGGAGGAGCCAAAGACAACGTGGCACTTTACCGGCAGAACGGGGCAGAATTAAAACTGTTAGCTTCCGGCAGAGAGCTTATGAAGGGGAACAACTCACCTAAACTTTACGTCAAAGTAGAATGCGACAACAATGGATACTGGACTTTCTGGACACGGTTGCTGTCAGAGGAAGAATATACGAAAGAAAAACAGGTCAAAGACAGCAGTATACAAAATTCCGTCTGTTGTGGCATATACTGTGTTTACACAAAGACTCGCTGTGACGGCTTTACTTTCCATCATATACAATTGTCCAATGATGTGGAGACAACTACGGAACCGGGGGAAACACCGGATCATCCGGAAGAACCAGAAACACCGGAAAAGCCCGTTCTCCCCGATTACCCGGAGGAAGTAAAAAATCTACTATTGCTAAATGAAATCATGTATGATAACGCAACATATGGTGCAGAGTATATAGAGCTTTACAATCCATCCAACTCCACTGTTTCGGTCCCGTCATTAAAACTATTGAGGTACATTGACAATGGTTCCGGTACAACGCAAACCACGACAACTGCCATCTTGAAGCATCCGGACAAGAATCAAAGGCTGGACTTTCCTCCTCATGGGTATATCTGTCTGACAAAATCTGCTGCCACTCTTATCAACAAGCACAAAGCTGATAAAAATAATATCATACAAATATCCACTTTCCCACGAATAAACAATGATGGAGGCTATCTGGCCATAACCACCAATGAAGAAAAACCAAGAATCATAGACAAATGCATTTACTCCGACAAGATGCATAACGAAGGAGTAAGAAACCAGGGTGTATCTCTTGAAAAGAAATCACCGGAGCTAAAGTCGGCTCTAAAATCGAACTGGAGTTCCTCAAAAAACGCAACAGGAGGCACTCCGGGAAGAAAAAACGAACAAGAATAAAAGTTTATAGATTAAAATCCCTACATTTGTCAGCAAAGAAGTAAAAAGAGTTTCGGATGATTTCATCCACAAACGAATTTAAACAGCAGCTATGAGTCCAATCATCTTATCTGTTACGATTATAGCCTATTTTGTGATCTTGTTTACCATCTCCTACATAGCAGGACACAAAGCAGACAATGAAGGATTCTTTGTCGGGAATCGTAAATCAGCATGGTATATCGTTGCTTTTGCCATGATTGGTTCTACTATTTCGGGAGTCACCTTTGTATCGGTGCCGGGTATGGTACAAGCCAGCAGCTTTTCCTATTTACAGATGGTATTGGGATTCATCGTCGGACAGTTCATCATTGCCTTTGTACTTGTCCCTTTATTCTATCGGATGAAATTGGTTTCCATCTATGAATATCTGGAGAACCGATTCGGAACTTCCTCCTACAAAACCGGTGCGTGGTTCTTTTTCATCTCCAAAATGTTAGGAGCAGCCGTACGGTTATTTCTGGTATGCCTGACCTTACAACTGCTTATTTTCGAACCCTTCGGCATTCCTTTCCTGGCAAATGTGATTCTTACCGTATTTATCGTCTGGCTTTACACATTCCGGGGAGGAGTAAAATCATTGATCTGGACTGATGTGCTGAAAACATTTTGCCTGGTCGTCTCTGTTGTACTTTGTATTTATTATATTTCTTCGAGCCTGCATTTGAATTTCGGCGGTTTAATCAGTAC
>UMGZ01001706.1_pt1 | contig 13636 bp, 10 predicted proteins | sample 1965421 | NCBI WGS metagenome assembly UMGZ01 (sample SAMEA4836087, study PRJEB28245) | human gut metagenome | biome: gut microbiome; material: fecal sample | place: Denmark | collected 2008
CATCGGTCGGCGCAGACATCCGCATCGGTCGGCGCAGACATCTGCATCGGTCGGTGCAGACCGCTAAAGTATAACTATAACACTGCGTTTCCTGTGCTTCAGCAGTACTAATGCTGAGCTATGCCCCAGTGCTTGAGCTGCTCGAAGTCGACGTCGGCGAAGCCTGCCTGTTGCAAGGTTACGGAGCGGTTGTGATCGTTGAGGTAGTGGCGCTTGCTGCTGCGGAACGCAGGGTTGGCAAGCGACTGTGGCATTACGTCGTCGACGCACTGCGCACTGATGCCGGCGATGGAGAGCATCGTCGGGAATACCGACACGCTCGACTGCACATCCTTCTCGCGGTTGGAGTTGAGTGCCGACACAACTGCAGGATACTCGGCGCGATACGACGCGGAGGTCCAGACGATGAGCGGCACGTGTATGCCGTGGCATGAGGGCGTGGGCGAGGCGTGGAGGAAACGCTTGCGATAGTCGTCGAAGATGTTCTCGCCGTGGTCGGAGGTGTAGAGCATAGCCGCCTGCGCCCCACTCTTGCCGAGCATCGTGATGATGCTGTGCAGCACAAAGTCGGTCTGACAGATGGTGTTGTCGTAAGCGTTCAGGAGCGACGGGCGGTTCTTGGCTTCTGCCTCGGTGGGCGTGTCGGGCAGGAACTTAGCGCGATGGCGCGGATAGCGGTCGCGGTAGTTGAAGTGCGAGCCGTAGGTGTGCAGCACTATCAGCTCCTTCTTGCGCTTCTTGGCAAGGATGTTCTGCACGTAAGGCAGCAACCGCTCGTCGCTGGTCTGCGCCGTGACGTCGCCCGTGACAACACTCACAGCCGAACGGATGAACACGAAGTCGTCAGCCTCGTCGCCGAAGAAGTCGATGAACGAGTGGTTGGGCTGCTGGTTGGAGAAGAACGAGGTGTGGAAGCCAGCCTCGCGGAACGCCGTGATAAGGCTTTTCTCGCGGTACAGACGCGCGTGGTCCTCGGCTGAAGCGGCGGCGAGGAGCATCGGCACACTCTTGTGCGTGGTGTTCGACTGCGAGAGCACGTGGCGGAACACGCAGAGTCCGTCGGTCTTTGAGAGCAGCGGATTGGTCTCGCGCTCGTAGCCGTAGAGCTGGAAGTTGTCGGCGCGTGCCGTCTCGCCTATCACGAGCACATACACCTCGGCAGAGTCGGCAGCGTGCACAGAACGTGCATTGAAACGGAAGTCGGCTACATCGTTGCGATAGTCGGCTATGCGACTGCTCTCATGGCAGGCGAGGTAGAGGTTATAGAAGATGTTGGCTGGATAGACGTGATCCTCGGCACGATAGTCGAAGTCGCTGTCCTTCGGATAAGCCACATAGCTCAGTGCTATGAACACTGCGCCCATAGCCATGCCATAGCAGGAGTAGCGGCGCACACGCTTCAGGAACGCCTTGTCCTCGGTGCGGTGGCGTGCCCACGACATAGCGGCGAGCACGAGCAGCGGCAGGTAGAGGATGAAGACAGTAGCCACGGCTGGCACAAGGTTGTTGAGCAGTTCCATCGCCTCACCGGGGTTGGTGGTGACGAGGTTGAGGAACATGTCGACGGCTATCACGCCACGTCCGAAGAGGTAGAGCAGCACTATCTGGAAGGCTGCGAAGAAGATGATAAGGAACATGCACCACACCTGGCGACCCGTCTTCGCGGACAGTGTCATCAGCAGCGCATAGAGCGACACGGGCAGCACGATGTTGGCTATGCAAGCCAGCACGGGCATGTGCTCGGTGAAGCAGAGTGCCACGTTCGGAATGGCGAGCGTGAGCACTATGTATATAAAGAGGAAACGGGGAGAGGTCAAAAGACCTAATATCTTTTTCATAAGAATATACTTTAAATAAATTTTTAGTTGAGAGTTGAGAATTGAGAATTGAGAGTTATGATTACCTTGAGAATCTCAAGAAGGCGCAAGCTGCAGTACATATCATAACTCTCAACTTTCAATTCTCAACTCTCAACTAAACAATATTAGAATGCTTCGTTGATATTGAATATGAAGCTTTGCTGTCCCGACTTACCGAAGCCGTAGTCGAGTCGCACGTTGACATTCTTCTTGAACTCCCAGCGGTAGCCCACGCCCATGTTCGGCAGTATGTGCTTCAGCTGTATCTTGCTGAACTTCGGGAAGATGGTTCCGGCACCAGCCCAGAGCACAACACCATTGCGCTTCCATACATGCTGACGCAGCTCCACCTGCGTCTCTATCTTATGGTTGTCGCGATAGCGTCCTTGGTAGTAGCCGCGCATCGAGTAGCTATCGCCGAGCTGCGCGAGCATCGACCACTCCACATCGCCGAAGTTGAACTGCGTACGGAAGTCGGCAGCAAGCGTGGCACCCTTCCACAGATGCGTATAGCCGTCGATGCGGAAGTCGGTGGTGTAGGAGTTGTATTTGTTGCCGATGAATTTCGGGCGCATGAGCTGCATAAACTGTATGTACATGCCACGCTTCGGCGCAGTGAGGTTGTCGCGAGTGTCGTATATGGCGGTCATACCGGCACCGAAGTTGAGCGTCTCTGTGCGTTCGCCACCAAGCAAGTCGACACGGTCGAACTTAGTGCCGCGCACATAGTCGAAGTCGACGGTAGGACCGATGAAGAGGTTGTCGGCGGTGCGTATGAGCCAGTCGGCTTTGAACTGCGCCTGCCAACGCTTCATCTTACTCTTGTTGCCATCCACATTGCCCATGTCGTAGCCCCATCCCCAGATGTAGCAAGGGAAGGAATAGAAGTAGACGGTGTAGTTGAGGCGGTGGGTGTCGCGTGGGAACTTATGCGTGCCGCGCACACCGAGCATGTAGAAGCCTACGGTAGACACGTCGCCGAAGAGCGACACGTTGCTCGGAGCCGACAGCGAGTCGGTAGGATCGGAGCGATAGAGTCCGGCAGCCACGAGTCCGATGCCGAACTTGGTATCGGAGCTGTAGTGCGGTCCGCCGATGACACTGAAGTCGAAACGCTTGTTCTTCTTCTCCTTGTTGGCATCGTTGAAGTAGGCAAGGAAACGACTGAAGATGTCTTTCTTCTTTGCCGGTCTTGCAGCAATGGTGTCAGCAACAGCAGCAACCTCACTGGTTGCTGCACTCGCTACAAAAGTGGTATCAAAACCGAACGGCTCTGTAGCCCAAACGGGCTGCAGAGCTATTAAGAACAGAAATAATATCGCTTTAAAGGGGCGCATAATCTCATTTTTTAATTAATAATAGAGTTGACAAGGATATCTCAACACCTCAACATCTCACCATCACAACACCTTAATACACCAGTCCTACATTGTCTACCCAGAACGTATTGCCGACAGTGCCCACATAGGCTCCGCCGTGGCTCGACGAGAACTGTAATATGATGTGTGTCGGAGTGGCATCGGCAGCAGCCCAACCCGTCTCCTTCACCAGCACGCTCTTTCCCTTAGAGTTGCGTGCGTAGTCGGTAGAACGCAGTCCCATCGTCGACGCATCGTAGAATGGTTTGCCGGTGATATTGCCGTAGTGAATCGCATACGTAGCATCCTCAACCCATCCGTTGGTCGACTTACCGTACTTCACTACCACCGTGCCCACGCGCTGCGCCGTGATGTTTCCCTTAGCATCCTCATGGCGCTTCTGGAGGAGCAGCAGAGCCACACAGTAGTCCTTGCCCGGAACAGTGGTCACTGCCGAGAAGCCGGTCTGACGGATGCGCTTGGCGTTGCCTGGCACCTGCACACGATAGTCGAAGCGCAGAGCCTTCGGACGCAGGGTGAACGGGATACCGAAGTTGAGTGCCTTCGGACCTTCCTTTGTGCCGGTGATAGGCTCCTTCATGTCGCCGAGGAAGATGCTGCCAGCGGCGAGCACCTTAATATTAATAAGACCAAGCACCTTGCAGGTCTCGATATGGGTGGTCATTTTGACGCAATGTCCCGAACCGCGGTTGTCGCGATACACCGAGTTGTTGGTCTTTGTGATGCCCGACACCTTAGCCATCACGTTGCTCGTGCCCCAAGGCGATCCGCCGAGGTTTACGTATGGGTTGTTGCCCGTGAGGACTTTGTTGGGGCCTATCTCGTAAAGGGTTTTCTTGCTACCACCGATTACTGACGACTCGTGTATTTGGCGCGTCACCCAAGTATCGAAATTGCCATACTTGAACAAGACGAACTTTCCTTCGGCACTTGCAGAAAGACTACAGAAAACGCAAAGCATTGTCACAATGCACGATTTGAACATAAAATGTTTCATATACTTATGATTATATATTGTGTGCTACAAAAACATGAATAACAAGCAAAAAGCCGTATCATTCGGCACAAAGATATACAAAAAAGGCAAATGTGAAAACTTTTATATTACAAAAGTTTTCCATTTGCCTTAATATTTAATGTCTGTCAACACTTGTAAGGAAATAAAGACAACTTTTAGTTGCTTTTATACCAACCGCTTTTTTCTGCTTTTGTTTCAACCGCATTTATTTGCCACTAATCAGCTCAACGGCTTTGCTTACGGTGTGATTGTGCTCGTTCATCAGTCGGAAGTACTCGTTCATGTCCCAGATGTCGCGAGCGATGAGTGCCTTCAGTTGTACGCGAAGCATAGGCAGCGTGTTGTTGCGCTCTTCGTCGTCGCGCGGTTTCACCTTCTGGCGTTCAGCCTCAGCAAAAAGACTGTCGACCATGACTTGCGGCACTTCAAAGTGCTTCATATAGTCATCGAACTTCGTGTACTCCGCCTTCAGCTCCTCGCGATGGTTCTCAACATAGCGCAGGGTGGCGTTGATAACGAGTGAGCGTGCAACAAGCTGACGGTGGAACGCTGTATATTGAGTGGTGTCGAGCGGCACGAACACGTCGGGCATGATGCCTCCACCTCCATATACGGTGCGGTGCTTGCGCAGAGTGTAGCAGCGCAGCGAGTCGTTGAAGTGGATTGAGTCAGCCGAGTAGAGCTCGCCATGCTTGAAACGTTTCTCTATATCCTGCGCATAGTCCTCCTTTTCGCCTTTCGCATACGGCTTCTGTATGCAGCGGCCGGATGGCGTATAGTAGTGGGCGATGGTGAGGCGTATCATTGAACCATCGTCGAACTCGATAGGACGCTGCACAAGTCCCTTTCCGAACGAGCGGCGACCCACCACTGTGCCACGATCCTGGTCCTGGATGGCACCCGTAACGATTTCGGCAGCCGATGCCGAATACTCGTTGATGAGCACGTAGACCTTGCCCTTCAGCAGTCTGCCTCCTCCACCAGCCTTGTACTCTTGACGTTTCTGAGCGCGTCCCTCGGTGTACACCACGAGGTCGCCCTTCTGCAGGAACTCCTCTACGATGCGCACCGCCGACTGCAGATAGCCACCGCCGTTGTCCTGAAGATCGAGGATGAGATCGCGCATACCGGCTTTCTGCAGCGAGTCGACAGCGGTCATAAATTCGCCGTAGGTGGTGGCACCGAACGAGCCGATGCGCACGTAGCCCACACGCGGACGTATCATGTAGTAGGCATCAAGCGTGTGTACGGGTATCTTGGCACGAGTAACGGTGAACTGCAGCAGGTCGGGCACGCCACGACGCTGCACGCCGAGCTTCACCTTCGAGCTACGCGGTCCGCGCAGACGACGCATGATGTCCGCACGATCCATCTTAACGCCTGCTATCGTAGTGTCGTTGACGGTGATGATGCGGTCGCCGGCGAGTATGCCCACCTTCTCCGACGGACCCTTGCGCACGGGCTGTATGACGAGCAGCGTGTCCGAAATCATATTGAACTGCACACCGATACCGTCGAACGAGCCTTGCAGTGGTTCGGTCAGCGACTTTGTCTCCTTGGCAGTGGTGTACGAGGAATGGGGGTCGAGTTTCTCGAGCATACCACGTATGGCATCCTCCACGAGTTTCTGCTCGTCTACCGAGTCGACATAGAGGTTGCTGACAGCCAGTTCGGCTATCTGCAGCTTCTTGAGTGGGTTCACACGCTGCGCGAAAGCGGCTGCGCACAGCAGCAGTAAAACCATTGCACCCATTCCCATTTTCCATGAGAACGGGTGCGTTGTGTTATGTTTGTTTATACGTTTCATTATCTGGGTTTGTTTTATGCCAAGTCTTCGTCGGGCAGGTCTTCCTCAACCACGAGGTTGTCGATGATGAAGTTCTGCCTCTCCATGGTGTTCTTGCCCATGTAGTACTCGAGGAGCTTCTGCACCTGGTCGGTCTTGTGAAGCGTCACCTGTTCGAGTCGCATCTCTGGACCGATGAAATGTGCGAACTCCTCCGGCGAGATTTCGCCCAAACCCTTGAATCGGGTTATCTCCGGGTCGGGTCCGAGGTTGCGTATCGCCTGCTGGCGTTCGTCCTCGCTGTAGCAGTAGCGTGTGATGAAGTCGCTCTTCTTCTCCTTACCGGTGAGGCGTGCGTCGGCATCGGTCACTACCTTCTTATCCTTTATCTTCGTGCGACGGTTGCGCACGCGGAACAGCGGTGTCTGCAACACGTAGACGTGTCCCTTCTTGATAAGGTCGGGGAAGAACTGCAGAAAGAATGTGATGATGAGCAGACGGATGTGCATACCGTCGACATCGGCATCGGTCGCCACTATCACCTTATTATATCTAAGCGTGTCGAGTCCGTCCTCTATGTCGAGAGCAGCCTGCAGGAGGTTGAACTCCTCGTTCTCGTACACCACCTTCTTTGTCAAGCCGTAGGAGTTGAGCGGTTTTCCGCGCAGCGAGAACACGGCTTGCGTGTTCACATCGCGGCTCTTTGTGATTGATCCGCTGGCAGAATCGCCCTCGGTGATGAATATCGACGACTCTTCCTTGCGGTCGTTCTTCGCGTCGGAGTAGTGTATGCGGCAGTCGCGCAGCTTGCGGTTGTGCAGATTGGCTTTCTTGGCGCGTTCGCGTGCCAGCTTCGTGACGCCAGCCATCGCCTTGCGCTCACGCTCGCTCTCGGTTATCTTCTGCTGCATCACCTCCGCCACGTCGGCGTGTATGTGCAGGAAGTTGTCTACCTCAAGCTTCACGAAGTCGCCAACGTACTTGTTGATGCTCTCGCCTCCGGGTGCCATCTGCAGCGAGCCGAGCTTAATCTTCGTTTGGCTCTCAAACATCGGCTCCTCTACGTTCAGCGCGACGGCAGCCACGAGTCCGTTGCGTATGTCGGTGAACTCGTAGTTCTTGCCGAAGAACTCCTTGATGGTACGGGCTATGTGCTCCTTGAATGCGCTCTGATGGGTGCCGCCCTGCGTGGTGTGCTGTCCGTTGACGAAGGAGTGGTACTCCTCGCCGTACTGGTTGGTGTGCGTAAAGGCTATCTCAATGTCCTCACCCTTCACGTGTATGATGGGGTAAAGCGGGTCGGTGGTCATCGTGTCGGTGAGCAGGTCAGCCAAGCCGTTGCGCGAGAGGATGCGCCGACCGTTGTACATGATGGTGAGTCCGGAGTTGAGATAGGTGTAGTTGCGCAGCATCGTCTCCACGAAGTCGTCATGGAACGAATAGCCGACGAACAGTGTCGGGTCGGGTTCGAAGAAGATGTAGGTGCCGTTCTCGTCGGCAGAGTCCTCGGTGATGTCCAATGTCAGGTTGCCGCGCTCGAACTTGAGCGCACGCACCTTGCCGTCGCGGTACGACTTCACCTCGAAGTGTGCCGAGAGGGCGTTCACCGCCTTCACACCCACGCCGTTCAGACCCACGCTCTTCTTGAACGCCTTCGAGTCGTACTTGCCGCCGGTGTTGAGCACACTGACTGCCTCAACGAGCTTGCCCTGTGGTATGCCACGACCATAGTCGCGCACCGACACACGCAGACGGTCGTCGATGTCTACCTCTATGCGCTTGCCGGCGTTCATCTTGAACTCGTCGATAGAGTTGTCGATGACCTCCTTCAGCAGCACATAGATACCGTCCTCGGGCAACTGTCCGTCGCCCAAGCGACCGATATACATACCTGGACGTGTACGCACGTGCTCCATGTCGGAGAGGTGGCGTATGTTGTCATCGGTATATTGAACTGTGGGTTGAATGTTTTCTTCCATTTTATTTCTTAATATCTTACAGCATCCCGAGTATTATCATCGTATCTTAAGGATGCTATCCGACTTAAATATCCTTCTTGTAGCATCTGCGGCGCTTGTGTATCTCGCGATTGAGATACTGCCACTGTCCCTGAACCTTCATGTTTGTCTCCATCTCAACGTGGGTCTCGCCCCACTTGAAACCGAGACGCTGGTAGTGAGGTATGAGGTCGTAGAAGAGCAATGCGTTGGCACCCTTCTGACGATACTCCGGCAACACGCCTACGAGCAGAAGGTCTACGACCTCGGTCTTGTGGAATTTCAACGCGCGAAGGATGTGCCACCATCCGAATGGGAAGAGCTTGCCACCGCACTTCTGCAAAGCGCGGGCGAGCGACGGGATAGATATGCCTACGCCAACCACCTTGTGGTCGGGTGTGTTCCAGTCCTCGATGATGGTGATGAGGTCGAGGTCAGCCATCGGCAGGTACATCTTCACGTACTGCTCTATCTGGCGGTCGGTGAGCTTCGAGTAGCCGTAGAGGTCCTTGAAGGTCTCGTTCACTACATCGAATATCTTCTTGCCGTATCCGTTCTCGCCGTATATCTCATTGCGCTTCAACTTCTTCACCTGCAGATTGTAGCGCTTCTGAATCATCTTTGCGATGGTAGCATACTTCTCCGGCATTTCCTCCGGCACGTAGAGCTTATACTCCACGTAGTCGTTGTCTTTCTCCCATCCGCCCATGCGATCCATGTGCTCTGGATAGTAGGGGTAGTTGTATGCCGTAGCCTGAGTGCCAAGCTGGTCGTAACCGTAGAGGAGCATTCCCTCGGGGTCCATATCGGTAAAACCGAGCGGACCGACAATCTCCTTCATACCTTTCGACTTGCCGTAGTCTTCTACTGCCTTGAGGAGTGCTTTAGACACTTCGATATCGTCAACGAAATCGATCCAGCCGAAGCGAACCGACTCGCGCTCCCACTTCTTGTTGGCACTGTGGTTGATGATAGCAGCCACACGACCCACAGCCTTACCGTCGCGGTATGCCATGAAGTACTCAGCCTCGCAGAAGTCGAAGGCTGCATTCTTGTCCTTACGGAAGGTGTTCATCTCATCGAAGTAGAGGTTTGGCACGTGATAAGGATTACCTTTATAGAGCTCGTTGTGGAAATCGATAAACTTGCACAAGTCGCGGCGCGACTCAACTTTCTTAATCTCTATTGCTGACATTTTAATTGTTTTATTCTTTCACTTTTGTTTGATACTCATTGCACGATTGCCTTTTCGGGCAAGCAATACATCTTTATAAATAAAGCCTTTAAAATGCAAAAGTACGGAAAAATGCTTAAACTAACGAAAAACTGGGTAACATTTAGCGATATTTACGAGAAATTAGCAGCAGATGTTCACCTTCAGCGGTGGTTGTGGCGAAGATATACACGTTGCCGCCATCTTTGATTTTGAGGCGTTTGCGCAGTTCTGCGACTGTGAGTGGAAAGTTGCGCGTAGCTATATTGGCTTTCTCTATGCCTGCCAGCGTCTTGCGCAGCTCGCCCTTGTTCATCGTCGTCACGCGCTCCACAACGAAGCTTCTGCCCGGAAAGTCTTCAATGGGTTCGTCGGAAAGGAAGAGGTGGCTGTTGCGGCTCACGGGCGACACGCCGTAAGCTGCTGCCAGCTCGTCGAAGCAGCCTGCTTTCATGATTGAGGCGTTGGGCTCGTGTAAGAATGTTGAATGTTGAATGTTGAATGTTGAGTTGGCGACTGGAGCTGAGGAGCCTGGCGTATAGACAAAGAGGGAGGAAGTGTCTGAAGCGATAGAAAGATCCGCACAATACACCTTCAGTTCGCTCTCTACCACCGTTGAAAGTACGAGCAGCAACTCCTTGCACTCGCCTCCCACCGACACGATGTGCACCTCGCGCACCGTGCCCTGCAAGTCGTCCACCGCCTTATGCCAGTCGAGCATAGGCGAGAGCTTCAGCATCGTGAAGCGCGACTTCTCAAGCAGCTGGGGCAGGAGCTGCACAACATCGGGCGTGCAATCGGCAAGCATGACGGTCTTGGCGCCGTGCTCGTCGCGACGCGCCGGGTCGAGGAACAGCATGGTCTGCGGTTCAACGGTTGAGAGATACTCCACGGCATCTGCACACACTACCGTGGCGTTGTCCAAACCGAGCAACGGAAGGTTGTGCTCAACGATGTGGCAGAGCTGCTCGTTGCGCTCCACATACGTAGCCGCATTAAAGGCGCATGAGGTGAACGAGAAGTCGACACCGAAGCCGCCGGTCAGGTCGGTCATGCGGGACGCATGACCAACTCTCTCCGTCCACTCCATCGCCAAGTTGAGCTTATACTGCGCTGTGGGTTCTGACGAGCACTGCTCCATAGAGAGGTGCGGCGGAAATATTACGCCATCGCACGCAGCCCATTTGGGGAGCTTACGACGCGCTATCTGCCAGCCTTGTATCTGATCGAGAGCGTAGGGTATGTCAACATCCGGAAAGCGATTTGCCTGAAGCGCAAGCTGACGGATATCACGTTCGCGATATTCGCGTATAAATTCTGCAGTAGTCATAGACATATCATTGTTATTTTTGACTGCAAAGTTAACACATTTAGCCGATTAAATAACTACATCAGAATGAATGTAAATAAATTTCACCTATTTTCTTTGCAGTATAACAAACTTACTGTAACTTTGCAAAAGTTGCACAGAAGACAACAAAATGAGCAACCACTAAACATAATACCCTAAAGTATGGAACCTATTGTTGACTTTTCAATCCTACCCGAACGTCTGCGCTCAGCCGAGCGAGTCGTAACTGTAGCAGTGGCATGTCCTGCCGACTCTCACACAGAGGAAGTTATCGAACGAAGCATAGCGGAACAGTTCGCACGCTTCACCCTTGTAGCCAACACGGCAAAGGCTGATATCGCACGCCGACTGGCTGCCGACTATCCCGACAAGGTTACACTCATCGTGGCTGACGACGATGACGACGCGGCGCGCCATGCCGTTAAGGAGGTGCGCGAGGGCAGAGCCGACGTGCTAATGAAGGGTTCGCTGAACACTGACAACCTCTTGCGCGCAGTACTCAACAAAGAAGAGGGCATACTCATCAAGGGTAGCGTACTCACACACATCGCCGTTGCTGATGTGCCGAGCCTTAATCATTTGTTGTTCTTCTCGGATGCAGCCGTCATTCCCTACCCCACTACCGAACAATACGATGCCATCACACGATACATCACCGACACCTACCGCAGCATAACGGGTGGCGACCGCCCACACGTGGCACTCATCCACTGCACGGAGAAGGTATCGGAGAAGTTCCCGCTCACGCTCAGCTACGAGGAGCTGAAGGCGAACGCCGCCGCAGGAGCCTACGGCGAGGTGGAGATAGGCGGACCGATGGACGTGAAGACGGCTTGCGACGCAGAGAGCGGAGCCATCAAGGGCATCGCATCGCCAGTGGTGGGCAACGCCAACTGCCTCATCTTCCCTGACATAGAGGCAGGCAACACATTCTACAAGACAATAACTCTCTTCGGTGGTGCTACGGTGGCTGGTATGCTCGTAGGCACGACAGCACCCGTGGTGGTAACATCGCGCGCCGACACTGCCGACTCCAAATTCTACTCTTTAGCAACTGCTTGCTTGAAAGCAATTAACAAACAGTAAACTCAAGACATATTCATGAAAAAAATATTTGTGATCAACCCTGGCTGCACCTCTACAAAGGTGGCTGTGTATGAAGACGAACACGCTGTATGGACATCCGACGGACTGCATCCGCAGGAGGAAGTAGACAAGTACGCAACCGAGATGGAGCAGTACGAGTACCGCAAGAACTTCATCCTGAAACTATTAGAGGAGGCAGGAATACCTTTGGAATTCGATGCCGTAATCGGTAGAGGCGGTCTGCTGAAACCGTTGCACGGCGGTGTGTATGCCATTAACGAGCAGATGAAGCAGGACCTCATCAATGCCAAGCACAAGCATGTGTGCAACCTCGGTTCGATCCTTGCCGACGACATCGCACAGATGTGCCACTGCCCAGCCTACATGGCTGACCCGGTGGTGGTAGACGAGTTTATGACACGTGCACGCTATACGGGTCTGCCGTTCATGAAGCGCGAGTCTATCTTCCACGCGCTCAACGCCAAGGCAGCCTCGCGCCGCTATGCGCGCAGCATCGGACGCAAGTATGAGGAGATGAACCTCGTAGTGGCTCACCTCGGTGGCGGCATCTGCGTGTCGGCTCACCACGAGGGCAAGGTGATCGACGTGAACAACGCGCTCAACGGTGAGGGCCCTATCGCGCCGGAACGTGCCGGAACGCTGCCTGCCGACCAGCTCGTGCGACTCTGCTTCTCGGGCAAGCATACCCAGGCAGAGATTATGAAGATGTTAGCAGGCAACGGTGGCTGTCAGGCACTGCTCGGCATGAAAGACATGAAGGAGATATCGCGCCGCGCAGAGGCTGGCGAGGAGCCGTTCCACGAAGTGCTTGAGGCTATGCTCTACACCGTGTCGAAGCAGATTGGTGCCATGGCGGTTGCGCTGTGGGGCAAGGCGGATGCTATCATCCTCACCGGCGGCATCGCCTACAGCAAGTACTGCGTTGAGGAGATAAAGAAGCAGGTGGACTTCCTCGCTCCGGTCATCGTGATGCCAGGCGAAGGCGAGATGGAGTCGTTAGCGTTCAACGCCTTAGGAGCATTGAACGGCGAACTGCCGGTACACGAGTATAAGTAATTATTAATTCTTAATTATTAATTCTTAATTATTATATGCAGAAAGCCCTGCTTCGCATTCGTGCGGAGCAGGGCTTTCTCATTTAGACCTAATCAAAAATTTATATCAACAACAATTTTTTTCATTTAGTACTAACCAAAATCAACGGTTATTTAACCTCAATCTGGCGAGCAGCCTTCTGCACGTTCTGCTCAACCTTCGGAAGGTCGATTGTGAGCACACCATCGCTGACGTTGGCTGCAATCTTCTCCTTGTCGACATCATCAGGCAAGAGAAGTGTCTGCTCGAACTTGGTGTAAGAGAACTCGCGGCGCAGATAATGCTCCTTCTTATTCTCATCCTTCTTCTCGTTCTTCTTCTCCATCTTGATGTGCAGATTGCCGTCGGCATCGATGTTGATGTTGAAGTCGTCCTTCTTCATTCCGGCTGCTGCAAGCTCTACTGTATAATCGTGTTCTGTCTCTTTAACATTTATAGCTGGGGCGGTTGCGTTAGTACGCGGCATAAAGTCGGTATCAAAAAAGTCGTTGAAAACTTCTGGCATCCATGCATTTCTCATTACTGGTAACATATCAAATACCTCCTATTTATATTTTAATTTTTACGTTTATCGTTTGCTTGCCTTTGGGCTTCCGTCCATCGGCTTGCACTATTCATAATGCAACTTACGTACCAATGCCGAAATCGCCCGTAAAAACGATAAACAGTAAGCAATATTGGCAGTTTGACGACAAATAGTCAGTCCAGGCGGACACTTTGGCGTGTTTTACTTGCAACAGCAATCGTCTTAAAGAGGCGTTTGCGCGACGCGCACCGACCGATGCGGATGTCCGCACCGACCGACGCAGATGTCCGCACCGACCGACGCAG
>UMGZ01037148.1_pt1 | contig 13633 bp, 6 predicted proteins | sample 1965421 | NCBI WGS metagenome assembly UMGZ01 (sample SAMEA4836087, study PRJEB28245) | human gut metagenome | biome: gut microbiome; material: fecal sample | place: Denmark | collected 2008
TAATCAGAATGGAGAAGCTCAAGCGTGTCATCCTACACAGATATACGAAATGCTCTATTGCTTGATAGCATTAGTGACCTCATGGCTGATGTATTACAAATTTTACCTTCAAAAGCGGATAGGTCTGATAACTGGAGTTTCTCTCTTGATTTTCTTTGGTGCACGATTTGGACTGGAATTTATGAAAAATCCGCAAGTTGCAGAAGAAGTGAATATGACTTTGAATATCGGACAACTGCTGAGTCTGCCTCTTATTTTGTTGGGTATATATCTGATAGCTACAAGTAAGAAACGTAAGGAGGCTTTCTAAAATAAAAAACAATAGAACGAAATTCCGTTCTTTGAGTAAGAATGTTTCATCCTCGATTAAAAATGTTGCATGTATCATTTTTAATCGAGGATGAAACATTTATTATATTCCTTTTACTAAGCTCTGCATACATTTGCAATACCGTTTTGAACGGCAGTGTGAGATTTATAAATGTTAAACCTAATCTATTGTGTAAATGGAAAGCATAAAAAGATCATTCTTTTTAACACTCCTTCTCATGGTGTGTTTGGTAGTGCAAGCACAAAGTTTGCAAGTGTCGGGAACTATCGTTTCCAAATCTGATGGACAGCCTATTATTGGGGCAACTATTCTTGAACAAGGTACGACCAATGGTACGATTACCGATTTTGATGGTAAGTTTTCTTTAACTGTAAAGCAGGGTGCGGAAATTTCTATTTCCTATATAGGTTTTAAAACTCAGGTCGTAAAAGCTCAAAATGTATTGGACATTGTGCTGGAAGAAGACACAGAAGTACTGGATGAAGTTGTTGTAACAGGTTACACTACTCAGCGTAAGGCAGATTTGACCGGTGCCGTATCTGTTGTTAGTATGGATGATTTATCTAAGCAGAATGAAAATAATCCGATGAAAGCTTTGCAAGGTCGTGTTCCTGGTATGAATATTACGGCAGATGGTAATCCTAGTGGTTCAACAACAATTCGTATTCGTGGTATTGGTACATTAAATAACAATGACCCTCTTTATATTATTGACGGGGTACCTACTAAAGGTGGAATGCATGAATTGAATGGTAATGATATAGAATCAATTCAAGTTTTAAAGGATGCAGCTTCAGCTTCTATTTATGGTTCTCGTGCTGCCAATGGTGTGATTATCATTACAACTAAAAAAGGAAAAGAAGGTCAGTTGAAAATAAATTTTGACGCATCGGTATCTGCTTCTATGTATAATAATAAAATGGAGGTATTGAATGCAGAAGAATATGGTCAGGCAATGTGGCAGGCTTATGTAAATGGTGGTCAGGACCCAAATACTAACCCTTTGGGATATAAATATGATTGGGGATATGATAGTAATGGCTATCCAAAATTGAACAGTATTAGTATGTCTCGTTTTCTTGACTCTAATAACACAGTTCCGTCAGCAGACACAGATTGGTTTGATGAAACGACTCGTACAGGTGTTATTCAGCAATATAATGTATCAGTAAGTAATGGGTCGGAAAAAGGATCTTCTTTCTTTTCTCTTGGATATTATAAGAATCTGGGTGTTATAAAAGATACTGATTTTGAGAGATTCTCTGCTCGTATGAATTCAGACTATAACCTGATTGGAAAAGTATTGACTGTTGGAGAGCATTTCACTTTGAACCGTACTTCTGAAGTACAGGCTCCAGAAGGTTTCTTGCAAAATGTATTACAGTTTAATCCTTCTTTACCGGTTTATGATATTAACGGTAATTATGCGGGACCTGTAGGTGGTTATCCTGACCGTGAAAATCCTGTAGCGCGTTTGGATAGAAATTCGGATAATCGTTATACTTATTGGCGTATGTTCGGAGATGCATATATTAATTTAAATCCGTTTAAAGGTTTTAATATTCGTTCTACATTTGGTTTGGATTATTCTCAAAAGCAACAACGTATTTTTACTTATCCCATTACAGAAGGAAATGTTGCAAATGATAAAAATGCAGTAGAAGCAAAACAAGAACATTGGACAAAATGGATGTGGAACGCTGTTGCTACTTATAATTTAGAAGTAGGTAAACATCGTGGCGACGTGATGGTTGGTATGGAATTGAATCGTGAAGATGATAGTTGGTTCTCTGGTTATAAAGAAGATTATAGTATATTAAATCCTGATTATATGTGGCCTAATGCAGGTACAGGAACAGCTCAGGCTTATGGATCGGGTGAAGGTTATTCATTGGTTTCTTTCTTTGGTAAATTAAACTATACCTATGATGATAAATATTTATTTTCTTTGACTGTTCGTCGTGATGGTTCCTCTCGTTTTGGTAAAAATAATCGTTATGCTACATTTCCGTCTGTTTCATTGGGATGGCGTATTAGCAATGAAAAATTCATGAAGGAGCTTACTTGGCTGAATGATTTAAAAATTCGTGCTTCATGGGGACAGACAGGTAATCAAGAAATTTCAAATATAGCTCGTTATACTATTTATGTTCCTAATTATGGTGTAACTGAGTCTGGAGGACAAAGCTACGGAACTTCTTATGATATTGCTGGCACAAATGGAGGTAGTATTCTTCAGTCTGGATTTAAACGTAACCAGATTGGAAACGATGATATTAAATGGGAAACTACCACTCAGACAAACTTGGGTTTTGATTTCTCTTTGTTTGATCAGACTTTATATGGATCATTCGACTGGTTCTATAAGAAAACAACAGATATTCTTGTTCAAATGGCAGGTATTGCAGCTATGGGTGAAGGCAGCACTCAGTGGATTAATGCCGGAGAAATGGAAAACAAAGGTTTCGAGTTGAACTTAGGTTATCGTAATACGACAGCATTTGGTTTGAAATACGATTTGAATGGTAATATTTCTGCTTATCGTAATAAGATAACTGCTCTTCCTGCAACAGTTGCTGCAAACGGTACATTTGGAGGTAATGGGGTAGAAAGTGTAATTGGGCATCCCAATGGTGCACAGGTAGGATATGTAGCAGATGGTATCTTCAAGTCACAGGCAGAAATTGATAATCATGCAACTCAAGAGGGTGCTGGCTTGGGACGTATTCGCTGGCGTGATTTGGATGGTAATGGTGTTATCAACGAAAAGGATCAGCAGTGGATTTATGATCCGACACCAGCGTTCAGTTATGGATTGAATATCTATTTGGAGTATAAAAATTTCGACTTGACAATGTTTTGGCAAGGCGTGCAGGGAGTTGATGTAATTAGTGATTTGAAAAAGGAAACAGACTTATGGAGCGGGCTGAATATTGGTTTCTTAAATAAAGGAAAACGAGTGCTTGATGCATGGACGCCGACTAATCCTGATTCGGATATTCCAGCATTGTCACGTGATGATGTCAATAATGAAAAACGTGTATCTACCTATTTTGTGGAAAATGGTTCATTCTTGAAATTACGTAATCTTCAGATAGGTTACAATGTTCCTCAGAATTTTGCGAAGAAGATGAAAATGGAACGTTTACGCCTTTATTTAAGTGCACAGAACTTGCTTACTATTAAGAGTAAAGAATTTACAGGAGTTGATCCGGAAAATCCAAATTATGGTTATCCGATTCCTTTGAACTTAACTTTTGGTATTAATGTTAGCTTTTAAATTGAAAAACTATTAAAACGAAAATTATGAGAAATTTATTATATGCGACAGTTTTAGGTTTTGCGTTGGCTTGCTCTGGATGTTCTAACTTTCTGGAAGACCAAGTGCCACAAGGAACTATCGATAACGAGCAGTTACAGAATCCCGCTTATGTAGACAATTTGGTTATTTCTGCTTATGCTGTGTGGATATCTGCGGAAGATATTAACTCATCATTCTCTATGTGGAATTATGATGTGCGTTCGGATGATGCCTATAAAGGTGGAAACGGAACAGAAGATGGTGATGTTTTTCATGCATTGGAAATTTCGCAAGGTGTCATGACTACTGCATGGAATATCAGTGATATGTGGCAGCGTTTGTATAATTGTATTTCTCGTGCTAATACTGCTTTACAGTTACTGAATCAGCTTGATGAGAATACTTATCCACTAAAGCAGCAGCGAATTGCTGAGATGAAATTCTTACGTGGACATGGACACTTCTTGCTGAAGCAGTTGTACAAGCACATTGTTTTGGCAAACGATGAAAATCTTACTCCCGAAGAATATAATAATCTTTCTAACACAACTTATACAAATGATGAAAGCTGGCAGCAGATAGCAAATGATTTTCAGTTCGCTTATGATAATCTGCCGGATACACAAGCCGATAAAGGACGTCCTACTAGAGCCGCAGCTGCAGCTTATTTGGCAAAGACTTATTTGTATAAGGCCTATCGTCAGGATAATCCTGAAAATAATGAGATAACAAGTATTAGCACTGAAGACTTGGCAAAAGTAGTTCAGTATACTGAGAAGTCTATTATGTCTGCTGGCGGATACAATTTAGAAGCTGATTTCCATAATAATTTCCGTCCGGAACCTCAGTATGAGAATGGATGTGAGTCATTGTGGGCTATGCAATATTCTATGAATGACGGAACAAATAATGGTAATTGTAACTGGTCGTTTGGATTGATTGTTCCTAATATTCCAGGGGTGACAGATGGTGGTTGTGACTTTTATAAACCAAGTCAGAATTTGGTAAATGCCTTTAGAACTGATATGGATGGTCATCCGTTATTTGATACCTTTAATAATAGTGATTATGATATTACAACTGATAATGTAGACCCTCGTCTGTTTTTGACTGTAGGTATGCCTGGATTCCCATATGAATTTAATAAGAATTATATGATGGATAAATCTTCTACTTGGAGTCGTAGTAATGGTCTTTATGGTTATTATGTAACATTGAAGCACAATGTAGATCCAGATGGAGATTATTTGATAAAAGGTGGTTGGTGGGGTAGTCCTATGAATCATATTGTTTTGCGTTATTCGGATGTTTTATTAATGCGTGCAGAGGCCTTGATTCAATTAAATGATGGTCGTCTTAATGAAGCAATTAGTCTGATTAATGAAGTTCGTAATCGTGCTGGTCAAAGTACTACTATGATTGCAGATTATCCTGCTGCTTATGGTGTTACTTTCTATGTGAAGCCTTATACGGGAACTTATACCAAGGATGAGGCTTTGAAGATGTTGAAATTTGAACGTCGTGTAGAATTGGCTATGGAAAGTGATCGTTTCTTCGATTTAGTACGTTGGGGGGAAGCCGATCAGGTCTTGAATAAATATTATGCAGAAGAAGCTGATAATTGTGCTATTTATTCAAATGCTTCGTTTACTAAAAATAAAAATGAATACTTGCCTATACCTTTTGCGCAGATAAGTGCTAGTAACGGTAATTATACACAGAATTGTGGCGGCTGGTAATTTAATTGTAAATCTTAATAAATGAATATTATGAATGCAATAAAATATATTAATAAAGTTTTTTTCATCCTTCTCTCTTTGGCTTTTGTTGCAGGATGCGATGATGATAATACGTCAGATCTTCAGTTGAACGGGCAAACTTGGCTGAATACATTGCAACTCGATGAATATCAGGGAGTCATTGATAATTCGACTAAAACTGTCGTAGTAGGAGTACCTGTCGATTATAATACAGATGCCATGAAGGTAACGGCAATTGAGGTTTCCGATGGTGCTGAAGCTTCAATGAAGGTTGGAGATATTGCCAATTTCTCTTTTCCTCAAACGATAAAAGTAACAAATGGTGATGCTTATTTGGATTATACTGTTACGGTAAAGCATGATGAAGCTAGAATTACATCGTTTAAATTGAATAATGAGTATACTGGTATTATTGATGAAGAGAATCATTCTATTTTGGTACGTGTGCCGACGAGTATCGATATTACTAGTCTTATACCTACGGTTGAAACAACCCAAGGAGCAATGGTTTCTCCAGCTTCAGGACAAGCTGTTGATTTTACAAGTCCAGTAGAGTTTACAGTTACTTATCAGAGTGCAGTTGCTGTTTATGTTGTAACTGTTGTACAGTCTGATTCTCCTAGTGCTGTATATGTAGGTTTGGCTTCTTCTATAGATGAACTAAATGCAGAAGAAAAAGAAGCTGCTAGCTGGATGTTGAAGAATATTCCTAATGCTCAGTACCTCTCATTTGAAGATGTTCGAACCGGAAGAGTTGATTTAAATGATTGCAAGGTTATGTGGTGGCATCTGCATATCGATGGAGGTATCGATTCAATGGATAAATTTGAAGCTGCTGCCCCAAGTGCTGTACAAGCAGTTTCGAAGGTAAAAGAATTTTATGAAAATGGAGGTAGCTTGTTATTGACTCGTTATGCATCGTTCTATGCAGCTAAGCTGGGTGTTACCAAGGATGGAAATGCTCCTAATAACTGTTGGGGACAGTCGGAAGAGACAGGCGAAATAACTACAGGTCCTTGGAGCTTCTTTGTGACCAATCATGAAACTCATCCTCTTTATGAAGGTGTGGATATATCAACGATTGATGGTAAAAAGGGAATTTATATGTGTGATGCAGGTTACCGGATAACTAATAGTACTGCTCAGTGGCACATCGGTTCCGATTGGGGAGGATATGAAGATCTGAATAGCTGGGAAACAAGTCATGGTGGTGTAAGTCTAGGATATGGCGGTGATGGTGCCGTAGTTGTTTGGGAATACCTTTCAAGTGAAACGACTGGTGGAGTACTTTGTATCGGTTCTGGATGTTATGATTGGTATTCTTATGGAGTAGATACTTCAGCAGATTCATATCATGGTAATGTTGCAAAGATTACTCAGAATGCAATTAATTATTTAACAAGTGAATCAAAATAAAAATTAAATAATGATTGTCCGATAAAAGAATTTTTGAAATTCAGATATTTGGAATATGTAAAATGTTTATCGGACAACATTAAAAAAATAATGTAATTTATGAAAACAATGATATATTCTTTAGCTTTAGCTGCATTCATGTCATTAAGTAGTTGCAATGATAATGATGATCCTATATTGACACAGAAAGACTGGGATGGCACTGCAACATATTTTGCTTCAACAGATGAACAGTTTACTACTTATTATAAACCGTATGTTGGTTATGTAGGCGATCCGATGCCGTTTTATGATCCGATAGAACAGAATTTTAAGATTTTGTATTTGCAGGAATTTCGTCCTAATCAGGAGGCAACATATCATCCTATTTGGGGAGTAAGTACAAAAAATGTAGACTCATACCAGTCTTTGGGGGAAGTGATTTCTACTGGTAATGCGTCGGAAGCTGATGCTGCAATAGGTACGGGTAGTACGATATACAATGATTCTGAAAAGTTATATTATACTTTTTATACAGGACATACTGCCAACCAAGAAGTTGTGATGATGGCAACTTCTTCTGACTTTAAGACATGGACGAAAAGCAAGATATTTTATTTGCAGGGAAATGACTATGGATACAGTGTAAAGGATTTCCGCGATCCGTTTGTCTTCAAAGGTGATGATGGTATTTATCATATGATTGTTTCTACGATGCAGGGAACAAAAGGCGTTTTGGCAGAATTTGTTTCTTCTGATTTGAAGTCTTGGGAACACAAAGGTGTATTTATGTCAATGATGTGGGATCGCTTCTATGAATGTCCAGATGTCTTTAAGATGGGTGACTGGTGGTATTTGGTTTACTCAGAAAAGCATGTAGCAATCCGTAAAGTCCAATATTTTAAAGGACGTACGCTGGATGAACTGAAGGCATGTACGGTTAATGACGCTGGTAAATGGCCTGATGATCATGAAGGTCTTTTGGACTCTCGTGCTTTCTATGCAGGAAAAACTGCTTCAGATGGTATTAATCGTTATATTTGGGGCTGGTGTCCAACTCGTGAAGGTAATAACAATACAGCTGTCGGAGCTGAGCCGAATGAACCTCAATGGGCTGGTAACTTGGTTGCTCACCGTATCATCCAGCATGAAGACGGTAGCTTATCATTGGGTAGCATACAAGGTATTGATAATAAATTTACTACTGTTTCATCGTTGAAGGTTATGGCTAAAAGTGAAAACGGAGTAAGTGAAAACGCAGGTAAGTATGTATTGACTGGAAATTCTTTCGTTTTATTCAATCGTTTGAACGTTGCTAATAAGATTTCCTTTACTGTAAAAGCTACTGATAAAACAGATAAGTTTGGTTTCTCTTTTGCCCGTGGTACTGATTCGAAGAAGTATTACTCTATTGTTGTAAATCCAGAAGATAACGGTAACAAGAAAAAACTGAACTTTGAAGAGCAAGGAGAAGAAGGTATGGGATTTGTTGCTGGAATTGACGGATACCTGTTCAATACTCCTGCCGATAATGAATATCATGTAACTGTTTATACAGACAATTCTGTTTGTGTTGTTTATATCAATGACAATGTAGCCTATACGAATCGTATTTATGGTACACAGAAGAACTGCTGGTCTATAAATAGTTATGAGGGAACCATTGAAGTTAGCAATATTGAAGTAAGTTATTATTAATCTAATTATTATGAGTTTGAATTTTTCGTCAAAAAAAAGTTTGTTAGCTATTGCACTAGGACTCTCACTGACTGTTCAAGGTGCAGAGAACCGTGTGGTTGTCAAGCATTTGGCTAATGAACAGAATATCATTCTTTTGGATTCGTTGAAGAAGTTTTTACTTCTTCCCGTTCAAGAGAATGCACCTGAGGGTAAGGTTAACATTATTGTTAATAATGAATTCCAGTTGGAACAAAACATAAATATTCGTCTGGCTCGTGAAAAAGTTGACTATTATGTACCATTAGATTTGTCTGCATATCAGGGAAAATCTGTTTCTGTTGATGTTACGGGTATGCCGGCATCTTCATTGTGCTGGAAGGAGATAAAGCTTTCCGATACGTTCGATTCTTCAAATCGTGAAACTTACCGTCCTGTTTATCATCATACTCCAGTGTATGGATGGATGAACGATCCGAATGGAATGTTTTATAAAGATGGAGTGTATCATTTGTATTTCCAATATAACCCTTATGGTTCGATGTGGGGAAATATGACTTGGGGACATTCTACAAGTACAGATTTGACTCATTGGACGTATGAAGGCACAGCTATTGTTCCTGACGCATGGGGAGCTATTTTCAGTGGTTCTTGTGTTGTCGATAAAGATAATACTGCTGGTTTTGGAAAAGGAGCTGTTGTCGCTTTTTATACATCTGCAAAATCTACTCCGTGGGGAGATATCCAGTCACAAAGTATGGCGTATAGTTTAGATAACGGTAAGACTTTTATTAAATATGAACATAATCCGATACTGACTTCGACTGAGCGTGATTTCCGTGATCCGAAGGTTTTCTGGTATGCTCCGGGTAAACATTGGGTGATGATGTTGGCTGTAGGGCAGGAAATGCAGATATATTCATCTGGCAATTTGAAAGAATGGAAGAAGGAAAGTAGTTTTGGAGCAATGCAAGGAGCACATGGTGGTGTATGGGAATGTCCCGACTTGGTAGAGGTCGCTGTTGAAGGTAGTAAGGAAAAGAAATGGGTATTGATTTGTAATCTGAATCCTGGAGGACCTTTTGGAGGTAGTGCTGCTCAGTATTTTGTTGGTTCGTTCGATGGTAAGAAGTTTGTGAATGAATCACCAACTCAGACCAAATGGCTTGATTGGGGAAAAGATAATTATGCAACTGTTACGTGGAGTAATGCTCCTGCTGGCCGTTGTATAGCATTGGGCTGGATGAGTAACTGGCAGTATGCAAATAATGTTCCTACTACACAATATCGTAGTGCGAATACATTGGCGCGTGACCTGACTCTTTATAGAGCAGGAGGGGAATTGTATTTGAAGAGTAAACCTTCACCTGAAATAAAGAAAGCACGTGCGGAAGAAAAAAAGATATCAACTTTTGAGGTGAAGGGTAACTATGAAGTTGCAAGTTTGCTGGCAGACAATAAAGGTGCTTATGAAATAGAAATGACAATCGAAAACAAAGGCACATCTAAAATTGATTTTTCTCTGATGAATGAGAAAGGTGAAAAAGTAGCCATGTATTACGATGTAGTACGTAAGCAGTTTGTTATGGACCGTAGTGCTAGTGGTATTGTTGGTTTTAGCCGTGATTTTCCTGCTGTGACTGTTGCTCCTGTTAGGAATACAGATCAAATACATCTTCGTTTATTTATTGACCGTTCCAGTGTTGAGGCTTTTGGTGAAGAAGGGGAATATGTGATGACTAATCTGGTTTTCCCTGCAGAACCATACAATAGAATGGTTTTTAGTTCAGATAAAGGAAGCTATATTGTTAAATCAATGAATGTGTATAGATTGCAGTAGATAGAATAGAAGCCTATTTTTTGAAGAGGCTGGCTGAATCATATTTGATAAGCGTTAGCTGTAGAATTGAAACATAAAGAAATGCCCTATGAAACAAATCTGTTGTATAGGCAGCGTGTAAGGTGCTTATACACAGATTTGTAAAAATGTTGCGTCGTATGACAAAATTGTTTCATGAAACATTTTTGCTATATGATGTAACATATGTTATACCCGTTAACTAGACGTCTGACTACTTTTGTAGCAAATAAAAAATCAAACTTTTCATACAAAATTTTAATGCTATGAAGACTGAAAAAAGACAGTTTGGCAATCGTATGGGAGCTGCAGTCTTGCTGCTTGCTTTAGTTTGTGCTAATGGATATGCACAAGAGGAAAACAAATCATCAAACAACAACGGTGGTTCTAAAGAAGAAGGCAACCGCAATGTGATGTTGAATGCTGCTAGTGCTAACGGACCTCGTGAAATTCAGATTGGTCTTCCTTCTGCGGATGTAAATGTACTCGAGAATGGTATTCCTGTTACTTATGCTACGAATCCTCACAGCGTAAATTCTTTGTGGCGTGCTGATGCCAGCTTGAGCCATGTGGGACTTCTTAAGATTTCTGAAACTGCTATTACTACTGGTAATATCGGTTATGCCGTAAACTCTTTTACTCAGCTGGGACAAAAAGGTTTTCATGGTACATTAAACTATAAGACTAACCATTTTGGTATGCAAGAAGTTTCATTGAACCTGAATGGTGAAATTGCAAAAGACTGGTTTTATAGTGGAAGCATTTATCAGGATTTTGATCCGGGAACTTTTAAAATCAAATCAACTCCGTTCCAGGATAGAACTCAGATTTACAAATTTGCTTTGACAAAACGTTATAATGATAATCGCGGTGAATTTACAGCAATGTATCATTATAGCAACAGTCATCCGGTTTATATGTATGCTACCCAGTCAGCCCCATTTATATATGTTGGTGATGGTAGTGTAAAAGAATTTGGCGATTTCGCTCTTGGTACTACATCTTACCTGCCAATGGATAATGAGATGGTATACCGCGATATGCGTACAGGTGAGCTGAAAAAGACAAATCTTTACGATGCTGTACAGAATAAGGGTAGTGAGTTCGTTTTGATGAATGATTATAAATGGGATAATGGACTGGCATGGAAAGTTGTTATGAAATACGATCATGCTACCGGTTCATGCGTATATCAGACTCCTATGGAACTGAGTCAGCGTACTAACAGCTCTATTGATTATCAGTATGAAGCAGCCGACGGATCAATGCAGCCGTATGACGGTGAATATGTGCAAAGCCGTATGTCATGTTTGAATCGTGGTTTCATCGATGAATTTATGTTTACTACTGAATTGTCACGTAAATTGTCTAATGGAACATGGCGTTTGGGATTGAATGAGTGGTATTATGACATCGACTATGCTTCAAATACAACCATGTATGATCAGTCTGTTCCTACAGACGGCAGTTATCCGGTACGTTTGTGGAATCCTGCTTTTGCAAATGCAACCGCTCGTTCTTATGCTGGAAACGGATATTATTATGATTTCAATAAGAATGCTTCGGAATATTATAAAGGTCATGAAAATAAATTGGCTGTTTATTTTACTCATGACTGGGATATAACAGACAGATTAAACTTGTATTATGGTGCACGTTTCGAGTATCAGGCACTTCGTGGAAACAATGCCGCAGTAAAAAATGCCAATGGTGATTACGTCGGACGTTTTGCTAATTATTATCTTGGAGCCACTGCTGTTCCTGTATACGATGTAGATGGTAATCAGACTGGTTATGCAGCAGGAGCTGCCGGTACAGCTGGAGCTGTATCTATCGAACCGACTCCGATGAGTTATGATTGGTTTAATTATGCATTGAGTGCTGCCGCTACGTATAAATTGACAAATAAGTTCGGATTTACCGGTGACTTCACTTACATTACTCAGCATCCTAGAATCGAGAACTTTGCACCTGCTACATTACCGAATACAGACAAGATATCTGTTCCTCTGGGACGTGCCGGAATTTATTTCAATAATGAATGGTTGAGCTTGACTTCATTGTTCTCATATATTTCGAAGACAAACAATAACTCAACATTGAATCTTCAGCATGCGGTAAATGGTGTCAATGAAATCTTGGCTGCTCCACTTAACTATGATATCAAGACTTTGGGATGGACTACCGACGTTGTTGCTACTCCGTTTAAAGGATTCGATTTGCACTTCCTGTTTACTTATCAGAAACCGACTTATAAAAAGTATGAAACATCGGTTAAGTTCTCTGATGGATATGTTGGTCAGATTAACGCTACAGGCAATATCGTTGCAGAAATTCCTCAGGTAATTATTGAAATCGACCCGAGCTATATGATTACTAAAGATTTGAAAATTTGGACTAGTTTCCGTTACTTTAGTAAGACTTATGCTAATATCAATGATGCATATTATTTCAACGGACGTTGGGAAACCTTTGGAGGTTTGAACTGGCAGGTTAACAAAAAATTGTCTTTGGGATGTTCTGTTGTTAACTTCTTGAATCAGACAGGAGCAAAAGGAAGTATAGCTGGTGCTGAACTGGTAACAAAAGAAGAAGCTGGCAAATATGCCAATACTGTAATGGCTGGAAGCTACATTCGTCCGTTTACCGTAGAATTCTCTGCACAAATTAAATTTTAATAGTTAGTTTCTTAATTAATAAGCAGTTTTGTATGCTCTATCTCCGCAAAGCGAAGATAGAGTTTGCAAAAGCTGACAAGGTTTATCCTGTTTTCAATAGGTATTCGTAATAAATAAAATAAGTCGGCTAATATCCGATAAATCAAAAATTAGTATCTTTAAAACATTCTAAAAGCATATACCATGAAACGTAAAATCTTTAATCTGATCCTGGGACAAGCTTTTTTATGCAGTATGATTGCTTGTCAGTCACAGAAAAGTAATTTGACATTCGAAAATCAGGGAGATTCGTTGACTATTGTTCGCATAACTCATCCTACTAAATATTTATTGCTTCCTATTCAGGAGGCAGCAAGTGAAGGAAAAGTAAAACTTGATACTGGCAGCCCTGCTGATATGGCAATGGACGTTCGTCTGGCCGTAGACAGCATAGAATATTATGTACCATTCGAATTGCCTCAGGGAGTTGAAGAAGCAACAGTTACTATTGGTAAGGTTCCTTCTGGTGCTGTATGCTGGGAAAATATTCAGTTGTCGGATACATTCAATACTGCAAATACCGATTATTACCGTCCTATTTATCATCACACTCCTTTATATGGATGGATGAATGATGCAAACGGACTTGTATAT
>UMGZ01032971.1_pt1 | contig 13512 bp, 10 predicted proteins | sample 1965421 | NCBI WGS metagenome assembly UMGZ01 (sample SAMEA4836087, study PRJEB28245) | human gut metagenome | biome: gut microbiome; material: fecal sample | place: Denmark | collected 2008
ATGTGTGCGAATGCCGGCTATGATTTGTCGCTTGCGTTTACAGAGTATGCCGGACATGCGAGTTATATCACTCGTCGGGAAATAGAGAGGGGAGCTGATTGTATAATTGCTGTAGGTGGAGATGGTACTGTCAATGAAATAGCCCGTTCGATGATTCATACGAATGCAACGTTGGGGATTATTCCTATGGGATCAGGGAATGGTCTGGCGCGCGAATTGCATATTCCGATGGATCCGAAGAAGGCATTGGAAGTGATTAGCCGGGGGAAGGAAACAGTGATAGACTGTTGCCGGGCCAATGATCGTGCATTCTTCTGTACATGTGGTGTGGGCTTTGATGCAGCCGTCAGTCAGAAGTTTGCAGGAGAGAAACGGCGTGGCTCCCTCACTTATGTGAAGAATACAATTGAGGAATATTTGAGTTATAAGCCAGAAGTGTACGATTTGCTGATCGACAATTGCCAGGTAAAGGAAAAGGCTTTTCTGGTGGCTTGTGGGAATGCTTCGCAATATGGAAATAATGCCTATATTGCTCCGCATGCCAATATACAGGACGGACAAATGGACGTGACGATTCTTTCGCCATTCACGCCGATTGACATACCAGCTTTGGCTATCCAGTTATTTACCAAGCAGATTGATAAGAACAGTAAAATCAAGACGATGAAGGCACATTCGTTGTCGATCATCCGGAATCATCCGGGTGTCATGCATCTGGATGGAGAACCGGTCATGGCCGATAGCCGGATTGATATATCCATGATACCGCATTCGTTAAAGGTATTTACGCCAGAGACTGTCTCTTTCCGCAAGGAAGTACATGAACTTTTTGGGGAAATATCTCGTTTTATGGACAGACGGTTACCGTTTATTTTCCGTTGACAGACCGGAGTCCGTCGGGCATATTTTTCTAATTAATGTCAAAACGAATTCTCCGAACGAATTGTTTTCAAGGTGAATCGATTATTATCAAAGATGAATTGAGTATATTTGCACGCAAACAATAAATACGAATGAAATACAATACACAAGAAAAGCGGTTAGCTTTACCTGAATATGGTCGTAATATCCAGAATATGGTGGATTATTGCGTAACGATAGAAGACCGGGAAGAAAGAAAACGATGTGCGAATTCCATTATTAATGTGATGGGTAATATGTTCCCTCATTTACGGGATGTGAACGATTTCAAGCATATCTTATGGGATCATTTGGCTATCATGTCCGACTTTAAGTTAGACATCGATTATCCGTATGAGATCGTCAAGAAGGAAGAACTTTATACCCGTCCGGCCCGGATTCCATATAATAACTCCCGGATTCGTTACCGGCATTATGGTAAGACGCTGGAACTGATGATCCGGAAAGCGACTGAATATCCAGAAGGTCCGAAAAAAGACCAGTTGGTAAGATTGCTAGCTACCCAAATGAAGAAGTCATTCCTGACCTGGAACAAGGAAAGTGTAGACGACCGGAAGATCTTCAAAGACTTGGATGAGCTGTCGGGAGGAAATATTGTGTTGGACGAAGAAGTTCACAAATTGGCCGAAAGCCGTGAAATTTTGGCACGGAATAATAAGAAGAATAATTTCTCAAGGAAAAACAGATGAGTTCGTTTGTCATAGAAGGAGGACATAAATTGTCGGGTGAAATCACTCCGCAAGGCGCCAAGAATGAAGCGCTGGAAGTGATTTGTGCCGTATTGCTTACCCCTGAAAAGGTTACGATACACAATGTTCCGGATATACTGGATGTGAATAATCTGATCCAGCTTTTGCGTGATATGCGTGTAAAGGTGGAACGCCCGGCTGTTGGAACCTATACTTTTCAGGCAGATGACATTGATTTGGAATATTTGCAGACCGAGGAGTTTTTGCGGAAGAGTGCTTCATTGCGTGGATCGGTTATGGTTGTTGGACCATTGGTTGCCCGTTTCGGTAAGGCTATGATTCCGAAACCCGGAGGAGATAAGATTGGGCGCCGGCGCCTGGATACGCATTTTGTCGGTATTCAGAAGCTGGGCGCAACATTTACTTACGATCCGGACCGACGGGTATATGAAGTAGTGGCCGAACATTTGAGAGGTACTTATATGTTACTGGATGAAGCCTCAGTAACTGGTACTGCCAATATTTTGATGGCAGCCGTATTGGCTGAAGGAAAGACGACCATTTATAATGCCGCTTGCGAACCGTATTTGCAGCAATTGTCGGCTATGCTGAACCGGATGGGAGCACGGATCTCGGGCGTTGGCTCGAACCTGTTGACGATTGAAGGCGTCAGCGAATTACATGGAACCGAACATACGATCTTGCCGGACATGATTGAGGTCGGTAGTTTTATCGGAATGGCGGCCATGACAGGCTCAGATATTCTGATCAAGAATACGGGATATGATAAATTAGGTATTATACCGGATTCTTTCCGTCGTTTGGGTATTACCGTTGAACAGCAAGGAGACGATATTCATATACCTACGCATGATTCGTATGAGATTGATACGTTTATAGATGGTTCGATTATGACCATCGCGGATGCTCCTTGGCCAGGCCTGACTCCTGATTTGCTAAGCGTCTTTCTGGTGGTTGCCACTCAGGCGGTCGGCAGTGTATTGATTCATCAGAAGATGTTCGAGAGCCGATTGTTCTTTGTCGATAAGCTGATTGACATGGGAGCACAGATTATTTTGTGTGATCCGCATCGGGCAACGGTCATTGGTTTGGGAAATCGGTTCAAGTTGCGCGCATCTACGTTGGTATCGCCGGATATTCGTGCCGGTATCGCCTTATTGATCGCAGCCATGAGTGCGGAAGGAACCAGTACGATTCATAATATCGATCAGATAGACCGGGGTTATCAGGATATAGACAAGCGGTTGAATCAGATCGGGGCACGGATTACCCGATTGTAATGAAAAAGAAGTATGATTAAGTCGGATGAAGTTTTTAAGATAGGGCAGTTTGCCAAACCGCATGGAATCAAAGGTGAAATTACTTTGATGACTGATTGTGATGTGTTTGATGATACCGACGATCCTTATATTATATGTGATATGGACGGGATTCTGGTTCCATTCTTTTTGGAGGATTATCGTTATAAAACACAGTCATCCATGTTATTGAAGCTGGAAGGCGTAGATACGGAAGAAGCAGCCCGGGAGTTTACCAATCGGGATGTCTTTTATCCGTTGGAGCTGATGGACGAAGATGAATTGCTCGGTGATGTGACATGGGATAATTTTATCGGTTTTACGGTGATCGATGAGAAAGCCGGAGAATTAGGTAAGATTGTAGATGTGGATGAAACGACGGTCAATGTCTTGTTGCAAATAGAGTATCAGGGAAAAGACCTGCTGTTGCCTGCAGCTGAGGATTTGGTAAAACATGTTGATTTTGATAAGCGGGAATTATTGATGGCATTGCCGGAAGGCTTGCTGGATTTGTAAGAAGGTACAGGCTATGAAGTGGAAAAGAAGCAAAAGCAATACGAATAAATTATCCTTTTGGAAACGGATTCGCTTTAAGTATAAGCTTTCGTTTATCAATGAGAATACTTTGGAGGAAGTCTGGTCGTTCCGGTTATCTCAGTTGTCGGTATTTATATCGTTGGGCGTGTTTGCCTTTTCGCTGGTGGCCTTTACAGCCTTTATTATCATTATGACGCCTATCCGTAATTATCTACCCGGTTATCTGGATGTTGAAGTTCGCAAGGAAATCGTACAAAATGCTTTGCGTGCGGACTCCTTGGAGCGGATGATCGAGATACAGAATCTATATCTGAAGAATGTGACAGGCATCATCAGTGGAACAATCGAACTGGATTCTATTCGGGAAATAGATTCATTGGCACGGGTTGATGCCGACTTCGAGATTCCTCGTAGTCCGGAGGAAGAAGAGTATGTAAAGAACTTTGAGCAGGAAGAAAAATATAATTTAACTGTTCTGAATACAAATCCGTTGCCGATGGATGGCCTGTTCTTTTATAAACCGGTAAATGGTGTTATATCATCCCATTATCAGGCAGACATCCATCACTTTGGTGTGGATATAGCAGCTGCATCCAAGGAAAGTGTATTGGCAACGCTGGATGGAACGGTGATGTATGCCGGTTATGATCCGAATCAGGGAAATGTGATCCAGTTGCAACATAAAAATGGATTTGTTTCAGTATATAAGCATAATGAATTGCTGTTGAAAGAACCTGGAGAACATGTGGTGGCAGGCGAAGCCATTGCTTTGGTGGGGAATACAGGGAAATTATCAACAGGTCCTCATTTGCATTTTGAGTTATGGTATAATGGGAAGCCGGTTAATCCGGAAGATTTCATTGTTTTTTAGTAAGTAAGTTTCATGAAACGACAATTAGCTATATTAGGTTCAACAGGTTCGATCGGGACACAGGCGCTTGAGGTAGTTAGTGAACATCCGGACCGTTTCGAAGTCTATGCTTTGACTGCCAATAACCAGGTGGACCTTTTGATCAATCAGGCACGCAAGTTCATGCCGGAAGTGGTGGTGATCGCCAATGAACAGAAGTATCCCGAACTGAAAGAAGCTTTGGAAGATTTGCCTATTAAAGTATGGGCAGGTTCGGATGCGATTGCACAGGTTGTCCAGGCAAAACCAATTGATATGGTATTGACGGCCATGGTGGGATATGCAGGGTTGAAACCGACTATTGCTGCGATCAAGGCTGGAAAAGCCATTGCTTTGGCCAATAAGGAAACATTGGTAGTTGCCGGTGAGTTGATTACAGCTTTGGCTGCTGAATATAAGGTGCCTATCTTGCCGGTTGATTCGGAACATTCCGCTATCTTTCAGTGTTTGAATGGTGCGTATGATAATCCGGTGGAAAAACTATTATTGACCGCTTCGGGTGGACCATTCCGTCAGAAGACGATGGAAGAGCTGGCTTTGGTGAAGAAAGAGCAGGCATTGAAACATCCGAACTGGCACATGGGAGCCAAGATTACCATAGATTCGGCTTCGATGATGAACAAAGGCTTTGAGATGATCGAAGCGAAATGGCTGTTTGGAGTTGCTCCCGAACAGATCCAGATTATTGTTCATCCGCAATCCGTGATTCATTCGATGGTACAGTTTGAAGATGGCGCCGTGATTGCTCAGTTAGGTATTCCGGATATGAAACTCCCGATTGCGTATGCATTCTCTTATCCGGAGCGGATGAAGAGCCATGAACCGAGATTGGATTTCTTCCAGTATGCATCTCTCACGTTTGAAGAACCGGATATGAAGCGGTTCCGCAATCTGGCTTATGCTTTTGAGGCTGTCAAGCAAGGTGGTAATATGCCTTGTATTCTGAATGCAGCCAACGAAGTGGTTGTTGCTGCCTTCTTGCAAGACCGGATCGGTTTCTTACAAATGAGTGATGTCATTGAGCAGACGATGGCAAAAGCAACGTTTATCCAGCGTCCGACTTATGAAGATTATGTACATACGGATGAGGAAGCGCGCCGGATCGCCGCTCAGTTATTTTGAAACAATTAAATATAGAATAGAACTTAATTTCAATGGAAACATTTTTGATTAAAGCCTTCCAGTTCATGTTAAGCCTTTCTTTGTTGGTTTTGATACATGAATTCGGACACTTTATTTTTGCTCGTATCTTCAAAGTACGAGTAGAGAAATTTTACCTTTTCTTTGACCCGTGGTTTTCTTTGTTCAAATTCAAACCGAAAAACAGTGAAACGGAATATGGAGTAGGGTGGTTGCCTTTGGGCGGCTATTGTAAGATCTCCGGTATGATAGATGAGAGTATGGATAAAGAAGCCATGGCTCAGCCACCGAAACCGTATGAGTTCCGTTCCAAACCGGCAGGACAACGTCTGTTGATTATGGTGGGTGGTGTGTTGTTTAACTTCCTGCTGGCTCTTTTCATTTATTCCATGATCTTGTTTACGTGGGGCGATACGTATATGCCGCTCAAGAACATGAAAATGGGTATGGATTATAGTGAAACCTTCAAGCATGTGGGATTTAAGGATGGTGATATTCTCTTAAAAGCAGATACATTGACCTTGGATCGTTTTGGTGAAGATTGCTTGCGTAGTGTGGTGGAAGCTCAGAACGTGACGGTTTTGCGTAATGGTGTAGAGACCGTCATTCCGATTCCGGACGATATGATGCAACGACTGTTGCGTGATAAGAAAGGTTTTGCTGCTCTTCGTTTTCCAATGGTGATAAAAGAAGTACCTGAACCCCATGCGCCGGCAGCTCTTGCTGGTATGCAGGCTGGAGATAGTATCGTTTCGGTTAATGGACAGGCTACTCCGACGTTCTCGGAGGTGGCGACTTGTTTGGCTGATAATAAGAATCAGGAGATTGCCGTTGGCTTTTATCGGAATGGTGCGTTGGATACATTGACAATGCAAGTCGATTCGTTGGGGAAAATAGGGGTAACCGTGAAAGCTCCGGCTGAATTGTTTGGACTGGTAACGGTTAAATACGGCTTCTTCGAATCGTTTCCGGCAGGAATTGCAAAAGGGATTCGAACCCTGAAAGGCTATACCAATGACATGAAATATGTCTTTACCAAAGAGGGTGCTTCCAGCATCGGTGGTTTTGGATCGATTGGTGGATTGTTCCCATCTACTTGGGATTGGGAATTGTTCTGGGAGCGTACTGCCTGGTTGTCTGTCATCTTGGCTTTCATGAATATCTTGCCGATCCCGGCGTTGGACGGTGGTCATGTGCTGTTCTTGCTTTACGAAGTAATTACTCGTCGGAAACCGAGCGATAAGTTCTTGGAATATGCACAGATGACTGGTATGTTCCTCTTGTTCGCTCTGTTGCTCTATGCGAACGGAAACGATATTATCCGATACTTCTTTCAATAGTCTGTTATGAATCTGACCGCCGAAGAAAAGCAATTTATCCGTGATCATGCTTCCGAAGATGCGAACCGGTTATTATTGGGAGCGAAGAAATATCCACAGCTGGATGTCCCTTTTCTGGTAGATCAGATTCTTTCCCGGCGGCAGATTCGGGAGAAATTGCCTTCGTGGTATGCCAACGAAGACTTGGTTTTTCCCGCCAAGATTGCCGCTGAACAATGTTCATCAGAACGGACAGCCTTGTATAAACAGCGTTTGGTGTCTTCTTCGGATACGCTTTGTGATTTGACGGGCGGTTTGGGAATTGATAGCTATTTCTTTTCCCGAAAGGTTCATCAGTTGACTTATATCGAGCGTTTCCCGGTTTATTGTGAGGCTGCCCGTCATAATTTTCAGGTATTAGGAGCGGATAATATCACGGTGCGGAATGAAAATTCGGTTGATATTGTTTCCGATTTGCCGGAAGTGGATGTGTTTTATTTAGATCCGGCACGGCGGGGTGAAGGTAACAAACGCGTCTTTGCCTTGTCGGATTGTGAACCGGATTTGCCTCGTTTGCTTCCCTTATTGTTGCAGAAAGCTCCGCGCGTCATAGCCAAATTGTCGCCGATGGCAGACCTGCAACAGACAGAATCTTTATTGCCGGGAACGGTAGCCATCCATGTGTTGTCTGTTAGGAATGAATGTAAAGAATTGCTTTTTGATATCCGTCGGGAAGCGGCTGTTTCTACACCTCCGGTTTATTGTGTGGATTTTACAACTGCGGGAACAGAACACTCTTTTACTTTCACGGTTGAAGAAGAACGGAATGTTCCGTTGACTTTGGCGGCTCAGGTAGGCACTTACCTCTATGAGCCGAATGCCTCTGTCTTAAAAGCCGGTGCTTTTAAATCAGTTGCCCGGCAGTATGGTTTGGAGAAACTACACGTCAGCAGCCACCTTTATACTTCCGATACTCTCGTTGCCGGTTTTCCCGGCCGTACGTTTCGGGTGGAAAATGTTCTTCCTTTCTCCAACAAAGTCTGTAAATCGATTACTCAGGAAATACCACAAGCCAATATTACCGTCCGTAATTTCCCTATGTCGGTTGATGAACTGCGGAAGAAGACCAAGATTCAGGAAGGCGCTGATGTTTATCTCTTCGCTACCACCTTGTCGGATGGAGGGAAAGTGTTGGTGGTTTGCCGGAAAGTCAGTAATATTTAATCTGAATCCATGCAGTATTTTGTATGGTTGTTGATTTAAGTAATAAAACTGATTTAAATAATAGGTCTTATGAAACAAGTTTTATTCGGAATGCTATTATGCTTGCCTTTTACTGCATGTAACGACGATGTGGAAGAACAATCCATTTTACCTACGATGCAACCCATCGAATTGAATGCGACTGAAAAAGAAATGGCAGCCCAACAAGGCGATTTTGCCTCAACACTCTCTCTTGAGTTATGTCGGCAATTGGGCGGTGAGAAAATGGACAACTGGCTGGTTTCGCCTTTTAGTCTGCAATGTGCGTTAGGTATGTTATCGAATGGAGCGAACGGGGAGACACGCGAGGAGATCTTGCACACCTTGGGTTTGTCCCAATATTCTCAAGAAGAAGTAAATGCCTATTTCAAGAAACTGATTGAAGGATTGCATACTGTAAACTCGGCTATCACGGTCAAGACGTCCAATTCGGTTTGGGGCAATGCCGGAGTTCCCCTCAAAGAGGATTTCCAAAAGATGAATATAGAGAACTATTCCGCAATGGTTTCGCAACTCGACTTCTCTGATCCTTCAGCTGTTGATCAAATCAATGCTTGGTGCAACCAAACCACAGAAGGCTTGATCCCGTCCATCTTGGATGAGGTAAATCCGGCCGCTACGGTATATCTGTTAAATTCCTTGTACTTCAAGGCTCGTTGGGAATCCGAGTTTGCCCCGGGAAAGACACAGGAAGGCGACTTTAGCACCTCTTCCGGCAAAATGGTAAAAGCAGATTTTATGCAGACCCAACGAATGGCGGCTTATGTGAAGAACGAATGGTTCACAAGCACGAGTCTTTCTTATCAAAATGGTTCGTATGTCATGCGATTGATTTTGCCCCAACCGGAAATCAGTATAGATCAAGTCTTGCAAGCCTTATCTGAATCGGACGGGAATCTGCGGAAAAATACAATCTTGGCAGATATTAACTTGAAAATGCCTCGCTTCACCCTCGAGGACAAAATGGATTTAATACCAGCTTTGCAGGCCTTAGGCATGAAAAAAGCGTTTACAAACGAAGCCGATTTCTCATCCATGTCTGATATTTCCACTTATATCTCTCTAGTACAGCAGGCCACCCGCCTGAAAGTGGATGAGGAAGGTTCGGAAGGTGCCGCAGTAACCGTGATAGAAGGCGAGTTAATGAGTCCCTTACCCGAAGAAGAGGTGGATTTCTTCTTAGATCGTCCATTCTTGTTCCAAATCCTAGAACCAGCTACCGGGACCGTTCTGTTCATGGGGCAAGTCGGTTCACCGGCGTAATGAATCTCTTAAACGAATTATTGTGTGTGAAGGGAAAAGTAGTGCTTGTATTTGACGACAATAGAGATTGAAATATGAAAAACTCCCGTATCAGTTCCAATGGGGGTGATACGGGAGCGGCTTCGAGCGGTCTATCGTGCGATCTTATAGGTGTGTTCTCCTATTTGCAGAATGTATATCCCTGCTTTTAGCGGGATGTATTGTGTCCCGGCCTGCCCACTGAGTGTTTTTACGACTTGTCCGCTTAAGTTGAATATACGGATGTTGTCTTTTGGAGAGCAGGTTGTGACAAGGATTCCATTGGGCGTTACCTTGACAACTGGTTGTGTGCTTGGCCGTTCTTCGTTGGCTGTGGCTGAGTTTGTGATGTCGAGGCGGAAATAGGTTTGGCTACCGGGGATTAGCTGCCTATTTTGATCCAGTAACTCGAATGTGAACAGTTGTCGAGTCGGGATTTGCTCATGGGCAGTAAACCAAAATGTATATTCCTCGCCTTGCCTGATCTCTATGCCTTTCACAGCGGCTACTCCGAAGGTGTTTGTTGGTACTGATCGCTTTGTGCCTTCTACCTCCCGATCAATCTTTATGTCATAATCATTTCCCATGACGAATTGGATGACGCCTTTCTTCCCTTCGAAAATACCAGTGTTGGCAAATATTGCTTTCAGCAGGACCGGATTGTTGACAGTGCCGGAGAAAGTGCCCTTGTCAGAAGGATAGAGCTCCACATTTACCGGTTCGGTGAATGTCATTTTTCCCGTATGGGATGAATAGCAAATACTTCCGTCTTCACTATAAATGTCTATGGTATAATTCAATTCTCCGGTCTTGTCGGAGGATATAGATAGGTAGTTGGCGAGATACTTGGTTGTGTACAAGGATTCCTCAGAACAGTCGGAGGCGAATACAATGCCTGTTCCGTTTTCATCCAGTGTTACCTTCCGGTTTTTTGCGCCGTATGCCTCTTCTAGGCAATAGACGGATAGGTGTTTGGCCCAATCTTTTCCGAAATTATAGTGTATTTGTATGTTTCCCTCCGCACCGTTCAGTGTATAAGTTATGTCGGAGGAATATTCTCTGTTTGTCAGATAGTAGGCGTCAGAGAAGTGGTCGTCTCTGATAGCGACCCATTTGAGATCCGAGTCGTTGTCAATATCGTTGTCTTCTGGTTTCAGATACCCTTGCTGCGTGAATCCTTGGCTGTCATTCTCTTGGTTGGCGGTTGCCACTTCCCAGTGTACGGCATCAGTCGAGTAGAGTGCCACTACTTTTTCCCTTTCTTTCAAGTCTTCTTTAAAAGAACAGCCGGTGAAGATATAAACTTCTCCATACCCTTCTTCCTGTTTTTCTATGGCGGGTTCTGGGTCAGCAAGCAGCTGTTTGAGGTTTCCTTCTCCATCAATCACACCCAACCCTATATAGCCGCAGAAGTTCCAAAGAGAATGGTTCATAACACCCACATAGACATCAAAGGTTTCGTTCGTCTCCAGCGGAAACTTCCCACCGACAACCACTTGGTAAATAGATACGTGAACCCCTTCTTTTTCTCTCGGTACGGGTTTGTCCATCCCAGTGATTATACCGTGATTGTGTGGTTCCTCATCCAATGCTGATAGCCTATAATAACCGTTAGAATTTCCATCCCATCCCCAGTTGAAGTGGAACAAGCCACCCGGTAGGTAGCCATCACAGACTAGCGCGTGATTGTTATTGCTATAGGGAACAACCCGCTTCTGGTCTAATTCGTTGATGAGTATCTTTTTCCATTCGTTCCATGTCATATCATTGCTGCTCCAGTATGCTAATTGTTTGCCATATCCGAAAACATCCTTCAAGGCATGTGCCAACGCGCATATGCTAGCACTACTTTCCCAAGAATATCTCATCCCTATATTCGCGCCAATGTTCCACATGAGGGATGCCACCTGTTCGCCTTCTTCCGGTGTATAATAGGAACTATATTTAAGTGGCATCAGGCTCCAGTTGTAAACCGGATATTCCACGGGCAAGTTCCAGTAGGAAGCTATTCCTCCTTGAGCCATTTCCGGGTATTGGTAATAGCGCATTGCGATGGCACCCGCTGTAGCGACGCATCCCGCTGCTGCGTGGTTGCCGTTGTCGTCTATAATCGGACACTTGTCGTTATAAGGAGAGTTTTGTGACCAACTGGCTGTTTCCAAGAGGACGCCTCCTTCCATGGATGCCGCTTTCCCTTGCAGGTATGATGACCATTCCGCTTGGATTTCGGGTGAACCTTCATCTTCCGCTAGGGCCGATTGCCGGATAGTCTGCTGGTATTCATCCAACAATACTTGCATGTTTGCCGGGATATTTTCTGGATCGAACCAGCTTTCTGTGGAATAGGCCAAAACCGGGTGGGCTATGTCATCGCCGGAGATAATGACAAACCCTTCTTGACTCGTTGCATTGAATACGTAATACTCTGCTGCATCTGTTGCTGTGCGCAAAGGGTTTTGGGGCGAGGTGGGTTGGTAAACCAAGCGTATGTCATTAGTCGATCTTGTCGATAGCTTGCCGCCATTGATAGCTACACGTGCGACTTGGGTTGCAATCTCCACGTTGACCCGTTCGGCCTTGGTCGGATACGAATGAAAAGAAATCAGCCCTGCCAGTATCAAAGCAGGAAGAGTCCCTTTCTGCATGGCTGTGTAAATGGATGTCATAAAATAATACGTTTAGATCCTGTGTTTCCCTTGGCAGGAATGGTTTTTTTATAGAAAGGCGTGAGAAACTAACTTCTATTCATCTTTATTTATCAAAGTCTTACTTTGTGTGTGTCTTTGTTTCATTTGTGACTATAATTTAAAAGTGGCTTTGATAGGTTAAATTCATCATCAAAAGTAAACGCCTTTATAAAATATATCTTGATCCCAACCTGATCCCTGTTACCGGGGTAAGATGGAATTATCACAAAGGTAAAAAGATATATTAGAAATGCAAAAAAGTGTAATGCTTTTGTGTTTATTTTTTTAGGTACGTATGCTCCTTCTTTTTTCCCTCCCTTTCCCCTCCCTCTATGTCTTCAAGCCCCGATGCAAGGTGGCGATTGGCTTCTGTGCAACTTGTGCGTTATCGTGGTAGCGTATGATACGTTGTTAGGGTGACGTATGATGCGCTACCACGATGACGTATTATACGCTATCGGGGTGTTGTGCATCCTCTTCAGGAGAGGAGTCACAGTCTGCAACGGTAAAGTCGAAGCTCGTGTAACGAGGCTCTTTGTAGAGGTGATAGGAGAACTGGAACTGCGTCCCCAGTTCCGCAGTCCATTCACCGGGTGTGAGCGGGGTGCGGAGGCCGGCCAGGAGGTGGTTACGCTCGTTGAGGACCAGGACGACGGGCTCTACCACGGTCTCTCCATCTGCCGAACGGAAGCGGAGTTTGCAATCCGGATGGTCGCCCATCACCTTGATATTGAATCCGATGAGGTGAATGTATGGATTGTCGGAGCGGACGGTGTTGAAGGCAGCATCCCGATTGCCTATTGAGTCGTAGGTACAAACCTCGGTGAGGACGGGATGGCGGCGGGTCGGCTCGGTCTTCTTGTAGGCACGCAGATGCTGCTCCAGCTGGCGGGTACGGGCCGAGGGCGTGAACACGATGTTGAAGGCGTTGCGCTCGGGGTCGAACGAATCGCTGGCCGACTCAAACTGCCCCTTTACCCGGATGGAAAGCTGCCCGAAGCCCAGATCGACATTCTCTCCGCGGGCAAGCGCCTCATAGATTTGCTCCTTGATCAGTCCGTAGGTATGGATGAAGGTACTTTCGCGTATTTCGCTCCGGTCTTCGACGATACGGCGGGCGATCTCTTGTATATCTACTGTTTTCAGGGCTTTGACGTTGCCCCGGTAGTAAACGGTACCGTTAGGCATCGTCTGTTTGCTCAGCCTGAGGGGGATGGGGTTCAGCTTCTTCAGTCGTTCTTTGTCTATTTCTTTGTCCATGGTGATATTTGACGAGTGATAAGAATCTGGTTATAAAAATATAGACTTTTACGACGAAAGCACGTTAAATAATCAGAATATTTTCTTGTACGGCGGAATTGTTTCTACTTACAAACAGAAAAAGAGCCCTATCTTTTTACTCGTACAACCGTCCGCGATAGCGTTCACCACATAAAAAGATAGCCG
>UMGZ01002556.1_pt1 | contig 13504 bp, 12 predicted proteins | sample 1965421 | NCBI WGS metagenome assembly UMGZ01 (sample SAMEA4836087, study PRJEB28245) | human gut metagenome | biome: gut microbiome; material: fecal sample | place: Denmark | collected 2008
GGTCGAGGACATCCTGATGGAGCATCCGTCGATCAAAGCGGCGGCAGTGGTGGCGATGCCCGACGACCGTTTGGGCGAGCGCACCTGCGCCTATGTGGTGGAAAAGCCCGGCGCCCTGAAGCTCGCGCTCCGGGACATCGTCGCCTTCTTCGACGCCCGCCGCGTCGCCAAATACAAGTTCCCGGAATATCTCGTCGTCGTCCCGGAACTCCCGCGCACCGCCTCGGGCAAGGTGCGCAAGTTTGAATTAAAGCGCGACATCATTGCGCGCCTCAGTAAAGGCATGGCTTCCGACTGAGCGGGAGCGCCGCTCCGAGCAAATAAGTACCGATTCTTTTCTCTCCTGAAACCGGAATGCTTCCGGGATCGTCTGAGGCACCCGCTGCGTCTTTTCACTCCTTTGAGGCGCATCGGGTGCCTGTTTTTTTCTATGGTTCCGATTCGCCCGGGAGCAAAAAAAGGCGCCGGATGCAAAGCCCATGCATGGGTTGTGCAGACTGCTTGGGGCGTAAAGCCGAATTGTCCCGGGTCCCTGCACGATAATCGCGCACCATTTCCGGGAAACGCCCGGAGAGGCTTCAGGTCGTTCTTTTTAACTAATTCATTTTCCCTAATTTTTATCACTCATTAATGGCGAGCCGGCAACATTTTTCATGCATTCCGAAGTAGGTATTTTTGTGCAGAATAATTTTTCGGATTTGCAAGGTCGGAGGTGTTGGGAAAGGGCTTAATTCCCGAGAATTATCTGGCTGGGACGAGATGCGTCTGACTTAGAGCATGCGTATTTCTCCTTCATAACTATTCTGCTTCGTTCGACCGGAATTCTGAAGACGCGAGCGCTTCCTGCATCCGATGGAAAGAGAGGCCCCCCAGGAAATCTCCAAGGATGAATTAGGGAGTAAGGAATGCCAGTCAGCCGGTACTTCACCGCTTTTTGCCTGTACCTCAACTACATGGTGCACGGCATCGGCGTGCTGATCATCAGCCTCAACATGCATTCGCTCGAGGTGCAGTGGAGTACCGATGCGGCGGGCGTTTCGGTGGTCATTTCATCTCTCGGCCTCGGCCGCTTCGCGCTTCTCTACATCGCGGGAACGCTCTCTGACCGCTGGGGCAGAAAGCCCTTCGTGCTCGGGGGCATCGCCGTCTACATGGCCTTCTTCATCGGGCTTCTCTTCACGCGCGACCTCACGATTGCCTACGTTTTCGGCTTCCTCGCGGGCTGCGCCAACAGCCTTCTCGACGCCGGCACCTACCCGAAGCTCATGGAGCTCTTTCCCGACTCGCCCGGGCCTGCGGTCATTCTCATCAAGGCCTTCGTGGCCTCCGGCCAGTTCGTGCTGCCGCTCGTCGTGAGCGTTCTTGCTGCTTTGAACCTCTGGTACGGCTGGTCCTTCATCGCTGCGGCGGCAGTGCTCGCCGTCAACTTCATCATTCTCTTCCGCATGGCGCCCTCGCAGCCGGCGGGGCTCCGGAAGAGGGCCCATGCCGCGGGCGGGAAGAATGACGACGCGAAGGATGGGTCCGAAAGCATTGCGATCCCCGATCTCGTGAGCTATACGCTTTTCGGCTACGTCGCCATGGCGACCTTCTACCTCGTGAGCCAGTGGCTCGCGCAGTACGGCGAACAGGTTGCCGGCATGAATTTCGAATCGTCGCTCCAGCTTCTTTCCATCTATACGACGGGCTCGATCTGCGGCGTCTTTCTCTCGTCGCTCGCCCTCAAGACGTTCCTGAAGCCCCGCGAGATGCTCCTCATCTGCACGTTCATGAGCTTCCTCTCGCTTCTTGTCGTGACGCTCTGGCCCACTTCACTCTTTGTCACGATTTTCGCCTTCGTCTTCGGATTCTTTGCGGCGGGCGGCGTCCTGCAGCTCGGCCTCACGCTTCTGGCCGCTCAGTTTCCGTCTGCCAAGGGGAAAGCCACGGGCATCTACTATAGTGCGGGCAGCATTTCCAACTTCACGATTCCGCTGATCACGGCCTGGATTGCGAGAAACGATTCCATTCTCTCCATCTTCCGCTTTGATGTCGTCATAGCCGCAGTCGGCGTCGTGCTTGCCTGCTTCATTGCCTGGCGAAGCCGCCGGGCGGAAGCGCTCATTGAAAGCGAGGCCGCCTGACGCTCAATCTTCGGAGCTTCACTCTCTCTTTCAGACAGGATATCGATATGTTTCAAAAGTACTTCGAACCATCAGAACACCTGCACTTCGAGGGAGACAAGCTTCCGAAAATATCCCGCTACGTGCTGAGCGACGACCCGCACTGGGCGTCGGGCTACCACATGCACGACAACGAAACCGAGCTCGTGTGGGTCGAGAAGGGCACCGTGCAGCTCATGGTCAATGCCAACAAGTACACGGCGCATGCGGGCGACATCATTGCGCTCGAGAAGGGAAACTTTCATATGGTCGCTTCGGATGATTCGGATCCGGCGACCACGTACACCTGCGCGGTCTACGGCTTCAAATTCCGCGAGCGCGACGAGCTCGACCATGTGCTGCTTCCGGGCATGCTCCCCGTTGCGAAGGTGACGGAGGGCGCCGCCACGATCGGCGCCATCTTCCGTGAAATGGATGCGCTTCTCTCTGCCGAAAGCGTCCTTGTTCCGGAAGTGGCCAATGCCTTTGCGACGGTGCTTACCGTCCTCTTTTACGAGAACTTCCGGCTCGCCAATCAATTCTCGAAAGACAAGAAATTAAGGAACCTCTTGATCCGCGAAGTGCTCGTGTATCTCAACGAGAACTACAAGGAAAAGATCACGCTTGAGTCGCTTTCGAAGAAGTTCCGCGCGAGCGTAAGCTACATCGCGCATGAGTTTGCGAAGGAATACGGGATCTCGCCCATCAACTACGTGATTCAGCGGCGCATTACGGAAGCGAAGTTCGCGCTCACGACGACCTCGGAAAGCCTGAATCAGATCGCCTGGAAGGTAGGCTACGAGAACACCTACCACTTCTCGAAGCTTTTCCTCAGGCACGTCGGCTGCTCGCCCACGGAGTACCGGAAGAAGTTCAACCACCAGCACGACGAAGAGGACGGGGCGAAGGAGGAATAAGCGGCCGGCCAGTGCCCGCAGGCCTAGTTCATCGGGGAGATGCTCAATATCGTCCATTCATGGCTTCGGTCCGGCAATAAACTGCCGTTTCCGTCCTGTGATCGGACGCCAGTTTGCATCTATCATTCGGCTGCGGTCCGAAAAAAGAGACTTCAAGTCCGCTTCGACCGCAGATCCCAGGAAAAACCGCTCTCCGTCTCCAGACGGTCGGCGGTTCTCAATCATTCATCTACGAGACCCCGAATGACCAAGACGAAATTCTCCGGCACCCAGACCGAAAAGAACCTCGAAGCCGCCTTCGCCGGCGAGTCCATGGCCCGCAACAAGTACACGTACTTTGCGGCCGTCGCCCGCAAGGAAGGCTTCCAGCAGATCGCCGAGATCTTTGAGGAAACGGCGGAAAACGAGAAGCAGCATGCGAAGCTCTGGTTCAAGCATCTGAACGACGGCGTCGGCACGACGACGGAAAACCTCAAGGCAGCGGCCGAGGGCGAGAACTACGAGTGGAGCGACATGTACGAGACCTTTGCGAAGCAGGCCGAGGCCGACGGCTTCCCCGCGCTCGCCTACCAGTTCCGTGCCGTTGGCGCGATTGAAAAGGCCCACGAGGCGCGGTTCCTCAAGCTCCTCAAAAACATCGAGATGCAGCAGGTCTTCGAGAAGAGCGAGGAAGTGATGTGGCAGTGCCGCGTCTGCGGCCACCTCGTGATGGGCAAAAAGGCGCCTGAAGTCTGCCCGGTCTGCGCGCATCCGCAGTCCTATCAGCAGGTCCGTGCGGAAAACTATTAATCCGCTTTAAAGCTGAGCGCGGATCTTCCCGGCGGGCGCAGACGATTTCCTTTCGTTTCCCTGCCCGCCGAGGCCGCAAAGCCTCAAGCCCGGGAAAAGTCTCACACGAATTCGGAATTCTTTTTGCTATAAAGGAAGATTGATTTCGTGATTGGGCGGGAAGCACTCCGCGCCGCAGTGTTCCTTCGAAGGATATTTTTAGAAATGCATCAGAGAGCCATTCTTTCCCTTGCCGCCCGCATTCATGAAGAAGGACGCAGGAATCTCCTTCAGCGCATGAAGGCCGAAGGGCTCGATGAGCTGACGACGAGCTGCGGCGACATCTTCATGGTGCTCTTTGCCGAGGAAGGTCAGAGCCTCACGGCGATTGCGCAGAAAATCCGCCGCACGAAGTCGACGACGAGCGTCATGGCGGACCGCCTCGAGAAGCAGGGCTACATTGTGAAGCAGGTTTGTCCCGACGATGCCCGCGCGAGCGTCATCTGCCTCACGCCAAAGGGCAGGGCGCTCAAGCCCATGATGATGGAGATTTCCGAGAAGCTTACCGACGACATCTGCGCCGGCCTCACGGATGAGGAAGCCGACGCGCTCGAGAAGCTCCTCAGAAAGTGCGCGGCCGGCATGCGTACGGCCGCGGACTAGCTTTGTTTTGACAAAGCAGGGAACCGGCCCCGGGTGCTGCTTGCCCGGCATGGTTTTTTCTGAAAGCATCCCGGAATTTTTTCTAGAAAATGCTGACGAAATATCGAGCTTTGCTTTGTGCTGTCGATTGCGGCAGCCTGACAAAAGCCACGGAATCGATGCACTGCACTCAATCAGCGTTGAGCCGCATGATTCTGGATTTGGAAAGCCTCTGGGGATTTCAGCTTCTCATTCGCAGCAAATCAGGAGTGCGCCCAACGCCTGACTGCCTGAAGATCCTGCCGCTCCTTCGTCGGATTTGCGCTGAAAATGAGCTGGTGCGGGACACCGTAATGGATATTCGCGGCGTTCTTTGCGGAACTGTAAGAATAGGCGTTTTTTCAAGTATTGCAACCTTTTGGCTGCCCCATGTCATTGCACGTTTTGGGAAAGCGCATCCGGATATCGAATTTGAAATTTTAATGGGTGATTACTCGGAAATTGAGGACTGGGTAGCCGAGACCAGAGTGGATTTCGGATTCGCTGCATTGCCGGTCTCGAAAAGAGTTAAGGCACTGCCTTTGCATGAAGATGAATTGCTGGCGATATTGCCGGAAACGCATGCATTGGCCGACAGGGAAAAGGTTTCAGTAGCGGATCTTGCCAAAGAGCCGATGATCATGCTTGAAAAAGGCAGGCAGGCTGAAATCAGTAATATGTTTGAAAAACAACATTTACAGGCAAATGTTAAGTTCCGAACTTTTGACGACTATGCTTTGCTGAGCATGGTGGAAAACGGCATCGCTGTTGGTGTTTTGCCTAAACTGATTCTGGAACGATTGAATTATCGGGTTGAAGTTCGTGAAATTGAACCTCCATGCAGCCGGATTATTTCACTTATTGTGAATGGCTCAACTGGTCTCTCGCCGGCTGCCTCCCGATTCCTGTCGGTTTTTGAAAATGAACTCGCTATGCGAATGAGTTTAAAGCCAAAAATCAAGGAATTTTTATGTAAACTGCAATGCGATCAAAATTGAAAGCGTCAGCATGGATAGAAGCGTCTGCAGCGTGGTGACTGCAGCAACAATGGAAGCATTTCCATGCATGTTGGCCGTCATTACGTAGCAGGACTGCGCTGTAGGCAGTGATGCAAAAACCAAAACAACAGCAGCTGCGTTGCCGGAAAGCCCGGTTAACTGAATAACGATCCAGGCCATTAAAGGAACGACGGCAAGTCGAACCAGGCAGGAGGCAGCGATCAGTTTGAAGTGCTTTGCAAGATTGCTGAATTGAAGGCCGGCTCCGATGCAAAGGAGACCCATTGCCAGGGATGCGCTTCCAAGATGACTCAGAAAGTCTTTTATCGGCTGAATCAATTCAATGCCCAGATAATTGAAGATCAGCCCTAAAACGGTAGCGATAATCAGAGGATTCCTGGCTACGCCCAGAACGGTTGTCCGCAATAATTGGGAGCGATTTTCGGATTGATTGTCGCGTTTGGCAACGGCACGCACGAGATCGGAAACGGCAATCGAGTTGCTGATGGGAACCCAGAAGGCAATCAGCATCGCCAGGAGCGAGGGGCCTTCAGCGCCGCAAAATCGGGTGCATATGGCAAAGCCGATATACGTATTGAAGCGGAATCCGCACTGAAAGACAGAGGCATGCGTGACGGCGTCCGCTTTAATGAAATAGCGGACTGCAAATGACGCGGCAACACCAAGAAGCATGGCGCAAATGCCCGTCAATAAAAAGCGGACGGACTCTCCGACAGCCAGTTGAGACTGTGCAACCGAAACAAAGAGAAATGGAGCTAAGAGAAAATTGAAGACCAGCTTCTCGGCGCCATCCCAAAATGCTTTGGTGAATCCGCCTTTCCGGCTCAAGACGAGTCCGAGAAGAATTATGGCAAAATCAGGGATGATAAGAGATATGCTATACATTGCGGCAACCTATCCGTTGAGCAGCTGCAGCTCCTCCAAAAAGCATGGAGATGCCTATGATTTGCAATGCGGTTAATGGTTCCGATAAAAACAGAGTTGCTGCGACGACAGCCGTTAAAGGTTCCAGATAACCCACCACAGAAACAGTTGCTGCAGACAATTTTGGAACCGCCCGGAAATATAAGAGGCAGGAGAATCCGGTATTGACGATGCCAAGAACAAGCAAAGGAATGGCTGATTCCATAACGGCGGAAAATGTTGGAAGACCGTTCTGACCGAATGGGAAGTAGGCGGCAACGGTTCCCAAAGCAGCCGCTAAAATCAGAAAGGCGCTCATGAAATTATTTTCGGTCCGGATCTGCCGTGCGCAAAGGATCATGCCTGCGTAACACAATGCTGATGCACAGGCTTTCAGAATACCGTAGGAATCCTGTATCCAGGAAGAATTTTGCCCGATGCACAGAAAGAGCCCGCAGAGAGCTATGATCAGGCAAATCCATTGAGTTGAATGAATTTGCTCAGTACGGGTAAATGCGGTGACAGCCATTACCAGCACAGGACCGAAGTAATAAATGACAGAGGCCTGGGATACGCCGATATGACGATAGGCGCTGTAGAGAAATATCCAACTGATTCCCATGAAAAATCCAGCACTTAGGGTTGCGGCGAGAGTGCGAGAAGTTATGGAAAACGTTTTAATAAAGCGTAATGAAAAAGGCAATAAAAATAAAACGCCTATCAACAGCCGCAGAATGACGATCTGGTCGGAAGACAAATGGATATAGGCAGCTGTTACGCCATTAAAACCAAACAGGAATAATGACAGAAGGTGAAGAAATTCCGGGCTTTTCATTAGAGGATCTTGATCAGATTTGAACTCTTTTCAAAGCCTAACGGTTAAAGTGTAAGAAGAAAAACGAATATTTCGTATGCTATGTATTCCAAAACCGCATGTAAGGAACCCGAAAACGAAAAGCTCCCTGCAGCGTCGTTCCGAATTGCGAACCAGTCTTCATCCGGTCATGCCAGGGCGTTTAAGCGCATGAGGATGGACATCTCCGGGAAGTTTGCCGACGACCTCCGCGCCGGCCTCACGGATGAGGAAGCCGACGCGCTCGAAAAGCTCCTCAGAAAGTGCGCGGCCGGCATGCGTACGGCCGCGGATTAGAGCTTCCTGGGGATCAGCCTTCTCTGATCGACAGCATGAAGGTTCCCTGGGGATCAATCTCGGGGAGATGCCGGCGGTAGGTCGCGACGAGCGCCGCCTCCGGTTCGGCATCCTTAAAGGCTTCCGGGTAGAAGACTTTGGCGAGGTATTGCGTGAAGCGCCAGTCCACGATTGAGCGGAGGCTCCCGTGGTCGACCCCATAGAATTCATTGTTCTTCACGGCCGGCAGGTTCTGCCAGAGCGGGCGGTTTCTGAAGCCCTGGAGGCGCTTGAGCGCATCCGGGCGCTCCACCGTAAAGCCCATCCGCATCTGGTCGGCATGGTCGTTCCCCCAGATGCTCCCGCCGATGATGACGACTTCCGGGGCTCTTGAGATCACGAATTCCCGCGTGAGTGCGCTGTAGGGCTCCGCGTTCTTTTCGGAAATGCTCCCCGCTTCAATGCGCTTCAGAATGGCGCCCCAGAGAATCGTGGCGTTGTAGGAATTGCCGTACTGTCCGGGCCCGAGGTTCCCGAGCTCCATGTAGCAGGTGCGGTGCTTGACGCTCGAGGGGAGCGCGCTGATGCGCCGGTTGATTTCGGAGAGCCCCTCGATGCATTCGCGGCAGAGTGCTTCAGCCGCGTCGTCCCTCCCGAGGAGGCGCCCGAGGATCCTCGTGGAAAGCACGTGGTTCTCAAGCTTCATCGCGTGATAGTCGATCACGATCACGCGGATCCCTGCGCGTTCAAGAAGATTGACGCGCTGGCTGTTGGCGGCAAACTGCGTGCGGCCGATGAGAAGGACGTCGGGCTTCAGAGACAGAATCCGCTCGGTATTGAGGATGTCGTCGTGGTAGCCCCCGATCGAGGGAATCTGCGTGATGCCGGGGAACGCCTTCGTGAAGACGCGGTATTCGCCCGTGCGGGTGCTCTCCCAGTGGTCCTGCGTGAGGCCGACCACTTTCTGAAGCGCGCCGCTTCCCCCCACAAGCAGGTAGTTGGCGATGTAGTTGGCGACGATGATGCGTTTGGGCATCTCCCGGATCGTCACCCTGCGGCCCTCGACGTCCGTGAAGACGAGGGGCCAGGTTCCGGCGGGCGGAAAGTCAGGGAGCCGAGCTTCTGCTCCATGGGCGAAGGGAATGAGGCCGAGCACGGCGAGGGCGCCGGAAAACTGAAGAACGGTGCGGCGGGAGATCATGAGAAGGCCTCGTGAAGAGAAGAAAAAAGGGTGATGAAATTCAGACGGGCTTCTTCGCGAGCACCATGAAGTCGCGGATGAGCGCGGATTCCTTGCCCGTCTTCGGATCCGTCACTTTGACGAGGACGGGTTCGAAAACGGTCACGTCGGTAAAGCCGCATTCAAGGAGCGCTTCGACGTCCCAGCCCGGACGGTCCTGATGCGTGAGCGGGAGCCCTCCGGCAATCCGCTCCATCGGGCTCGTGTCGACCCCGAGCATGAATTTCTCGCTGTGGCCGTAGGGAACGGCTTCCGTCTGATGGAGCCGCGCAAAGGCGTCGTCCTCGAGATACCGGTAGTGGTTGCCGTCGGCGTAGAAAAGCTCTCCGCCGGGCTTGAGCGCCCGGAACCAGTCCCTGAGCGCCCGGAGAGGATCGGGGAGATTCCAGATGACGTTGCGCGACAGAACGGCGTCGAGCGCACCGTCACGAACAGGAAGCGCCGCCGCATCAGCTTCAATGAAGTCAACGGCGAGGCCGAGGGCCGCAGCATTCTTTCTCGCCTCATCGAGCATCCCGGGAGAAGCATCGAAGCCGACCGCCTGCCAGCCCGCTCTGGCCGCGGCGAGCGCGAGAAACCCCGGTCCGCACCCGGCGTCGGCAACCTTCGCCGAGGGCGGAAGGTCGAGAAGGCGCGTGAGGCGCTCAACCCAGCGGTCGCCCTCGCCGGAATCAAATTCATCGATCGTGCGCAGGCTGTAGCCTTCGGCGCGCGTGTCCCAGTAGCCCGAGATACGCGAGGGGAGGGAGGAGGTTTGAGTCATGGCGTGCTCTTGGATATGAATCGGGAAATGAGAAATCAGGAATGAGCGTGGTCGTGATGGTGATGGCCCGTGTCGACGTCGAGGGGCTTCTCGGGGATCACGACGACGCGTCCGCCCGAAGTCCGCTCCACCGCCGCCTCCACGCGGTAGACCACCGAGAGCTCGTCGGGCGTGAGCACCTTTTCCGGCGTGTCGTAGCGGCGAACGGTGCCGTCGGCGAGCATGAGAAGGCGCGTCGAAAAGCGCGACGCGAGCATGAGGTCGTGGACGACCGCGAGCGCGATGGAGCCGGTCCTCTCCGCGTAAGCGCGGGCGGCCTCCATCACGATCAGCTGATGCCTCAGGTCAAGCGCGCTCGTGGGTTCGTCGAGAAGCAGCACCCGCGGGCGGGAGACGAAGGCCTGCGCCATGAAGACGAGCTGCTTTTGCCCCCCGGAGAGCGAGGCGACCGGAAGATCCGCGAGATGGCTGATCTGCATGGCATGAAGCGTCTGATCGACCTGCTCGAAAACGTCCGGCGTGACGCGCCAGGAAAGACGCCGCCCGAGGCCGAGCATCACCATTTCGAAGACGGAAAGGCGGCTCGAGACCTGCGTGAGCTGCGGGAGGTAGGCAATGGCGCTCCTCGGGAGCACCTCTCCGTTTTCTTTGAGGACCACGTCGCCCGTGCGGGGCTCGAGCCCTGCAATGGCTTTCAAAAGCGTCGTTTTCCCGGCGGCGTTCCGCCCGGTGATGGAGACGAGCTCCCCGGCGGCGACGTCGAAGGAAATGTCGTGAAGGATCTTTTTCGGGCCGAACTCAACCCCGATATTGCGGACTGTGAGCGTAAGCGCCATCAGAAGTCCCTCCGGCTTTTGAGAAGAAGTGCAAGAAGGAAGGGAACGCCCGCAATCGACGTGACGATGCCGATCGGAAGCATCGCGCCTGCGGAGAGCCACTTAGCGATAAGGGAGGAGAGGAGCATGATGAAGCCGCCCGAGAGAATGCTTCCCGGGATGAGCCAGCGCTGATCGTCGCCGAGGAGCAGCTTCGCGCAGTGGGGCGCTACGAGCCCCACGAAGGCGATCGTGCCGATGAAGGAGACTGCCGCCGTCACGAGAAGCGACGAGACCGCAAAAACAAGGATCCTCAGCCGCGCGACGGGGACGCCGAGGCTCTTCGCGCGCTCTTCGCCGACGGAGAGCGTCGTGAGCTGCCAGGCGGCGGGGGCGAGCATGAGGAGCCCCAGAAGGAGCGCTCCGCCCGCCGCGGCGGCCGAGAGCCAGCCGGCGCGCTCAAGGTTCCCGAAGGTCCAGCCGTTGATGAGCTGAGCGGTCTCGGGGGACGCAAGGTAGATGAGAAGCTGCTCGAGCGCGATGAAGAAGAAGTTCATGATGATGCCCGCGAGGATCAGGGTCGAGGGCGTCATCCCGCGCATGCGCCCGAGGGCGAGGATCAGGCCGCAGATGAGGAGCGCGGAGATGAAGGCGGCGGCGATGGTGCCGGTCCAGAGTTCTCCGGCGATCGTGAACCCGGCAGTGATCGCAAGCGCCGCGCCGAAGCTCGCGCCTGAGGTGATGCCGAGGGTCGAGGGGCTTGCAAGCGCATTGGCGGTAATCGTCTGAATGGAGAGGCCCGCGAGCGAAAGCGACGCGCCCACGAAGAGCGCCGTTACCGACATGGGAAGCCGGAGCTCCCAGAGAATGAGCGCCTGCGGGTTGTCGGCCGAGGGTCCTGCGAGGAGCGACGCGAGAAGCTCCCGGAGCGGAATGCCTGAGGATCCGGTCGCAAGGTCGAGCGCGAGAAGGAGAAGCGTCGCAGCGGCAATGCCCGTCGTGACGGCAAGGCGGCTTCGCTGGCGCTCGCGGTAATGAATGTGGCAGGACATGGGAGGCTGGCGGGGAAACGTATGATGATTTCGAAAATCATCATACGGTCATTCCCGCTCTTCCGCCTCCTCAAAAAGTTGCAGAAAAATGCCTTTTTCAATCAAGGCGTGCGGCGTAGTCCTTTTGGATCCTGTCTGATTCTTCCGGACGGCAGCGTCAGAGTTCCCGGCCGCGCGAGGCCCGGACCGCTTTGAGGAAGTTTTCGAACTGCTCCATCCCCTTTTCGGAGAGCACGGATTCCGGGTGGTACTGCACGCCTTCAATCGGGAGCGTCCGGTGGCGGATTCCCATGATTTCGCCGTCGTCCGCCGCGCGGGCGGAAATTTCAAGCTCGGCGGGAAGCGTCTCCGGGTCGAGCGCGAGCGAATGGTAGCGGATGACGGAGAGCCTTTCGGGGAGCCCTTCGAAGATGCCGCGGCCGTCCGTCGTGATTTGAGAGGCTTTGCCGTGCATCACGCGCTTCGCGTGAATGACCTTCATCCCGAACACTTCTCCGATCGCCTGGTGGCCGAGGCAGACGCCGAGCATCGGGATCTTCTCGCGGGCGCCCGCCTGGCTGAGGTCCGTGAGAATTCCGGCTTCCGAAGGCTTCCCCGGGCCGGGAGAAAGAACGAGCGCATCGGCGCCGAGTCCGAGCACCTCCTCCGGGGTCGTGCGGTTGTTGCGGATGGTCACCACCTCAGCCCCGAGCATCTGCAGGTACTGCACGATGTTGTAGGTGAAGGAGTCGTAGTTGTCGAGCATGACGAGCTTCATGATTTCTTTTTTCCCCTGTCGTTTGGCGTCGTTCCTGTGCGGCTCAGAGCGCGAGTCCGCGGGCGGCGAGTTCGATCGCCTTCATCATGGCGGCGGCTTTATTGCACGTTTCGAGGTATTCCATATGCGGGACGGAATCGTGCACGATGCCCGCTCCCGACTGAATTTCCATGCGGCGGCCGTCGAGCACGATCGTGCGGATGGTGATCGCGAGATCCATGGCGCCGTCGTAGCCGAAGTAGCCCGCGGCCCCGCCGTACATCCCGCGGGGCGAGGGTTCGAGCTCATGGATGATTTCCATCGCGCGCACCTTCGGAGCTCCGGAGAGCGTGCCCGCCGGGAAGGCGCTCCGCACGAGGTCGAAGGCGTCCCTGCCTTCCCCGAGCTCTCCTTCAACCGTGCTCACGATGTGCATGACGTGGGAGAAGCGCTGAATCGACATGAAGTCGGAGACCTTCACGGTGCCGGGGGCGGCGATCCGCCCGAGGTCGTTGCGGGCGAGGTCGACGAGCATCAGATGTTCGGCGCGCTCCTTCGGGTCGGCAAGGAGCGACTTTTCGAGCTCGGCATCTTCCGCGGGCGTCTTCCCTCTCGGACGGGTGCCCGCAATGGGGCGCAGAAGGGCCTTCCCGCCCGCTTCCGTCCGGCAGAGCGTTTCGGGAGACGAGGAAATGAGGATGAGCTTTCCCATCTTCATGAAGAACGTGTAGGGTGAGGGATTGATGAGCCTCAGCGCCCGGTAGAGCGTGAGCGGGGGAATGTCCGTTTCGCCCGAGAATTTCTGCGAGAGCACGACCTGGATGATGTTCCCCTCGCGGATGTGCGTCCGGGCCTTTTCAACCATTTGGGTAAAGGAGCTTTCCGTGCAGTTGGAGCGGAGCTCCGGAACGGGGCGGGCTTCAGCCGCTCCCGGGCGAGCGGGCCGGGCGAGCTTTTCCTTCATGACCCGCACGCGGCGCACGCCTTCGTCGTAGGCGGCGCGCAGCGTCTCGAATTCATCTGTCCTGACCGCCGCCGAGAGCATCAGCGTATGGCGGAAGTTGTCGAAGATGATGAGGTCGTCCGCAATCATGAAGGAGGACGTGGGGCCCCGGAGGCCGGGCTTCGGGGCAGGGAGATTTTCGAATTCGCCGGCGGCCTCGTATCCGATCGCGCCCACGGCGCCTCCGATGAAGGCGGGCATGTCGGGAGGAAGCGCGGGCTTCAAGCCCTTCATGAGGGTTCTGAGCGCCATGAGGGGGCCTTCGGGCGCGGCGAGTTCGCGCTTTTTCCCTTCCGCTGGGGCGTAGTAGGCTTTCCCGTTCTCCACGGTGAAGACG
>UMGZ01078516.1_pt1 | contig 13463 bp, 11 predicted proteins | sample 1965421 | NCBI WGS metagenome assembly UMGZ01 (sample SAMEA4836087, study PRJEB28245) | human gut metagenome | biome: gut microbiome; material: fecal sample | place: Denmark | collected 2008
ATATCTTCACATCGGACCGCCCAAAACGAAAACTTCTGCAAGGACGATTCCTGTTCCGTCTCTTCTGATGAACATTATCAAGAAGTTCTACACGGATAACCCTAACCACTACTTCTTGACCGGCAAAACAAAGCCGACAGAGCCTCGTACTTATCGACAGTTCTTCACCCGTTTCCTGAAACGGAATGGATTGGAGAAGGTGAAGTTCCATGAGATCCGACACACATTCGCAGTCAGGGCGATTGAGATACCGGAGTTTGATATTAAGTCGCTCTCTGAAATCCTCGGTCATAAGAATGTGTCCTTCACACTCAATGTCTACGGAAGTGCAAACCTCCAACAGAAGGTCAAGTGTATGAATTTACTGAACGATCTACTGTAATCTTATTCAGTTCTGACTCTGCTTTTACAGTGTAGCAGAAACGAATAACCGTTTCCAGCGATTCAAATTCATTGACTCGATGTGCTGTTCATAGGAGGCACTATTCGACTTTCCGAAACAGAGTGACTTCTTCTTGAGCCGTGAAAAGCTGCACAAAAAAATGAACGCAGTACACGGATTCCACAATCGCGGAATCGTGTACTGCGTTTGTATTTTAGAAAAGATTTTTGCGATTTAAGCAAGGATTGAATTGCGGAGGCGTTTTTTTGGGCGTTTACAACCGGTCAACTGTGAGTGTTGCCGGATTGACTTTGATGATTACCTTCCCCTTGCTTTGGGCGTACATAACTGTCTTACCTGTACCGCTGGGCTTGCCGTCCCATACTGCAATGATGTAATCAGCATGATCTACCATGTACCGATTGCGCTTGTCCATGCAGTCAGGAGTATAGTGCGTTTGAAGAAGCGTTTCTTTATCACATTGAGCAGCAATGCCATAGTACCTTTCGCGCATTGCTGCATTCCACTTAGCTGCCTGTGTTTCGCACGGTATAGCACTCTCAAGCGTAATGTCAGGATAAGTCTTCTTCAGTTCCAGCACTATCTCGGCGGCATACATATCAACGCCGAGAGCCATGCCGGAGATAAAGTGAGTGACACTTTCATCTGTAATCAGAGAAACAATTTGTTCTTTTAGGATTTTTTTGAGCGTAGTACAGCGTTCATCATCCTCACGAAAGCTAAAGGGTAAATTTTGAGGTCGGTGTCCGGTGAAGGCACAACTTTTCATATTCTTGATCTCCTTATATGTATTAGCGTGTGTTTCTAAATCGCTTATACATAGATTATAGCATAGAAAATCAAGAAATTTGTAGAAATTTGTCGGCAAAAGAAAAAACTGCGTGAAAAATCACGCAGCCTTCAATGAGCTTACTTCATGTTATCCTTCTCTTGCTGGATCATCAACTCAACCATTTGCAAAATGCGCTTTTGCGCTTCGGGAGGAAGATCAGCAATTTTCTTTGAGAGTTCTGAGGCTTTTGCCTCTCCGCTATGCTCTAAGACATCGCAGAAAATTGAATCAGCGGATGTCTCCAAGCCATTGAGCAAAATAATCAGCTTCTCGCAACGCGGAAATGACATCCCTCTCTCGACGGTGGAAATATAATTTGTGGTTAAGCCGGTCTTTTCTGCAAGATCCTCTTGTGTAATACCAAGACGCTCACGGGCTTGCTTAACGCGCTTTCCTATTCGTTTATCAATCATGGGCGTTTACCTGTTCCTTTTCTAAATCGCTCATGGATATTATATGGATTAGAACCACAGTGATACAGAAACGCTAATGGTGTCACTATGGATTAGCGAATGATTTTACGGTAAAATTCAAGGAAAAGACACAAAAAAGAGCCTCTGCCGACACCCGACTGGGCATCGACAGAGGCTCTTTGTGCTACTTTGTTGCCTTCAAAGGAAGGTAGAAAATCGACCTTTATTCCTACACTTTCGGTTGGGAACACTTAGATAGGAAAACATACAGGGCAACTTCTCTGTGCCGTTTATAGGACGAGAAATCCTTGATTTTCAACCCTTTTCACAACACAAAACGGGCTTATCTGTCTACTCTGCTGCGTTTGGAAATGTAGCATGGACATCTGACGATTTCAGCCCTGAAACTTTGCTTGCAGGAATGGATGCAGCGGCGGCACAAATCATTGTATTTGCGCCGCCCGTCTGTATCGAGATAGAAGCTCCATCCACATTCGTATGTTTCTTCTTCATAGGCATCACTCCAATCCAATGTCGTGAGATTTCTGCTTCGCAGGAGCTTTCTTCTCCGGCTGGGACTTGGCAGCAGCCTTGAGCTGATCTCGAATGGACGGCTTTTCCTGCTTCGTTTCCTGAGCTTTCTCGCGTCCGATGTATTCCAGCGTCGGCATCAGCTCCCGATAGCAGCCCTGTGTCTTTCTTGCGGCGTGACGGCGATGGACTTTGAACATCGGCTCACCGTTGCGGGTGACGGTGCTGCCCTCGATTTTCACCTTGTACTGCGCCATCGTGCGGAATGACTGCTCGGACGAGCGGTAGGTTGACCTCATGCCGTCGTTATGGTAGGCGATCTGCCCCTTGAGCGTGTCCATGACGGCATCCTTGATCTTCTTTTCCTCAGGCGTCAGGCGGTGGGGCTTGGGAGCATCTGCTTTCTCCGGCAAAGGCGCAAAGGGAGACTTGACCTCCATGGTTTTTACCTCAATAGAGGTAATCTCATCGTTTTCCCACGCAACGACTTCCGGATCTCTTTCCTCTGCCTTTTCGGAAGCGACATCCTTTTGCAGTTCAGTCTGATTCCGGAACGCATCGACGAAAAGCGCAGTCAGACCGGGATTGCATTTGTCCACAAGAAAGCGTGAGGCATTCTCCGAACAGACTTCAACATTCTTCGCCCATTCCTTGAGAGGCTGCGGAATCCGTCCGTCAAAATCCTTCTGCTGAATGGTATTTGCGAGAACATATCGGATGCGCTCCGGCGAGAATTGCTCAAGAACACTTTTGACGGCAGCATCCGCATCCAGCCGATTCTCAGCGTAATTGCCGCTGATTGCAGCTTCAATCGCGCTGCGGCATTCCTCATTTGCTGCAAGAGAGGCGTGATATGCTTCCAGCTCACCGGCTTCGTAGGCGTAATTTGCCGTCTCTCGGTAAATGGGGACTTCCTGCATCGGCTCTGCGGGCGCTTCGGCATCTTTCTCTGTGGACTGTGCTTTCTCTGCCAGCAGCACCTTGAGCTTGGCGTCAATGCCCTCGATCATCTCAGCCGCCGTCTTGCGGATGGTGTCCAGAGAGCTTTTCAACTCCTTAGTTTCCTTGCCGGATGACCAACCAGCGATGTACCCGAAAGAGTAGTCCGAGGTTTCAATGCCGTACCGCTGGCAGACAGTGTAGGCTACGCTTTCTGCCTCAACCTCTTTGGTATGCCGATCCTTCTTATCTTCGGGAGCGGCTTTCTCGTCCGGCTTGAAGGCATGGAGCTTGGCATGAGCGATCTCGTGAATGGCGGTCTTGACCGTCTGGATTTCGCTCATGCCCTCCTGAATGGCAATGCGGCTTTCAACCGGAGAGAAGAATCCCTTCGCGCCGCCCGGAATATCCTCAAAGGAAATGGGGACGGGAGACTCTTGCTTGAGTGCATCGAAGAACGCCTCGTAGTTTTCGACGGTGCCTTTCAGCTCATCAACGATAATGTCTGGAAGCTCTTTGCCGTCCGTCTGAGAAACATCAAAGACGCTCACCACCTTGAAGGCGGGACGCAGAACCTCGACCGTCTCCGTGACAGCATTTCCGTCTGCGCCGATCACCGGTTTTTGCGTCACGGGGTCAATCTTCTCACGCTCTTCCTGCGTCTTGTACGGCGCGGGAGCAAGAATCTTGATGCCCTTTTCGCCCTTCATGACCTGACGGTCAAAGTTGCGCTGCCACGAGGTATAACCGGCGACATAGGTTGCCTCCGGCTTCTGCATCGCAATGAGCAGCGTGTTGTTGAAGGAATAGTTGTAGAACTTGGACATCGTGCGGAGGTATTCCTTGAAACGCTCCGATTCAAACAATTCCTTGATACCCTGTTCCAGCTTGTCCGTAATCTCGCGGACTTGCTGGGCATTTTTGTTTTCAGCCATTTACGACCTCCTTATCCTTGATTTTGGTTAGAAAAAAGCCCCGGCTGAGGATTGCTCATCAAACGAGCCTTGATCTCAGACGGGGTTTCTTTTCGCGTCAACCGACGATGGAAAACATTTTCTTCATGCTCCCATTCAATAATCCGGTCAAACATTTTCGGGTGATGAGTGATCATGTGGCGCAGCTCGGCATCGCTGGCATTGGGGCAGAACCAGCATCCGTTTCTCCGGCAGTGACCATAAATCGGAGAAAGCAGACCATGCTCTTCACAAAGTTTTCGCGCGTCAGCCTCGGTGTACCCATACTTGGCGAGAAGACTAACTTTGTTTGTACCGTCCAGCCGCGCAAGGCGTTTCGGCTCATCGGTGGCAATTCCAATATAGCTGACGGCATTAGGAGACAGAGACTTGTTGTACTTCCTCATGGGATTGGTTTTACACTCTCGGTTCGCAGCGCACATTCCAGCCCACGCAAAGCCTCGCTTTTCTCCCTCATGAGGTCCACGGACGATAATGTGATGAAAGATGTCATCATAGGTTTTCGGACCGTGAAGGATCGTGAATTTAACACCAAGTTCCTTTTCGCAGAACGGCTTGAGCCTGTCATAGATGAAGTCTCGATGTTCCGGGACTTCTCCGGTAGTGTTCTGGTCGAACATCACCTCGCTGAACACAACTTCATCCAGCGGATCGCCATGCTGTGCAGCCAGTAGGATTGTTGCTACGCTGTCTTTGCCGCCACTGCAAGCGGCAATGTGCATCGGACGGCTCATCGGTCAAACTCCATCTTGAAGCTGACATACTTGCCGCCGGTATCATCCAGCCGGATGACAGCATCGTAGAGCTGCGGCTTTTTAGGCGTATAGAGTCCGGTCACTCTGCACCATCCCTTATCCAGTAGCTCTTTTGCAATCTTCTTTGTCAGCTTCTTTTTCTTGGAAGAGAAGAACTTGTTGTCTTCCCACAGACAGAAAGAACACGACTTGCTGGAACAATAGTAGTTGCCTTTGCCGACATAGACCGGAGATCCGCAGCGGGGACACTTGCCGATAACCTCTTTACCGCTTTCAAAACGGTTTGCCTCTGCGTCCGAGAGGAAAGGATAGGCTTTGATAAGAGATGTGGTCATATCCACGATTCCGGCAAGGAATTTATCTGCGTCTGCCTTGCCGCGCTCAATCTGCATCAGCGTATTTTCCCATTCGGCAGTCATGGTAGGCGATGTGATCTGCTCCGGCAGGACAGCCACGAGATTGATACCATCCTTTGTCGGCACGAGAGACTTTCCTTTACGCTCGGCAAAACCGGAACGGACCAGCCTTTCGATGATCCCGGCGCGGGTGGCAGGAGTGCCAAGCCCTTTCTTTTCGGTGTCATCCTCAAAGTCTTCGTTTCCGGCAGTCTCCATAGCCGACAGGAGAGTATCTTCTGTAAAGGCTTTGGGAGGGCTTGTGAAGTGTTCCGTCACGCTGGCAGATACAGAATGGATTATGTCGTTTTCTTTGAAGCTGGGAATGGCTTTCTCATCATCAGCCGCTTCCTTGTCTTTGAGGGAGTTCTTGAAACGCTGCTCAATGGCTTTCCAGCCGTCCTGAACAACCGTCTTGCCCTTGGCTTTGAACGCATACCCCTCACAGGAGAGCGTCACGGATGTTTCGTCATAGATGTGCTTTTCTCCGGTGGCGCACAGAAGCCGCATAGAAACAAGGCGAATGACCTTCTGCTCAGATTCCGGCAGCTCGGAGATGTTCTGGTTTTCAAGCTGGACGGTTGGAATAATGGCATGGTGGTCAGTAACCTTAGCGTTATTGGTGATCCGCTTGATGTCAGGCGTATGCGTCAAGCCGCTAAAAATCGACACTTTCCGACAGACCATCTCAATCACCTGACGGGCAGTAGCCTCCATGTCATCGGTGATGAACTGACTGTCCGTGCGCGGATAGGTCAGGAGCTTCTTTTCGTAGAGCGTCTGGACGAGATCGAGCGTCTGCTGGGCAGTGAAGCCGTAATAGCGGTTTGCCTCGCGCTGCAAGGTGGTCAGGTCGTAGAGCCTCGGAGGATTGACCGTCTTAGTCTCCTTTTTGAGAGAAGAAACGACGGCTTGCTTTTTATCGCAAGCCGCCGCAATCGCATTCGCTTCATCTTCGGTTTTGATCTTCTCCATATCAGCCGTCAGACCGTCGGCATGAATATGGGCATTGAAGTATTTCTCTTTCTTGAAGGTGCTGATCTTACCGTCACGCTCAACCAGCATGGCAAGCGTCGGTGTCTGCACTCGACCAACTACCAGCTTCTTGTTGTAGAGAGTGGTAAACAGCCGTGTGCCGTTTATGCCGACAATCCAGTCAGCCTTGGAACGGCTCAGAGCCGCTTCATATAGACGGTCATATTCTTTGCTGTCTTTCAGGTGATTGAAGCCCTCTCGGATGGCAGCGTTCTCAAGAGAGCTGATCCACAGCCGCTTGAACGGCTTTGTGCATCCGGCTTTGTTGTAGACAAGCCGAAAAATCAGCTCGCCCTCGCGTCCGGCATCCGTCGCACAGACAAGCTCGGTGACGCGCTTGTCTGTCATAAGATCACGCAGGATTCTGAACTGTTGCGCCTTGTCCTTTGGGACCTCAAAACACCACTGCTCCGGGACAATGGGCAGATCGTCATATCTCCACTTGGCATAGCGTTCATCGTAGGAGCTTGCATCCGCAAGCCCCACCAGATGACCGACGCACCATGAGACAATGTAGTTGTTTCCTTCCGTGTAGCCGTCCTTACGGGATGTTGCTCCCAACACCTTTCCAATAGACTGAGCTACACTCGGCTTTTCAGCGATCACTAAAATCAATCGTCTCCCTCCGTTTCCTCATCATCGGCAATTTCAGGCTCTCTGTCTTCGTTGATATAAGGCTCTTCCTCATAACCCTCATCATCAAAGAAGTCCATATCATCATCCTTCTGCTTTTTGCCCTTGATGAACTTGAAGTAGTAATAAGCCGCACCGCCGATACCGGCAATGGCAACAATGGCAATGATCATGCCCATATTGGAAGACTGCTTCGGCTCTTCTGTGACGGGAGGCTCATCTTCCGTAGGCGTTTCAGGGACAGGCTCGGTGCCGGTACATTCACTCATGTCGGTCTTGCAGACAGGGCAATCGGTATTCACATCACCGACTACGCATTTGTCATCGCAAATACAGGTTTTCAGCTCGTTCGCATCCTCATCATCCAGAAGGGCGAAGAGGTCACGGTCATCCACGACATTCAGGAAATAGGTTTTATACTGTTCCTCTTCCTCATTGATGGGCGCATCGTAGTCAATGACAATGTAGAAAGTGTTGCCGTTTTTGGTTTGGACGGTAATGAACTGCTTGTTCGTTGCCTTATCATAGAGCAGATCACGGGTGTAGGCGTTGCCCTCATCGTCGATAGGCTCTCCGTCAGAAGGCTTCTCGATGGAAGCGGTAGGCTCAGGCTGAGGCGTTTCCTCCGGCTGTGTTGCCTCGGTAACAGGCAAGTTCTGGTCGGTGTCATCCGCGTAGGCAAATGCCGTCATAGAAAAGCTGCCCACCAGCAAAATGCAGACGGTCAGCATAGTGATCAGGCGAAATCCTCTTTTCTTACTCATCAGCAGATACCTCCGTAGTGTCTTCGTTCTTGGTGGACTTACCGTCCTTCATGGTGGAAAGGAAAGCCATGATCTGATCCTTGTCCATGACCATTGCACGGACAGTGTTCACGATCTCAAGGTTTTCCAGCTCCGTCTTCTTGTCATACAGCTCTTTAAGCTGCTCCTGAAGGTCTTCAACCTTCTTTTCAGTCTTTGCGATGTCCGCACAGACCTTCTGATACTTGGGATTCATAGAAAAATCTCCTTTCGTTTAATAGTTGGGTCTTCCAAAGGCATAGAAATGAGACTGCCAATAAGAAGAGTTGATGGATGTGTACTGGATGGGATCGCCGCAGTGCAGCATGACTCCATCACCCACATAAATGCCGACATGAGAAACGCCCGGTGTGTCATAGGTTCCCTGAAAGAAGATGAGATCACCCGGCTGCGCATTCGCCTTTGAAACCGGTGTGCAGACATTGTAAAGCCCTTGCGCACCGAGCCGTCCGGTATTGACAAGTCCGCTGTTTGTCAGCACATAGGAGACAAAACCGGAGCAGTCAAAGGATGTGTCGGGATTGGAGCCGCCCCAGACATAGGGATAATTCAGATATTTCTCAGCCTCTTCGATAAGTGTTGCAAACTTGGCATCGGAGAGATATGCCGGATTGACGGTGTACTCATCCGGCGGATTTGTGATGTACTTGCCCACATAATCGGAATTGGGAAACAGATCCTCTCGGTTGCCAAGTCCCGACATATAGGTTGCGTACATGGAAAGCTCATCCTGAGACATAATGTAGACCGGAACATGGGAAAGATTGAAGTTTTCCAGCGTCACATAGCAGATATAGTAGTCATAAGGAACACGGTAGGTTTCCGTATGGGTATTGCCGTCTGCATCCGTCCATGTGTCGGTTTCTGTCCGGTATCGGGTTTCGACGATGACCTCTTCGGTAAGGATATACTGTTTATCGAACAGCATTTGAAGTGTCCCCTGTACCTCGTCCAGCGTGAACTCGCCCTCGTGAAGAGCAGAGAGGATGGAGATCAGAACATAGGGATCATGCTCGATGTCATCCAGATCGAAGTGATACTCGTCATAGTCGTGAGTGCTTTCGTAGGTGTCGAGCTTGCGCTGCAACTCTGCCTCCATGCGGCAATACTGTTCCTCCGCACCCAACATCGCATCATCCTCACTGAGATAGGACGAAGCAATCACGGATGAAGTAGTAGAACTGAACATCGCTGTGCATGAGCTGACACCGGCAGCAAGCAGTACAAGGATCATCACGCCTAAACCGATCCAGACAAAGACCTTCTTGTTTTCTGTGAAGAACTCCTTGATCTTATCCGCTGCTTTCTCCGAAAACTTCTTGCCGGTGTTCTTGGTGGCAGCATTGGAGGCGGTCTGAGAACCGGCTTTTCGAGCCGCAGCATATTCCTTCTTGATGTTCTGCTTCTGATAATGCTTGTTCATGTTGCGCTGATTTTTCATCTCAGGATGTTCCTGCTGGGTTTTCTCATAGTGTAGCTTTGCGTCGGCAACCTGAGCCTCGTGTTCCAGTTTGGACACCTTCTCGTAAGGCTTATTAGCGCTTTTCTGCTGATGATGGCTGTAATGCCTTATTGCCGCTTCTGCCACAATTTCGGAACGGTGCGCCGCCTCAACCGCTGAGTTTTCCTGCTCAACCTCATGGATTTTGCCGTGAATGCCGGAGGCAAGCGTATCACCGACCTTGCGGACGGTTTTATCTGTCTCAAACTTCAACTTGCTTTGTCCCTTGGGCTTTTTCAGTTCATCTTCAAAGGACAAACGGGTTGTGGCTTTGCCTTTTTCCTCATCGAAGACACGCTCTTTTTTGAGAACTTTATGCGTAGGCAGCTTCTCACGGGCGGCATCCAAACGCTCGTGTGCCTTTTCTGCTTTGCGCTCCAATTTCTGAACTCTTGGAGAAGACGGCTCTGCATCCGTCTTTGGGGCATTTGTAGCGGTTTCAGCCGCTTTGGACAGCACATCATCGGCATCTGCATTTTGAACTGCCGCCGTTTTCCTGAGCTTGTGGGTGACAACCGTTTCGGCAATTACCGCACCGGTATGGGAAGTGCTGCTGTGTGGCTCTGAAAAAGGCGGCTTTAGCGGTGTTTCTGACACTGGCATAGTTTCGTGTGCGTTCTGGGGTGGATTTTCTGGCTTTTTCTCTTCTGAGACAGGCGTTTCGGAAGTCGGCTGAGTGCCGGTATCATCCTTGTGTTCCTCACGAAACTGACGCTGTTGTCGGCGCATTCGCACCTTTTTCTGCTCTTCCGCAGAAAGCCCACCGGAAAGCTCAGGCTCTTCAATGGGCTTCACAAGCTCGGCATCTTTCAATCGCCCGGAAATACTTTTGCTTGTGCCTTCGGTCAGATTTTCTTCTACCGCGCCGTCGCGGGTCATCTTCATAACCACCTTGTCACGGGCTTTTAGCTCCGGTTCCTTCGGCATCAAATCTCACCTCCGATCCGCTGATAGGCAAGCTCGGTAAACTCAGGATTCAGCTCAATCCCGACATAGTGCCGCCCCATGTTCTTTGCGACCATCGCCGTTGTCCCGCTGCCTAAGAACGGATCAAGGACAATGCCGTCTTCGGGACATCCGGCAAGCAGACAGGTTTCAACCAGCTTCGGAGGGTAAGCGGCATAATGACCACCCTTGAACGGAACGGTATTGATCGTCCACACATCTCGTTTATTCCTCAGCGGATTGATCTCGGCATCTGTGATCTCGCCATGCCCACGGGGGCGGTTGATGGTTTGCACATGAGCCTGACCGGGAATTGCTTTCCCGAACTTGTTGCCGCCCTTCATGCCGCGCTTGAGTCGTTCAGCAGTAGCCGGTGCAATCGGCTCAGAGATTGCCTTGTAGTCAAAATGATATTTCCGAGACTTAGAGAACAGAAAGATATGCTCATAACAACGGGCACAACGATCTTTCACGCTTTCAGGCATTGGGTTTTCCTTCATCCAGATGATGTCGTTTCTCAGATACCAGCCGGAGTCACGGAGGGAAAATGCCAGCATCCACGGAATGCCAATCATGTCTTTGGGCTTGCAGCCCTCAACCTTGTGGTTGAGAGCTACCGCCTGACCGTTTCTGCCGTTGGGGTTCTTCGGGTCAACATAGCCGCCCTGATTGCTTTTTCCGGCATAGGTGTCCGAGATGTTCAGCCAGAGCGTACCGTCAGGACGCAGAACGCGCCTGACTTCGGTAAAAACTTCGGTCAGGCGCGAGATGTATTCTTTGGGCGTTGTCTCTCTGCCAATCTGCCCATCCATGCCATAATCACGCAAGGCGTAATATGGAGGGGATGTCACGCAGCAGTGGATGCTCTCATCTGGCAGCGTCTTCAGGACTTCGAGACAGTCACCGGTATAAATGGTGTCGAGTTGTATAGCTATTTACCTCCTATCTTTAGAAGTTGTTGGAGCAGATTGATTAGTCGGAGAAATACTCATCCGGCTCGTAATCGTCCTCATCCTCTTCGTCTACACGGTCTGCCCAGCGGTCGAAGATTTCTTCGGCTTCCTTAGCAGCCTCACGGTAGAGGCTCAGGCGGTTCTTCTCGTAGGCTGCAAAGGCAGGAACAAACTTGCCGAACTCACAGATTGCCTTCGCATCCTGTGTGCGCATATCCGCAACACACTGGATGATTTCAGACATCGTGAGCAGATCATCGATCATCAGATCATACTCTTCCTTGGGGAGGGAGACACTTTCAGCATCCTCGGTATCAGCGAAGGGAGTGTCCTCGTCACACTGAGCGCACTTGGCGACATCTACCACAAAGGGTAGCGCCAGCATATCCACAGATACTTTGGTCATAATCCGGCGCGTTTCCTTGACCTTTTCGTCAATAGCCTCCCTCACATGGAGGTAAGCGCGGTGGTGCTTCTTGAGGTCACTCTCCTGACGGATCAAATCGGTCAGTTCCCACAGAGCCTTGAAGAGCGCGGTGGTGTTCTCTGCGTACTCGATAGCGACTGCGTAGGGCATGGTAATCATCTTGTTGTTCATATTCAAATCTCCTTAATTCTGTAAAGTTTCTTCGGGTTTGGTGGTCATGATGCGATAGAGCATCGTGTCCTTCGGGAAGTTGTCCTTAAACGGGACGATGGTAGAGCCGTAGAAGATCAAGCCTTCACCGGCGTTGGAATTGGTGATGTAGTTCTGCTGGCTTGGGGAGATATTCAATGCGGAGCTGAGAATCTTTCTGTCACCGGAAGCCTGATTCAGAAGATACACAAAATCAGAGTTCTCGAAGATGTTCTCGACTTCACGGGAAGCCAAAAGGTCTTTCACATTCTGGGTAATTCCGGTGGGGATGCCGCCCCATTTTCTGAATCTCTTCCAGATTTCTACGCTGTACGCCGCAGTCTGCTCTTCCTTCAACAGAAGATGGAACTCGTCCATGTAGTACCTTGTGGACTTGTGCTGGGCGCGGTTGATGGTCACTCTGTTCCACACCTGATCCTGAACGATAAGCATTCCGAGCTTTTTAAGCTGCTTGCCCAGCTCCTTGATGTCATAGCAGACGAAACGGTTGTTGACATCCACATTGGTTCTGTGATTGAAGACATTCAAACTGCCGTGAACATAGATTTCCAGAGCTGTTGCGATGCGCTGCGCTTCCGGCTCTTTCTGGTCGCGGAGAATGTTGTAGAGATCTTCCAGAATGGGCATCTTCTCCGGCACGGGATCGGAGAGGTAATCCTGATAGACCATGCGGACACTTCGGTCAATGATGGTTTTCTCAACCGGCTGCAAGCCGTCCTTGCCGCCGACAATCAGCTCACACATGGAAAGAATGAAGTCGGATTTCAGCGTCAGCGGGTTTTCCTCTTCGGAGTAGTTGACATTGATGTCCAGCGGATTGATGTAGTCCGTGCTGATCGGAGAGATGCGGATAACCTGACCGCCGAGCTTCTGCACCAGCGGATAATACTCGGCTTCGGGGTCGCATACGATAATGTCATCCTCCGTGATGAGGAAGGCATTTGTCATCTCTCTTTTTGCCGAGAAGGACTTACCGCTGCCGGGAGTACCGAGGATCAGCCCATTGGGGTTTTTCAGCCGCTTTCTATCCACCATAATCATGTTGTTGGAAAGCGCATTCAGCCCGTAGTACAGAGCTTCGCCGCCCTGAAACAACTCCTGCGTGGTGAACGGAACAAAGATCGCCGTAGAAGAGGTAGTCAGTCCACGCTCAATCTCAATCTGGTTCAGACCGATGGGCAGAGAGGACATCAGCCCTTCTTCCTGCTGAAAGTCCAGCCGCTTGAGTGCGCAGTTGTATTTCTGAGCGATGGATGCGGTCTGAAAAACGGCACTTTCGAGCTTCTGGCGGGTAGCAGCCGTGTTCATCAGGATGATGGTCACAAGGAACATTCGCTCATTCCTTGTCTGAAGATCCTGCAACAGACGCTTGGCTTCACCGCCGTAGGTTGCCAGATCGGAGGGGATGATTTCCATATCGTAGCCGGAACGAACTGCCTTTTTCTGCTCTTCGATCTTCATCTTATCGAGGTCTGTGATCTTCGACTTGATGCTCTTGATTGCCTTCGCCTGATCAATCGTGCGGATATGAAAATTGACCGTAATGTTGCTGTCCATCTCAAGGAAGTCTGCAAGCATACGGTCATTCAGCTCCGGGGCGAGGATTTGGAGGAAACTCACTGCACCGATGGTTCTGCCCATCTTGAAGCACTTGCCTTCACGGAAATCAAAGGAAGTGGGTGCAATAAAGTCCTTGGTAGAAAGCCCCGTTCTG
>UMGZ01041774.1_pt1 | contig 13432 bp, 8 predicted proteins | sample 1965421 | NCBI WGS metagenome assembly UMGZ01 (sample SAMEA4836087, study PRJEB28245) | human gut metagenome | biome: gut microbiome; material: fecal sample | place: Denmark | collected 2008
ATTAATCAGAATTCTGTTGCATTTGCAAGTTGAATTCAGCTCATTTTCCTCTTTCTCCATCCACCATTCTTTAGGTATCCATCCTTGAAGTTTACTCTCCGGAACATTTGAGTAGTCAATTAATTTAGGATGACAATCGAAAGGGTCGTTTAGCTGAGAGGCATTAGTGAATTGGAGATTTTGGTTTCCAATCATGTGATTGCATCACTTTAAATGTACCGCCCATGTCACTTTCAAATGTACCGGGCATATCAGAATGAAATGTACCGTCTGTATCACTTTGAAATGTACCGCCTGTAGCGGAATGAAATGTACCCCCCCCCGTTAACCAGTGCCGGCATGGTCGGGGCAGACTCTTCTGAATGGTCGCAAACGGTTTGACGGCGTACGTAACTTTGTGGTAATGGAAATACCACAAGGCTATGGCAAATGTAAAAGCGACAATGACAGACATCAGAGTAATTATCCGCGAGTTATCCCGCGGGACATCACTACGGGAGATGGAGCGCAAGCTGAAACTCAGCCGCACATCTTTGAGGAACTACCGGGACCGTGCGGAAGCATCCGGCAGGAGCATGGTGGACCTCCTTGCCTTGAACGATGCGGAGCTTCAGGCAATCATGCTGAAAGGCGACGGGCATCGCGGCAGGGACTCCGACAGGTATGGCTTCATGCAGGAGAGAGTAGAAGACTATGCAAAGGAGATGACGCGCAAGCACATGACCTATGACGTTCTGTATGAGGAATACCTGAAGAGCACAGACAATCCATACGGTTACACCCAGTTCAAGGCGATCATCCAGGAATATGAGAGGAATCACGACTACAAGTACCATAACGTGTACGAACCCGGGCGCGAGATGCAGTTCGACTTTGCGGGCGACAACCTATGGATAGTAGATAAAGACACGGGAGAAGCGGTCAAGGCGATTGTTCTTGTCTGTGTCCTGCCGTACTCGATGCTCAGCTATGTGACCGCACTGCCAAGCGCAAAGATGGAATATCTCTTCCAGGCACTGTCAAGAGCCGTCAGATACTTCGGCGGTGTAGCCGAGGTCTCAAAGACAGACAACATGCGCCAATGGATAAAGAGGACAGACCGCCATGAGCCGACCCTGAATGAGGCCGCGAGCCAGTGGTGCCTTCACAACGGGACCGAGCTGGACGAATGCCGCCCTGCCAGGCCACGGGACAAAGGCCCGGCAGAAAGCCTTGTCAACCAGACATACAGATACTACTACAGCCGTATCTGCCGTGACACCTTCTTTTCTTATGACGAGCTCAACGGCAGGCTGGATGAGTTGAATGACATGTTCAACGACAGGCCCCGTAAGAACAGGGCATACAGCCGCAGAGAGCAATACGAAAGGGAGGAACGTCCGTATATGCTCCCATTGCCGCCAAAGCCCTTCCTCCTGAAGTACACAAAGGAAATAACCATCAACTCCACCTATCACTTCCAGGTGGACAGGAACCACTTCTACAGTGTTCCATATCAGCATATAGGCAGGAAAGCCAAGGTCATATACGATGCGGAGACGGTTGAAGTATGGATCGGACTGGACAGGATAGCGGTACACGACAGGAAGCGCTCTGACGGATACTCCACAGTCGAGGCCCACATGCCGGAAAAGCATATGGCATACAGACGCTCAAAGGAAGTCAATGCCGCCTATCTCCAGTCAAAGGCCAGTCAGATAGGTCCTCACACACGTGAGTCCATAGACTGCATACTGAAGTCCGCCCTGTTCGTGCAGCAGGCATACCGCTCCTGCCAGGGTGTCCTGCGCCTGGCCGTAAGATACGGGGCGGACCGGCTTGAGGCGGCCTGCAGACGGATAGAGCCGAAGACCGCGTCCACATACAAACGCATAGAAGCAATACTCAAGAACAATCTTGACGACATACCCCTGACACCGTCGGATACGGCTTCATACATGCCCCGGAACGACAACGTGAGAGGTGCGTCTGCATATCAATAGGACAACCATGCCGGCACATAAACGAATATAAACCAATGAACACACAAGAAACAATCCTCCAGCTGGAGGGACTTAAACTCAAGGGCATGGCGGAATGCTACAAAGCCCTTCAGAGTATGCCTGCAAGCCAGTGGCCTGCTTTGGACACCTTTATTGCAAGACTTGCTGAAGCGGAACGGCAGTACCGCAACCGCAAGAGGACAGAAATGTACCTCAAGACCAGCAAACTGCGCTACAATGCCGTAATGGAAGATGTAATCTGTTCGGAAGAGAGGAATCTGGGCAAGGAGATGCTGCTCGAACTTATGGACTGCACCTTCATAGACAGAGCCGAGAATCTTCTCATAGACGGCAGGACAGGATGCGGAAAATCGTTCCTGGCATGTGCCATCGGAAGACAGGCCTGCTTCATGGGACACAGGGTGGAATACTTCTCCATGAACAAGTTCATCGAGCGTATAGCGCTCGCCAAACTTGACGGAAGCCTTCTTAAGGTCATCAACCGCATCGAGAAGAATGACCTCGTCATCTTTGATGACTTCGGACTGCAGCCGCTCGACAACAACTCACGTCTGGCCCTGCTCCAGATCCTGGAAGACTGCTATCAGAGGAAATCCGTAATCGTGACATCTCAGCTCCCCGTATCCAAATGGTATGACTACATCAATGAGCCTACCTTGGCTGACGCAATCATGGACCGCCTCACCGCTAACGCGGTTCGGATTGAGCTAAAAGGTGACTCGATGAGAAGAAAAAATCAGAAATAATCTTAACTTTGCCGAACCGAAAGCGACCATGTCTGAAGTGGTACATTTGAAAACGCTCCAGGGGGTACATTCAATGTGATATAGTCAAATCATGCACTTTGCACCATTGATATCAAGATATTTATATAGAATATTACTCATATTTAATACTTTTGCTGGTAGTGTTTCATGCAGTGTGTCTGGAGTGAGTCTTCAGATCTCTTAGTTTTTAAATATATCCAATTTATCTGGTTTCCCCATCAGCAGGTATGCCTGCCGATAAGAGTTTTTATTCGTCCGAGAACAGGTTCTTGTCAAGATTGATTCTATAGGCCAATAGGACCGTAGTGGACAATCTGAGAATAATGATGGAAGATATCTTCAGGAAGCTGCCGTGCAAATCGAATGCAGAGTGTCGTTCGCTTCAACTATGCTGAGGTGCAGCCGGCAGCGCCGGTTCTACCGGAACATCTTCCTTTGTGAAATCCATAAAGTCTACTCTTTTTTAGTTTTTGTACTAATTAGATTCACAAATCTGTAACCTTTTTTATTATCCTATTTCAGACACACTTCTTGAAACAGTATCTTTTTTAATCTAATTTACATATTTGTTACGCTGCAATTACTTGGTTTATTAGTTTCACATAATCAATCACTGCTTTAGGACTATCACGGAAGATGGTAGTAAACTTGTTGAACGGTGGTTGTTGCAATACCACAGTTGTAATGTCTCCATTTTCGCTTACATATCTGATTAGAGTGCGCAAATACTCTTCTTGCATACGTGAAAGTTCCAGACCGTGTATCAGAGTTCTGTATTTCTCCAATGCGGCTTCTTGCTCTATTCCAATGATTGAACGTATAAACCCAGCTACACTTTTCTGGTAAGGTTTTGTTCTTGTTTGGGCATCAAATTCTTCCTTTGAGCCAAGTTCTTCCCAAAAAATTTGCTCAAGTCGCGAAATGTCAGTTTCGGTAAGAGGTTCAAGATGATATATTTTTTGCAATGCTGCATCATTCGGTAAATGTTCTTTCAAATAATCCTCTGCACGTCTACGATAAGTTCGGATAGGAGATACTTTAACTCCTGTATTATCTTGTTCAAATGTATCTTTGATATTGACAGTGAAGATTTGTCCGTTGTTATCTCCTTCCAAATACTGAAGGAGTTCTCTCAGTTCAAGCCTTATCCTTTCTAATGATGTAATGTTTTTTGTTTCCCAGAATCGTGCAGAGATCACCTCTTCCAATATAGGCATCTTTGCTAGAACCTGGGGGATAGATGCCTTCTTTTCTTTGAGGTATGCGGCAATATCTATAATCTTTCTTTCTGAGGAAGCTGCATTAACACTTTCATCAATGATGCCAAGTTGAGATTTCAGAACAAGTGCATCAAACTTCAGTGCGGAAGTATTAACTGTAGAATTTTTGAACAATGGAGATATTGAGTCTTTTAGAACCATAACATCGCCAAGAGACAAACATTTCATTGCCTCTATATTTGAATAAGTTTCTACCGAACGAAGCTGTCGGCGTACATCTATGCGATTTCTGTTCAAATCTGATATTTGTTTATGTAGAATATCTGTAAGCTCGTCATGGAACGCTTTTGCTGCTTCATCCGATTGATATTTTCCGTCCTGTAATGCAAACTTTATATCTATGCGTAGTTTGAATAGAGTTGTTACTATCGATTCTGATTTTGCCAGTTGAGAACCTTCAGGGTTCATTTCGAAATACTCAAAATTGCGGTAATAATCGAATATGAGAAACTCTTTTTTGTCTTCTCCATTACCGAAAAGATTTTCACATAGTCTCGTTCCTCTACCAATCATTTGCCAGAACTTAATCTTTGAATGAACAGGTTTGAAGAATACAAGATTCACAATCTCCGGAATATCAATACCGGTATCAAGCATATCAACTGACACTGCTATTTGAGGAAGTTTGTCTTTGTCGGCAAACTTATCGATAAGGTCAGAAGAATACTTCTCGTAATTGTCAATCACTCTACAGAAGTCCGGTCCCAACTCAGGATACAATGCATTGAAACGCTCTGCAATAAATACCGCATGGTTATGGTTATAGGCAAATATTATTGTTTTGCCTACAATGGTTCCTTCATTGAAACGGATGCCTTCCTCCATAAGTCGATGGAGCACATGGTCAACAGTATCTGCATTGAAGATATATTTGAAAATCTCGGCAGCGCTGATAGTTCGGCTGTAAGGGTCGCCGGGGTCTAAACCAGCCATCATTTTTTCATATTCAAATATCTCCTGAATCTGCTTCCGTTCTTCATCTGTCAACTTTTCCGGGTCTATACCCTCAGTAAGGATGAGTGAATTATCCTTGATGGGAACGAATGGATTCAGATAACCATCAGCCACAGCTTCGTCATATTCATAGCTGTCAGTAGGTTCACCTTGCTCCATGCCGAACAATTCGTATGTAGAGCGGTCTACTTCATCTCTTGGTGTAGCAGTAAGACCTAATAGCAAACCATCAAAATAATCAAAAATGGCGCCATACTTGCCGAACACGCTTCTATGTGCTTCATCAATAATAATCAGGTCAAATCGCCCAATAGAGAATGTCTTGTCATCTTTATCAAGATGCCCAATCATTGTCTGGTAGGTAGAGAAAAGAATACGGGCTGAAATATCAACATCACTCTCCCGCAATGAGCTGACAGTCATATTGGGGAGCAATTTAGTATAGTTCTTTTTTGCCTGATTGACCAGCTCTATTCGATCGGCGAGGAACAATACATTCTTTATCCAGTTATTACGGACAAGTACATCAACCAAAGATATACTGACACGGGTTTTACCAGTTCCTGTTGCCATAACAAGCAATGCACGTCTGTGTTTGTTGTTGTAATGACGACAAACCGATTCAATTACTCGCTTTTGATAATTTCGATTAGTTATCTTGTCCGATATAGTCAAGTCTGTTATATCGTTTCTACCTCGTTGTGAAATCAAACGACGCAATTCATCAAGTGTATGGAAGCCCATTACGGGACGTGATGGATAGCCTATGCCATCAATGATGTTTGTGTCGAATCCGTTAGTGTAATAAATAACAGGTCGTGGGCAGGCATATTTTGAAGCGAGGCAATCGGCATACAATTCTGCCTGATGACGTCCCTTAGCAGCATCCACACTTGTCCTTTTGGCTTCTACCACGGCAAGTGGAATACCGTTTGTATCGAATAGAACATAATCGGCATACCCAATGCCACTTTCATTGGGCATTCCTTGCACTTCGATTTCCGGACACGCCTGCCGTGGGATAATCTCACCGTCTTTCTCCGATACCTTCCATCCCGCTTCACGCAAAAGCAAATCAATATAAAGTTTACGGGTTTCGGCTTCGGAAATATCGTTTACTATAGGTTGGGCATTGACCGTTTGTGGTGTCTCGGTTGATTTTCCCTCTACTGTTTCAGCTGTACTCTGCGCTGCGTCAGAGGTTATTGCTGCAACTTGATTGGGCTGAGGAACTATTGCCAAACTACCAGGTGTAGCAACCTGAGGAATAAGGTCTTTATTAAAATCGGGTAACTCCTCAATGAGTTTCCAAGCCAGTAAAACTGAGCCTATGATATAATACAAGTTTAGGACTGCAAAGAAAGATTCCTTACGTCCTACATATCCGGCATCACCTCCCACATGAGCAGCGTTATTACCTATTTTGCGAACATAATGTATTCGCTTCATGAGTTCGGGACTATCTATAAACTCCTTAAACCGCTCATCGGTAGTAAGTGTCAGCAGCGATGTCCTTTCTCCAATTTGCCAATTTTTAAGTTTGTAGATTGTCTTGACTATCGATTCCAGTGCAAGTCGGGCATTTTGAGCCGAAATCACCGGGTTGGCAACTTGAAATTCCTCTGCAGTAGCACAATATTGGTGTAATGTAGCTAATCCACTAATATCTTTTATTATATCGAAATTCTTCATACGTCATCACTTTATAAATTCCCAATATCCGACCTTGTCAGAACCAATTCGTTTTATGAGAGTTCCATTTAGTTTCTTGATGTGACGTGCAACGGTAGCACGACCTATGCCAAGAACATCAGCATATTCATCGTATGTATAATTGGGATGTTCTTTAATAATAGCAATAAGACGAGATACAGTATCATTTGATTTTACAGTATCATTTACAGTATCACCTGTAGTATCATCAAGAGATTTTTGATACTGTATAATTCTACTTTCAAGATTAGCAATATGTTGGGTCAGCATTACATCTTGAATAATAGCACTATCTTCATTTTCGCGACTATCAATTAAAGCCTGAATATATTCTCCCTTTGCTTCCTTTGTTACGATGGAAGGGATAAGACATAATTGTCGCTGTACAATATTCATAAGCAGTCGTGTGGTACGTCCGTTACCGTCTACCCACGGATGAATGGTGACAAGCCTGAAGTGTGCTTCAAAACTTAAACGGTAACAGGCTGCAACATCGTTTTTGTCTATAGCTAACAGTTCTTCATTCAGCCATTTACAAAAATCCGCTGTTGCTTTAGGCACTTTATTAAACGCCAAATAACTTTTGCCACCAATGCCTGCACTTACATTGCAAAGACGAAGCTCACCTTTCGATGAGTCGAAGGTCCCGCCCATGGTATAATATTCAGACCCTGTGCGCCGCATGACCATGGCAGAGAGTTTGCATAAAAAATCTACAGTATAAGGTTCTGGAGCCTTTGCCCACTCAAATCCAAAGACATAGGCATTCTTCAAATCGACATTCATCATTTGTTCTACGAGTGAACGCCCTTTGGCTGCTATGCCCTCATCAAAAAGCAGCTGGTTCTCTACCTCTGTGACCGTAGAGCCTTCGATTGCTGTTGAATGCGTAATAAGTGAGTAGAGATAGAATTTTTCATAATCTATCTGCTGCTCGATACCACATTCAGCATATCGTTTTAATGTTGCTAATAGTTTCAAATCTATCTCTTTCATTGACATTTAGTTTTAAGAAAAATAATACTGCATCCGTTCTGCCATTAAGGTTTCAGCATCTTTCAACTGTTCTCGCAATAAATCTTTTTGCTTCTCAATCGCTTCTACGTGTTCGGCGAATTGCTGCTGGAGAGGTAGAGGAGGGATTGGAACATCAAAATTCTTTATAACTTTTAAATTTAATGTTTTTTGTGCCACCCCAATAGATCTATCATCAGCTTGTTGCCTGCCTAATGGTGATATTAAAAACCATTTAAGATATTGACTATTTATAATATCATGTTTGGGTTTTATTAAAGCGATGTGTCTTTGAAACATGAACTTCTTTTTGCTCTTAACTATAGCAGGATTTCCATATGAGCCAACACTTGTATAAACTATATCACCACATTCGACTGGAGTAGATTTCCATAACTCGTTATATGTTTCTTCATTTATGAACTTTTGAGTATTGTATGTAATCTCGTTGTTTATAATGTTTGATACAAAAATAAAAGGAATGCCTTCTTCGGTAAATTGAGGGGGATTGTGTGTCCCATCAGTAATCTTATTACAAACATCTATTAGTTTACTGTTATTCCATTCACTTGGTTTCCCAAAAGTATCAAGGAAGATCGATTGAGCCAGGGCATCAAGGTCGGTAAGTTGCGCTTTATAACCGTCTATCATCGTTTGGATGGAATCTAATTCGGTGGCGATTTTTTGTTGTATGGATTTATCTTCTGGATACTGAATTCTTACATCCCTTAAGAATTTGAAATGTCTTGAATAGCCATTACTTGGTATATTTGACCATTTTATAAAGTAATATAGGTATTTAGAAGATAATTTATTGATAGGTTGTAAGACTTTAACGCCATCAGCGCCTATGCAGAAATCAAAATCTACATATTTGACAATACGAGTATGATCTCCGAAAATAACGACCCCACCAAAATTTTCATTTAGGTTATCTTTTGTGTTAGAATATCCAGATATAAAATCTTTTTCCTGAGAAATAATAGGATATTTCCCGGTCAAAAGGTAATCTTTCTTTTGAATAGCATCTTTGACTCTTAGAGTCTTGATAGAATCCTTTATTAAAGCGTTATTCCACTTGCTCTTATCTACTTTCATATCCTTACGAGTTAAGCAGTTTCTGAATCTCCGCAAAAGCTGCATCAATTTGCTTCTGCCTCTCTTCCATACGTGCAATAATCACTTCCGGTGCATCGTAAACGACAGCTTCACGTTCTACCTCATGGTAGCGTTTGTAACTAAGGTCGTAGCCGTTATCACGTATCTCTTTAACTGGTACAAAGAAGGACTGCTCTTTGCGACTGCGCTCCAATTCTCCTTCAAGATGATTGAAGCGGGCGATAATGTCTGGAATATCATTTTGCTCGGGTGTTGGCGTGCGTTGTGTGGTAAGGGAAAAACCATCGGCACGCATATCGTAGAACCAAACCTTGTCAGTGCCACCTGTCCCCGTCTTGGTAAAGATGATGATAGCTGTGGAAACACCACTGTAAGGCTGGAATACTCCTGACGGCATGGTAATTACGGCTTGCAGGCAATGATTGTCAACAAGAGCGGAGCGAATCGTCTTATATGCTTGGGTATCTCCGGTCAGCACAGTGTCAGGTACAACAGAAGCACAACGACCACCGCTTTGCAACATGCGCATCATTAGTGCAAGAAATAAAAGCTCTGTCTTTTTTGTCTTGACAACTGCACGCAGTGAAGGGGCAATATCATCTTGGTCGAAACTTCCGGCAAATGGGGGATTGGCAAGACACAAAGTATATTTGTTTGTATCATTGTTCTCATCAGAAAGAGAATTGCGATAATACAACTGTGGTTCATCCACATCATGTAGCATCATGTTCATACATCCGATACGCATCATTGAGGCATCGGAATCTGAGCCATGGAAAATTTCGCTACGGAAACGGTTCATCGTTTCAATATTCAAAAGTTCATCGCTCTGATGTTCTTGAATGTATTTCGCTGCTTCCATGATGAATCCGGCTGACCCCATGGCAGGATCGCAAATAGTATCGTCGAGCGTTGGCTTCATAAGTTCGACCATCATACGGATGATATGTCTGGGAGTGCGGAATTGTCCGTTAGTTCCCGATGCTGCCATCTTACTCAACATATATTCATATACATCGCCCATCATATCGGCACCATCTGATGCAAGTTCCTCGATACCTTCTACTACACGCGACAGGAGACGGGCATTGGTGATTTGGAATACTGTATCTTCCATGGCCTTGCTATATGTGCTTTCTGATCCTCCGATACTGCGCAAGAAAATAAACACATCGTTTCGCACCCGATTCAACATGTGTGATGGCTCAAACTCTTTGAATACGTGCCAACGAAGTTCGTTGAATGGAACATCCTGGTCTGTTGACGGATTGTGCCAATATCCTTCAGGAAATGTAGGATTCAGTAACTTGTCACCAGTGAGATTTGCAATGGATTCCTTTTCCAATTGTTTCTCGTCAAGCATTTTCATAAAGAGCAAATAAGTAATCTGCTCAAAAATAGCTGATGGCTGAGTGAACCCACTATTCCAGAATATCTGCCATATATTATCTATTTGTTGTTTCTTTTCTCCTGTTATCATGTATATCTTAATGCTAAGTTATTTCTACTTTATTTATATTCTCTTAAATGGTGGCGTATTGGAATTAGGTTCAACCTGTGGCAAATCGACTTTTAGCATTACAGGCATTGGAAAGTCTACTCCCATAAGTATCACTTCTCCAGCACCTAATACAGGTAAATACGCCAATGTTGACTTATTAGCAGTAGAGCAAGCACTTTCTACAGCTTCTTTATCTTTATAGTTTATTAATCGATGAACTAAAAAAGTTCCCATCTGGCTTAAAGTTCCTAATGGTATATCTCTAGGCATTTGTGTAGCCAAGCATAAAAATAAACCGTATTTTCTACATTCTTTTGCTATGGAATCAAAAGAATCCAAACGCATAGATTGAAAATACTCATCTTTAACCTCTTTGTTTAGAAATTGGTGCGCTTCGTCTACAAAGAACACAACAGGTCGTGTTTTGAAATCTCCTTTTCTTGCTTTATTAAGTAAGAATTTAGCTATGGCATTAGCTAATATCTCTCTTGTCTGGAAGTCATATGGAACTTCTTCAAAACCGATACGTAGAATGTGTTTTGTATCATCAGCTAAAAAACTTTCAATTTTTATACATAGCTCATTATCTTCGCTTTGTATTTTATTAAATCCGAAAATGCTGTTAAACTTACTGTTTTTTACCAATCCTTGTATTCTTATGATTAAACTAGATACATTACCTAAAGTCCTTTCATCAATAGTATTACTCCATTGATTACCATATAATTTGTAGCATTCTTCATGTAATTGCATTGGTAAAGCATTTATATTAAAGTGAGAAGTTTCTTGGTCTTCTACAAATTTCTCAAAAATATAATGTGCATTATTAACGCCTGCTGCTAATTGATTTTTTTTAATCAAGCACTCTTTATCTATAAGTATAGTATTTTCTTTTATTTTATATGTATTAGCATTGACTTTATTAATATATTTTGTGTAATCTGGTGCTATATTGGCATAGTCAGATAGGCAATAAACCAATTTTAGAGATTTTATAGCCTCAAGTAAAATGGGCTGTTGTACTTGTCCGGCTGGCCTAAATAATGCGAACCAATCTCCAACAGATAGACGAGAATAGTGAAAATAGCTATCTTTATTTATAATGGCACTTTCTATATAATCTTTAGAATCAAAGCCCGAATATTCTCCAGTAGGGTCAATAATAATTGCCTTTGCGCCTGCATTGGATATACCTTCAAGTAATTTACTTGTAGTATAGCTTTTCCCACCTCCAGTCGTTCCAACAATGGCACAATGGCGACCAAACAAAGCGTCCAAAGAGATTTCTACAGGAGTTTCTTTGTCTTGGGTCAATACGCCAAGTTTCATAAGACAAGGTTCTGCGTTTTCTTTTTTTACTCCAAACCGTTTAAAGAAACTTTGGATGAAATCAGAAGCACAAACAAATACTTTTGCACCAATTGGAGGAAGAGAGTTTAGCCCACGTTGTATTTCTTCTGGATTCTCAAAACTAAAAGACAATAGAATTTCAATGTATCCTATGGGGTGCATTTCATTAGTTTCAAAAGACTTTTCGCTTAGTTCCAAGCGCTCTTTTTCAGGTAATTCTATCCCTTGTATTTTCCCTAAGAACCCCATTTGGTGCCCTTCTATTACTACATAGTTGCCTACTAAACCACCATGATATAGTTCACCATACTTGAAAAAAGGTTGTAACAAAGCGGAGGAAGGGAAATGTACCTTCACTCCTTGTGGAGTTACTTGATTGATAAAACCAATAAAGTGCTCGTTTACAAATGGATTATAATTAGTTCCCTTCATTGACAATTTTTACTAAACGATATTCATCGGATTGGTCATATATTTTAATGTTTGGATAAGCGTCAACAAATTCAGTAAAAGTTTCATTGACCATCATCATATTACCTCTTTCTCCAGTTTCCTTATAGAACATGTCGCTTTCCATGATACCAGTATCCCTGTAATTGACAATGATAAGTTGAAAACTTGGATTTTGTTCCAATGCTTCGTTTATCATGGATAATATGTGCTTGTCGCCAAAGCTAAATCCTATAACAACCAATGTCGTATTTTTCATCCGTAACGCAGCTTGAAAACGCGTCATCATCTCAAAAAACGGTTGTTCATAAGAATGTTCATATTTGTTTTCTTGCGGAAAAATCATTAATGAATTTTCTACAGGAATTTCTTCTGCCTTATTTTGGTAAACGTTGTTGCCTCTTTTTTCCCAATCTACCGAACCATGTGGCTTGTATAGGTGGAAAACTCGTGGAACAAAATTATCCTCGTTCTTAATTCTGCTACCATCACGAATTACGATATCGTAATCAAAATGTCTTCCACTGAATATCCGTGGAATGGAAAAAGAGAATCCGTCTATTATTGTATAATTCCCCTTTCGTGCTGCTTGCTCAAATAGGGTGTCATAGTTTAGAGTAAATAACTTTACTCTTGCAATAGAACTTTTTCGTTTAGTAATTTTATTGAGAAACTTTTCATGTACACTGGATGATTCGGAAGATGTTATTTGCAGATTACAATTTTCTTTAATCATCTTCTTTATTTCAGTAATAACATATGCAATGTTCCATTCAGTATTTTCGTTTTCTTTTTCTGTTGTAAAAATGGTTTCTGTGATATAATCTTTTGCTTTTTCTGCTAATGAAAGGACTTTTTCTAGGTTTTTCCTATATTCATTTTTCTCATCTTTATCAGAATATCTTACCTTTTCGCAAAAGACATCCATATTCTGTTTTCCACCAAGCAAAACTACAGCATCATCCCATAAATTACACATGAGTTTACCTTTCTTGTCATGCTCTCCAAAAAGGTAGGAAGAACCTGCACCAGTAAGAAACAAAAGATTCTCAATTTGATAATTTAACTTCTTGCCATATTCTTGACGTTTTAATTTGTGGGCATAGTTTTCTATGTCTGCCGAGATGTTGTCTCCGTTTTTGCGTTTAGCAATAAGCTCTTCTGGAAGTATGGAAACGTCCCCATTCTTGATATCGGTGAATGAATCTCCTTCTTTCACTAAATAAAGTGTAAATCCATCTTTCTTGAGTTCAACTTATAAATGCAACTTTTTGGGTGCGG
>UMGZ01065081.1_pt1 | contig 13261 bp, 7 predicted proteins | sample 1965421 | NCBI WGS metagenome assembly UMGZ01 (sample SAMEA4836087, study PRJEB28245) | human gut metagenome | biome: gut microbiome; material: fecal sample | place: Denmark | collected 2008
TGATTCGGCTCCAAAAGTGTGGTTTGGAAGGGCGGCATGTACTAAGCCGCAAAAGCGTTCTTATAAAAGTGCCTTAGGGAGGCAGAACTTCTTCGGAGGTTCTGCCTCTCTTTTTGTATAGCCTGGGTCTCCGTTGCCCACGCTATGCCAAAGGGGGCGTGTCCATGTCCGGGCGGAGGGTGCTGGCGCTGTATGCGGCGTTGTTGTTCGGCTTTGCCGGAGTGCTGTGCAGGCTGTTTTATTTGGCGTCCCGCACGGATTATGCAGCCCGTGCGGCGGCACAGAGCACGGTCACGCTGGAACTGCCAGCCCGGCGCGGCGGCTTTTACGACTGCATGGGCCTGCCACTTACCGGGCTGGAAAAACGCTGGCTGGCTCTCTGCTTCCCGGGGCAGGAAAATTATACCCGCCTGTACGCCTGCACCGACACCGCCGGACAGGAACTGCTGTACCGCAGCCGCAGCCGGGCGGCTCCATTTCTCGTGGAGGTGGACCGGGACATGACGGCGCTGGGCAATCCATGCTATGCGGCGTCCCGGCGGTATGCAGCTGCACCGCTGTGCCCGCAGCTGCTGGGGTATCTGGACGGTGAGGGCCACGGTGCTGCCGGGCTGGAAAAAGCACTGGACGCGCTGCTCACCGGCAGCGGGGCACGGGACACTCTGCTGTGCCCGGTGACCGCGCAGGGCACCCTGCGCACCGGGGAGCAGGTGCAGCATCTGCAGGCGGACAGCGGAGCGGTGGGGGTCCGCCTGACCCTCTCCCGTTCTGTCCAGCGGGCGGCCGAGGCGGTGGCGGCGCAGACCATGACCACCGGCTGCATTCTGGTGCTGGACGTCCGCACGGCAGCCCTGCGGGCCTGCGTCAGTGTGCCGGGTTTTGACCCGGCTGACCCGGCGGCCAGTCTGGAAGCGCCGGACAGCCCCTTCCTGAACCGGGCCTTGCAGGCGTATGCGGTGGGGTCGGTGTTCAAGCCGGTGCTGGCAGCGGCGGCGCTGGAAGCCGGCCTTGCGCCGGAGTACGACTGCAACGGCGCGGTGGTGGTGGACGGGCAGATCTTCCGCTGCGCAGGCGGTGTGCCGCACGGCGAGGTGGACCTTTCGGCCGCATTGGCAAAGAGCTGCAACGGCTATTTTATCCGGTTGGGGCAGCAGCTGGGAGCACCGGCTCTTTTGCAGCAGGCGCAGGCGCTGGGCTTCGGGCGGAGCATCGGGCTGGCGGAGGGCCTTACCGCCCAGAGCGGAGCCCTGCCGGGAGCCGAGGAACTGGCCCAGAGCGGGCAGCTGGCCAATTTCAGCTTCGGGCAGGGCAGCCTGCTGGCAACGCCGCTGCAAGTGGCCGCCATGATGAACACCATCGCAAACGGCGGTGTTTACCGTGCGCCGTGCCTGCTGGACTGTGCGCTGGATGAAACATCCGGGGAAGAGCTGTCGGCCTTTGCCCGCCCGCAGGCAGAACGGGTGCTCACGGAGCAGGCCGCCGCGGTTCTGCGCACCATGCTGGAGCAGACGGTGGCCGAGGGCACGGCACAGGATGCTTCCGGCCTGCCCGGTGGGGCGGCGGGCAAGACCGGTACCGCCCAGACCGGGCAGTTCACGGCCGAAGGGAAAGAGCGCAAGAACCTGTGGTTCGCAGGGTTTTACCCGGCCGAGGATCCGCAATACACCATCGTGGTCTTGCAGGACGGACAGACGCAGGCGGCGGTCTCCAGCGCGGCGGTGTTTGCACAGCTGTGCACGGCACTGCACTGGTTGGGATAAATGCGGAATTGTGCTTGCTTTTTTGCAGATGGTATGATACTATATAGTCGTATTTTTGCGTGGTTTTCCCATTCAATTTGAATAAAGGAGCGTTTCAATCCATGTCTGTTATCGAAATCGTTGGCGGCGCGATCCTGCTGGTCGCTTCGCTGGTCATCGTGTTCCTCACCCTCATGCAGCACACCCACGGCCAGGGCCTTTCCGGCGCCATCAACGGCAGTGCAGGCGGTGCCAACAACGCACGCCTGACCCCGGCTGACCAGATGTTGGCCAAGGTGACCCGCATTGCCGGTGTCGTCTTTTTCGTGGTGGCAATTCTGGCTTGCCTGTTCACCGGCCGTCTGGCAGGTTGATGCACCCCATGCAGCCCCGTGCTCTGACGGGGCTGTTTTTCTGTGCAAAACCGACATAGTTGAGTAAAAAAGTGCGGGCAGCTGTCTTTTCGGGCTGCCGCAGCAGGGTGGGCAGCAATGCCCGGAACTGGCAGGGCTGCAGCCCGACGGAGGCCGCAGCCAGGAAGAGCAAGGAGAAAAATATTATGGCAATGCGCGATAAAATTGAGCACGCGATCCAGAATCAGCCGTGCACCGTGAAGGACCTCAAGTCAAAGTTCGGCGGGGACCGTGGCTCGGACCGCAAGGTGATGGAGGCCGTGGACCAGCTGGTGCACGAGGCTGTGATCTGCCAGCGGCAGGGCGTTTTCTTTACGGTGCGTTCCGGCCGCGCCGACAAGGCCCTGCTGTGCAAGGTGGTCAAGCTGGGCAAGAACTTTGCTTTTGTCATGCTGGAGGACGGCACCAGCGATATCTTCATCCCGGGCCGCTTCACCCGCGGCGCCATGCCCGGTGACAAGGTGCTGGTGGAAAAGTTTGAGCATCCCCGTGTGGAGGGCAGCGACGAGGGCGAGATCCTGGCCGTGCTGGAAGAAAAGAACGATCTGGTGGGCACCGTCCGCCGTGTGGAGGGCATGCTGAAGTTCGTGCCCGATGACTGCCCCGCCATCTCCATGCGGATGATGCGCGACTGCGAGGGCGGTGCCAAGGACGGCGACAAAGTGGCTGTGGAGATTCTGCAGCGCGGCAACCGGCAGGAAGATCACCGCGTGGGCGTGGCCATGCGCTTTGGCAGCTCCGACGAGGCCAAGCGCTGCGCCAAGGCTCTGCTCTATGCGCAGGACATCCGCAGCCGTTTCCCGGATAAGGTCCGCGAAGAGGCCAAGAAGCTGGAGAACGCCGAGGTGACCGAGGCCGACTGTGAGGGCCGCATGGATCTGCGCGCTCTGCCCATCTTCACCATCGACAGCGCTGAGACCAAGGACATCGACGACGCCATCAGCCTGACCAAGACGCCGGAGGGCGGCTTTGAGCTGGGCGTGCATATTGCGGATGTGTCTCACTACGTCAAGCCCGGCAGTGAGCTGGACAACGAAGCCTTTCACCGTGCCACCAGCGTGTACTATGCCGACCAGGTGGTGCCCATGCTGCCCAAGCAGCTGTCCAACGGCATCTGCAGCCTGAACGAGGGCGTGCTGCGCCTGGCGTTCTCCTGCCTGATGCGTCTGGACAAGGACGGCAACCTGACCGACTACCGCTTTGTCAAGTCGGTCATCCGCAGCCGTGTCAAGGGCGTGTACTCCGAGATCAACGCCCTGCTGGCCGGCAGTGCCGACGACGAGCTCAAGGGCAAGTACCACGAGGTTCTGGCTCAGCTGCCCGCCATGAAGGAGCTGTACGGCCACCGTGCCCGCCTGCGCAAGGAGCGCGGATGCATGGACATCGAGAGCGGTGAAGTCAAGCTGATCCTCGACGAGAATGGCCACTGCATCGACGTGAAAAAACGCACCTCCGGCGAGAGCGAAGCCATGATCGAGGAGTTCATGTTGCTGGCCAACCAGTGCGCTGCCCACTTTGCCCGGGTCAAGCAGATCCCCTTTGTGTACCGCGTGCACGAGGAGCCCAACGCCGAAAAGCTGGAGCGTCTGCACGGCCTGCTGCAGGCCTGCGGCGTCAACGACCACTTTGCCAAGGACGTGCCCACCCCCAAGGAGCTGAGCGCCATTCTGGAGGGCGTGCGCGGCGGCCCGTATGAGCAGATCATCAACACCGGTATGCTGCGCTGCATGTCCAAGGCTCTGTACGAGGAAAAGCCCAAGGGACACTACGGTCTGGTGCTGCAGGACTATGCCCACTTTACCAGCCCCATCCGCCGCTATCCGGACCTGGCCATCCACCGCATCATGACCGCGCAGCTCAAGGGCACCGACAAGGATACCATGATCCTGCGCTACACCGATTTTGCGGAGCGGGCCAGCAAGCAGGCCAGCGAGCGCGAAGTCATCGCCATGCAGATCGAGCGCAAGGCCGAGGACTGCTACAAGGCCGAGTATGCCCGCCGCCATCTGGGCGAGAGCTACGAGGGCCGCATTTCCGGCGTGACCCAGCGCGGCCTGTTCATTGAACTGGAGAACGGCGTGGAGGGCTTTGTACCGGCTTCCAGCCTGACCCCCTCCGGCACGATGCTCACCGAGGGCGTGCGCCTGTCCGACCCCGTCTCCGGCAGGAACTGGAGCCTGGGCGATACCATGATGATCACCATCGTGCGTTCCGACGTCAATCTGGGCAAGATTGACTTTGAGGTGGCCCAGCCTACCGCAAAATAAAACAAACGCCTGCAAAAGCGGAATGACAGCGGTCATTCCGCTTTTTTGTCACAATTTGTACGCATTTCCAACAAAACGGGACAGTTGTCTAAATTTTATACAGGAGGCAGAGTTTGTTTGTTGTTCTGCGGGCCAAGGCAGGGTATACTGTTGCCATAGAGAGCAGCATTGAACTGCTGTAAGAAAGAAAAACAGCGAAGCAAGGAGGCTTTTCCATGTACTATTCCAGTGGCAACTACGAAGCATTTGCACGTCCCAAAAAGCCGGAGGGCGTTGATCATAAATCCGCATATATCGTCGGTTCCGGCCTGGCAGCCCTGACCGCAGCCTGCTATCTGGTGCGTGACGGCCAGATGAAGGGCGAGCATGTCCATGTGTTCGAGAAGGAGGCCCTGCCCGGCGGTGCCTGCGACGGCTACAAGTACAGCATCGGCTACGTCATGCGCGGCGGCCGTGAGATGGACAACCATTTTGAGGTCATGTGGGACCTGCTGCACTCCATCCCTTCGCTGGAGACCGAGGGTGCCAGCGTGCTGGATGAGTATTACTGGCTGAACAAGGAGGACCCCAACTTCTCCCTTTGCCGTGCTACCGTGGAGCAGGGCAAGGACGCCCACACCGACGGCAAGTTCGGCCTGTCCGACAAGGGCGCTATGGAGATCATGAAGCTGTTCTTCACCCCGGACGAGCAGCTGCAGGACAAGAAGATCACCGACTTCTTTGACGATGAGGTGCTGAATTCCAACTTCTGGCTGTACTGGCGTACCATGTTTGCCTTTGAGAACTGGCACAGCGCACTGGAAATGAAGCTGTATATCAAGCGCTATATCCACCACATCGGCGGCCTGCCGGACTTTACCGCCCTGCGCTTCACCCGCTACAACCAGTATGAGTCCATCATCCTGCCCATGATCGAGTACCTGAAGGGCTTTGGCGTGCAGTTCCACTACGACACCAAGGTCACGGACGTCAAGTTCGACATTCAGGGCAGCCGCAAGATGGCAAGCTCGGTCACCGTGGAGCACGCAGGCGAGGGGTCCAACATCGACCTGTCCGAGAACGATCTGCTGTTCATCACCAACGGCGGCTGCGTCGAGAGCTGCACCGTGGGTGCCCAGGACAAGGCAGCCGGTTTCGACCCCACCATCAAGCCGGGCAACGGCTGGGATCTGTGGAAGAAGATCGCCGCACAGGACCCGTCCTTCGGTCACCCCGAAAAGTTCTGCTCGGATCCGGAGCTGTCCAACTGGGAGAGCGCCACCATCACCACCCTGGATGACAAGATCCCGCAGTATATCCAGAAGATCTGCAAGCGCGATCCCTTCAGCGGTCACACCGTCACCGGCGGCATCGTTACGGTCAAGGACTCCAGCTGGCTGCTCAGCTGGACGCTGAACCGTCAGCAGCAGTTCCGCGATCAACCCAAGGATCAGCTGTGTGTCTGGGTCTACGGCCTGTTCAGCGACAAGCCCGGCGATTATGTCAAAAAGCCCATGCGCGACTGCACCGGCAAGGAGATCTGTATGGAGTGGCTGTACCACATCGGCGTGCCCACCGACCAGATCGAAGAGCTGGCAGAGCACAGCGCCAACACCGTGCCGGTGATGATGCCCTATATTGACGCTTTCTTCATGCCCCGTGCCATGGGCGACCGCCCCGACATCGTGCCGGAGGGCGCTGTGAACTTTGCCTTCCTGGGCCAGTTTGCGGAGACCAAGCGCGATACCATTTTCACCACCGAGTACTCCATGCGCACCGGTATGGAGGCCGTGTACACCCTGCTGAACGTGGACCGCGGTGTGCCCGAGGTCTGGGGCAGCACCTACGACGTGCGTGACCTGCTGAATGCAACGGTCAAGCTGCGCGACGGCAAGAAGATCACCGACATGGACCTGCCGCTCATCCCGCGTCTGGCCCTGAAGGAAGCTCTGAAGAAGATCGAGGGCACCGACCTTGAGAAGATCCTCAAGGAATACAACGCCATTTAAGGCCCCCTTTCTCCGGCCTTTTTAAACGGATGGGAACGCCCCTGTATGCTGGGACAGCTGCAGGGGCGTTCTCTTTTTTGTACGGCGATGATGCGCAATGCAAGAAAAACGGCTGATATGTGAAGAAAAATTGAACAAAACGGCATGTTTTGTCTTGCTCTTGGCGCGGTTCTGTGTTATGCTTGAACCAGTCAGGGGCAGGGGAGAGCCTGCCCTCATCAAATGCCAGAAAAAGAGGAGGTCGTTTTCCCGTGAAACATCTTATCTCCCGCCGCAATTTCCTGAAGGCCGCCGGTGTCACCACCGCTGCCGCCGCCATGGCCGTCGGGGCCCCGGCTGCGTCTGCCTGCTGGACCGGTGAAAAATCCGAGGTCACCATCCTGTACACCAACGACGTGCACACTTACATTGACAAGCAGGCCCCGGAGCTGACCTATGCGGCCATTGCCGCCCTGAAGCAGAGCTATCAGAACGCAGGCAAAAAGGTCCTGCTGGTGGACGCCGGTGACCATGTGCAGGGCACGGCTTACGGCTCCATGGACGAGGGCGCTTCCATCATTGAGTTGATGAACGCCGCCGGTTACGATGCTGCCACCCCCGGCAACCATGAGTTCGACTACGGCATGGACCGTGCCAAGGAGCTCATGCGGGATGCCGACTTCCCGTACCTGTCCTGCAACTGGGTGGACCTGCGCACCAATCTGCGGGTGCTGCCGGAAATCAAGGTGTTCGTGCGCGGTGGTGTGCGCATTGCCTTTGTGGGCATCACCACGCCCGAGACGTTTACCAAGTCCACCCCGGCCTACTTCATGAACAAGGCCCAGACCAAGTACATCTACGACATCCTGGGCGGCGAGGACGGCCAGAAGCTCTACAGCGCCGTGCAGAAGGCCGTTGACAAGGCGAAGTGCCTGGCCGATGTGGTCATCGGCTTGGGCCACTTGGGCGTGGACCCTTCGTCCTCTCCCTGGACCAGCGAGGAGGTCATTGCCCACACCACTGGTTTTGATGCCTTCATCGACGGCCACTCCCACACGGTGATGGAGAATAAGCAGGTGGCGGACGCTTCCGGCAGACTGGTCACCCTGACCCAGACCGGCTCCTACTTTGCCAACGTGGGCGAGATGACCATTGCCCCGGACGGCACCATCTCCACCCGGCTGGTGTCCACCTACGACCAGGAGGATGTCGCCGTGGCAGCAGAGCAGGCCGCATGGGTCAACACAGTGGATGACATGCTGGGCGAGAAGATCGCCGTGGCCGATACCAAGTTTTACATCACCGACCCTGCTACCGGCAAACGCCGCATCCGCTCTGGCGAGACCAACCTGGGCGACTTTGTGGCCGACGGCATCTACACCTACTTCAATGAGGTGGAGCAGCTGCACTGTGACATCGCCATCATGAACGGCGGCGGCATCCGCTCGGACGAGGACGCCGGGTACTGGACCTTCAAGACCTGCAAGCAGGTCAGCCCCTTTGGCAACGTGGCCTGCCTGATGTCGGTGACCGGCAAGCAGATCCAGGACGCACTGGAGTTTGCAGCCCGCTTTGCCGGTGCAGAGGGCAAGGAGAACGGCGGCTTCCTGCAGGTGGCCGGTGCGACCTATGAGATCCACACCGACATCCCCAACACCGTGCAGACCGACGACAAGAACGTCTGGATCGGCAGTGCTACCGGCACGCCTCGTGTGCAGAACGTGAAGATCTACGACCGCGCGAACGGTACTTATGTGCCGCTGGACGAGAACAAGACCTACGCACTGGCCGGTATGAACTACACCCTGCGCAATCTGGGCGACGGCTTTGCCATGTTTGACGGTGCTGAGCTCATCAAGGACTATGTGTCGGAAGATTACCTTGTCATGTCCACCTACGCCATGGCCTTTGGCGGTGTGGACGCAGAGGGTCTGCCGCACCTTTCCAGCGCCAACAGTGTGCTGGCAGAGTATCCCGGCTACCTGCTGGACTACGAGAATCCCTACGGTGCAGGCCGCATCAGCATCCTGTAAGATGATTCAGTCCGCTGGCTGACAAACGAAAAAAGCACCCGCACTGCATCTCCCAAGAAAAGGGAATGCGGTGCGGGTGTTTGATTTGCCCAAAGACCTTTGGTACAGTGCGGTGTGTTCACTGCGTGAAATCGGCAGAAAACAAAACAGAAAAGCCACCCAATTGTTCATCGGATGGCTTTGTTCTGGTTGGGGATGAGAGAATCGAACTCCCACAAGTAGAGTCAGAGTCTACCGCACTACCACTATGCAAATCCCCATCATTTGGTTCGTGTTTTGCGGTGTGAACCGCTCAACGTGTGCTATTATACCCGCAAATGCGGTGCTTGTCAAGCCTGTTTTTGAAAAAAATTGTACTTCTTTGGAAAGAGACGCAGCAGCGCAAAAGTTTCCTGCGCTCAAACGACAACCCCGCCCACAGAAGGACAGAAGAGTCCGGTCCGTGGGCGGGGGTTGCGTTTATTCGGGCTTACTGCTCCAGAAATCGGCCAGCGCGGTTTCCAGTGCGGCAGGGCCGGGCAGATACTGCAGGTGCTTCCAGTGGGGCGGGAACAGCCGCTGATAGTCCGGCTTTGCAAAGCGGTCATCCAGCAGCAGAACCACGCCCTTGTCCTCCGGGGTGCGGATGACCCGTCCGGCGGCCTGCAGGACCTTGTTCATGCCGGGATAGCGGTAGGCGTAATCGAACCCGGCCCCGTTCTGGGCGTCGTAGTAGCGGCGCAGCATCTCCTGCCGGGGGTTCACCTGCGGCAGACCCACGCCCACGATGGCACAGCCGATGAGCCGGTCGCCGGCAAGGTCTACGCCCTCGCCAAAGATGCCGCCCATGACTGCAAAGCCCAGCAGGGTATGGGCAGGGTCTGGCTCAAATCGTGCCAGAAAAGCGGCGCGGGCGGCGTCATCCAACCCGCTTTCCTGCACAAGGGTGGAAATACCCGGATAGCGGGCGGCAAAATCTTCCTGCACCTGCCGCAGATAGGCGTAACTGGGAAAGAACGCCAGATAGTTGCCCACCCGGCTCTGTGCCAGCCGGGCCAGTGCATCCGACACGCTCTGTACGCTGCGCTCCCGGTCACGGTAGCGGGTGGAGATGCCTGGCAGGCAGAACAGCCCCAGGTTCCCGGCGGGGAACGGGCTTTCCAGCGCCACAGCCCGGGCGTCGGCACAGCCCAGCACGCTGCGGTAGTAGGCGGGCGGGGTGAGGGTGGCGCTGAACAGCGCGGCACTGCGCCCGGTGGAAAGGCTGGCATCCACAAAGGGGGCCGGGTCCAGACAGAGCAGCTGCAATTCCAGCTCGCTGCCGCGGGCGGTGAGCTGGGTCACAAAGTGGCTGTCGTACCGTTCGGCAGCCCGCACCAGATCCTGTACCGCAAAATAAAGCTCCAGCATCTGCGGGTGGGCGTCGGCTTCCGGGTTGTCTTTCAGCCAGGCCTGCAAAGGGGCCTGCACCGCCCGCAGGGGTGTCAGCAGTGCGGCGGGCAGCTCCTGCAAAAACACCGTGCCGTCCTGCGCATACAACGGCTCCGGCAGGGCAAACGCCGGGGCATCCGATTCCGGCAGAAGGCTAGTCTGGGCCGGTTCGCCGGGGGCGTCCTCCGCGTGCCTGCGGGGTGCCAGACGCACACAGGCCTGCCGCGCCTCCCGCATGGCCTTGTCGGCCTTGGTCAGGGCGGTTTTCAGGGCACTTTTGCCCTTGCCAAGCGTGCGTTTTGCGTCGGTCAGGCTGCTCTTGCAGAAGCGGGCCGAGTACATGGCGCGGGCGCGGTCGGGCAGATTGTGTGCCTCGTCGATCAGGAACAGCCAGTCGCCGGAGGTGTCGAAGAAACGTTTCAGGTGCACCACCGGGTCAAACAAATAGTTGTAGTCCCCGATCACAACATCGCACCATTCGCTCAGGTCCAGCCCCAGCTCAAAGGGGCACACGGTGAACTGTCGGGCGGTGTCGGCCAGTGCGGCACGGCTGAATTGGCCGCTGCCGTCCAGCAGTGCGGCCAGCGCATTTTTGATGCGGTCGTAGTAGCCGTTTGCATAGGGGCACACCTCCGGCAGGCAGACCGGATGGCCCTCGGCGTCCGGGTGCAGGCAGGCTTTTTCCTTGGCGGTCAGGGTCACACTGCGCAGGGCAAGGTCGGGCTGTACGGCCCGCAGGCGGGCAATGGCGTCCTCGGCGGCGGCCTGTGTGGTGTTGCGGGCGGTGAGGTAAAACAGCTTCTCCCCGCAGCCGCTCCCCATGGCTTTCAGGGCAGGGAAGAGCGCACTCATGGTCTTGCCGATGCCGGTGGGGGCTTGACAGAACAGCCGTGTGCCTTTTTTGGAAGGGGCGGCGGTGCAGGCCCGCCAGACCTCGCCCGCCAGTGCCCGCTGCCCGGGGCGGTAGGCTTCAAACGGGAACCGCATGGCGGTCAGGCTGCCGCTGCGGGTTTCCTGCCATGCAAGCTGACGCTGTGCCCAGGGCAGATACCGGTGCAGGAGTTTGTGCAGGAATTGCTCCAGCTCCTGCCGGGAAAAGTGCCGTACAAAGCGGAGGATCCGGTCGGTGTCGATCTGATAATAGGTCAGCCGCACATCCACGGCGGGCAGGCTTTTCTGTGCGCTGTAGATGGCTCCGTACACCATGCCCTGCGCCCAGTGGCAGGGGTTCATGTCCTCGCAGATCTCTTCCTCGGGCACCGCGGTGGTCTTGATCTCGTCAATGGTCACAACGCCGGTTTCGTTGGTGAAAATGCCGTCGGCCCGGCCCTCCAGCGTAAAGCGGATGCCGTCGACCGTATAATCGGCGCAGAGGGGCACCTCGGCGGCGTAACCCTCCCCGGCGGCCTTCTGCAGCCTGCGGTGGATGCGGGCACCCTCCAGTGCACGGTCAAAACCGGCAAACCGGCTGTCGATGCTGCCGCTGCGCAGCAGAAACTCCACCAGCTGCCGGATGGGCAGACGGATGTCGGACATGATTTCACTTCCCTTATCATAAAGAACTCAGCAGTCGGGTGACGGCGCTTCCAGCCCGAACAGCTCCGCGCACCAGGCGGCAGCTTCGTCCACCTGGGCGAAGTCCACGGTAGCACGGTAATAAGTCTCCAGTTCGTCGTGGCAACTCTTGGCCTGTGCCATCAGGGCGGTGGCCTGCTCCAGCAGTTCGGCGGCCGCCCGCTCGTTGAACCGCAGCCGGGCGCGGTAGCCCGCCAGATTTTCCCGGTCAAGGAACCGGGAGCACCGCACGGCCTGCATGCCGGGCAGCTGCACCGGGTGCCACCGGTTGTCGGTGAGGAAGGCCAGCCGCAGCTCCGGGATCAGGATGTGGTCGATCTTATCCTCCGGGTGCATGGCGCAGGGGCAGGTGATGATGTGATAGCCCCGGGCCAGTGCCTCGGCACGGATCAGCTCCAGCAGCAGGCGCGACACGGCACCATATTCGTCCCGGAACACGATGAACCGGTCAGCCAGCGCCTGCGCGGTGTGCTGGTAGAACACCTCACCCTTTGGGGTCACGGCCGAGAGCAGCCGCAGCTCTTCGCGGGCGGTGTTCTCGGTGCGGGGCAGCAGCCGGGTACACAATCGCTTGACGTAGCGGCGCACTTTTTCAAAGTTGGCGCTGCAGGCCTCGGCCCGGCGGCTGTCCAGCAGCAGGCTCCCGGCAGAAGCGACATACCGCGCAGCCCGCGCCCGCAGCGCAGCGTTGCGGGCGAACAGCGCCTTGACCTCTTCAGCATGGGGGCGCAGGGCGTCGGCCTGAATGGTATGGTACAGGCTCAGCACGACCTCGTCGGCACCGGGCGCATCCGGCTCTATGGTGTGGGGCGCGGTGGCATCTACGATGGCCCGGCGCTGCCGAACAAAGATCACGCCGTCAAAGCTGTCAGGGTCGCTGGCGCAGTGGATGCACTCCACCGGTTCACCCTGCTGGATGGCCCGGCGGGCCAGCTGCTTCATCAGGGTGGACTTGCCGCAGCCCGGCCCGCTTTTGATCAGCACCATCTGCATGCCGGGCTCCCGGCGCAGCGGCTCAAAATAGCCCTTGAACCCGGCGGGGGTGGTGGCCCCCAGAAAGAAATCAACCCGGTCAAACGAAACACGCTGCATAAAAAACACCTCGCTTTTGCTTTAGAGTATGCAAAAAAGAGGTGTGGGGTGAATGAAAATGAAACCCTCTCAGTCATCGCTGCGCGATGCCAGCTCTCCCGAAGAGCGAGCTTTTCGCCATCTGGCTGTTACGCTGCCAAAACCTCCCCCCTTCGGGGGAGGTGGATGCGAACGAAGTGAGCAGACGGAGAGGATGATTCATTCATAGGTATGCTCACACACTTCGTGGATCTTGTCCCGCAGCGCCACAAAGTCGGCAAAGGCATTGGGCTTGTTCTGCGGGCCGCGCAGCAGGGCGGCCGGGTGGAAGGTGCCCATGAACAGGATGCCGTTCTTCTCCATGAACTGCCCGTGCTCCTTGGTCACCGAAAAGTCGGAACGGATCATCCGCTGGGCGGCGATGCGGCCCAGGCACACCACGATCTTGGGCCGCAGCAGGCGGAACTGCTCCCGCAGCCAGGGCATGCAGGCCTCGCTCTCGGCGGGCAGAGGGTCACGGTTCTGGGGCGGGCGGCACTTGACGATGTTGGCAATGTAGCAGTTCTTTTCCCGGTCCAGGTCGATGGCAAACAGATACTTGTCCAGCAGCTGACCGCTGCGGCCCACAAAGGGCAGGCCCTGCTCGTCCTCGCTCTGGCCGGGGCCCTCGCCCACAAACAGCACTTCGGCGTCCGGCACGCCCTGCCCGAACACCACATTCGTGCGGGTCTTGCACAGCTCACAGCGGCTGCAGGCAAGGCAGTCGGCTTTCAGCGTTTCCCAATC
>UMGZ01003428.1_pt1 | contig 13234 bp, 8 predicted proteins | sample 1965421 | NCBI WGS metagenome assembly UMGZ01 (sample SAMEA4836087, study PRJEB28245) | human gut metagenome | biome: gut microbiome; material: fecal sample | place: Denmark | collected 2008
GACTTTCACCCTATAGAAATCGCCCATGCCGGGCACACGACAAAAGGAAAACGCTCCGGACCCGGACGGGAACGGAGCGTTTTCCTTTTTGCTTCGCTTTCTCAGCTCTTCCGGCGAGACCGGCCTGAAAAGCCAGCCTCAGCCGGAATCACGTGCGGGAAAAGTCTTCGACTCAGGCCTTCTGAAGCTTCGAGGCATCAGCAGGCTCGCGCAGACGCAGCACGCAGTGGTAGACCACGAGGAGCGCAAGAATGATGAGCGCCACGGCGATGATGAGCTGCAGACCGCCCACCATGAAGACGAACGTGCCGTCCGCCATCTGGCCGAAGATCTTGAGCACGGCCTGAACAAGGGCCGTCATCGTCACGACGAACATTACCGTCATCGGGCCGTAGAGCATCCAGCCCTTGCGGCCGGTAGCCTTCAGGAAGACGGCAAGGCCGGTAAGAACGAGCGCCGAGAGGAGCTGGTTGGCGGAGCCGAAGAGCGGCCAGACGGACATGTAGCCCGCCATGCAGATCGCATAGCCGAGAAGGAGCGTGAGAACCGTCGAGAAGACCGTGTTCGTGAAGAGCGCCTGGATCGGGCCCTTCTTCTCGCCGGGACGCGGCGTGAAGAGTTCCTGGAGCGACATGCGGCCGATGCGGGCCACGGCGTCGACGGAGGTGAGCGCGAGAGCGGAAACGCACATCGTCAGGATGCAGGCGGCGATGTCGGTCGGAACACCGAAGAGTTCAGTGAGGAACCCGGCAACCGAGTGCGAGAAGGTCTGGAAGGGCGTGCCCGCAGGGAGAACGCCGCCCTGGGCCGCAGCGCAGACGACGACGAGCGCGACGACGCCGAGGACCACTTCAACGCACATGGAGCCGTAGCCCACGAGGCGCATGTCCTTTTCGTTGGCGACCATCTTGGAAGACGTGCCCGAGCTCACAAGCGAGTGGAAGCCCGAAACGGCGCCGCAGGCGATCGTGACGAAAAGAATCGGGAAGAGGTCGAGGTTCTTCACTTCCCAGCCGACGAAGGCAGGCATGTTGAGGGTCGGGTTCTTGACGAAGACGCCGAGAACGCCGCAGACGATCATGCCGATCAGAAGGAACATCGAGAGATAGTCGCGGGGCTGCTTGAGGAGCCACATCGGCATCACGGAAGCGGCAAAGAGGTACGCGAAGACCACATAGCGCCAGGACACGGAGTCGAGGTAGACCGGGAAGCAGATGCCGAGAGCCACCATCGCAACCATCAGCACGATGCCGACAATGAGCTGGACGCCGGCAGTCGGGCGCATGTACTTGAGGTAGAGGCCGAAGAGAACGGCGCCCACCATGTAGATGAGCGAAATCGAGCCCGCAGCCGCACCCGGCATGAGCTCAGTGCCGTCCTTCGCAAAACCGTTGAAGGTATTGGCCACCATGTCGCAGAAAGCCGCGATCACGAGGAGCGTGAAGAGCCAGCAGAAGAGGAGGAAGAGCTGACGGCCCGTGCGGCCGACGTAGTCCTCAATGATCATGCCGATCGAGCGGCCGCCGTTCTTGACGGAGGCGTAGAGCGCGGTGAAGTCCTGAACGGCGCCGAAGAAGATGCCGCCGATGATCATCCAGAGAAGCGCCGGGAGCCAGCCGAACATGGCCGCAATAATCGGGCCCGTCACAGGGCCTGCGCCCGTAATCGAGGTGAACTGGTGCGCGAACACCGTCCATTTGTTGGCAGGCGCATAGTCGCCGCCCTTGTTTTCCACGGCCGGTGTGGGCCGGTTGGGATCGATTCCCCAGGTCTTCTCGAGCCAGCGGGCGTATCCAAAATAGCCCGCTGCCAGAGCGACGAGAGCGATCAGCATGATGGTTAGACCGTTCATTGCCTGAAATCCTTGGTTCTTGTAGGAATGAAGTTTTATGGAAAAGCACTTCGGGGCTGCTTAGATCGAGAGAAGCACTCAGCCCCGGAAGCGAGCAGCGCAGAAAGAACGGAATCTTCTGCGTCTGACCCGAAATAGTACGATTCAAACTGCATTCAGGCAAATGCAGATTCTATTTTTGATTTATTTATATTATTTGATATTTTTGGATTTTTGATTGCGTTATCTGAATTTAATCAAAACTCAAAGCACGCCTTGACTTCTGCATCAATCCGGATATTGCAAAGAACTTATCGGGTTTACCCTTGAATCATCTGTTTACAGATCGCCAAAACAAAAGGCCCGGGACTTTCGACATCCCGGACCTCTTGTTTCTGAGTCCGCGTTCCCGGAAATCCGGGAAGCGGTCAGTTTGCTTTTCAGCCGTTCATCAGCTGAGGATGTAGACGGCAACGAGAAGAATGAACATCACCGGAGCGGTGCGCTTCACGATCGCGAAGGGCGACACGCCGGCGATGCCGGCCGCGATGATCATGCCGCCGGCAAGGGGCGACGAGAGGCGGCCGAAGTTGCCGGAAATGGCGGCGAGGTAGCCCAGACCGTCGATCGTCATGCCGAAGCTCGCGGCGTGCGGAGTAACGGCTTCATTGAAGGCGAAGGCCGCAGCGTCGCCCGAACCCGTGACGAGCGCCATCAGGTAGGGGCCGGCAGCGGCGCCCAGCTTGGCGATTTCGTTCGCATGCGTGAGGTAGTTGACGAAGGCGTCGATCACGCCGCAGGCGCGCAGGCCGGCAGCGAAAACGCCGGCCGCGATGATGATGCCGATGATCTTGGCGTAGCCCGAACCCATGCCGTCAAAGAACTTCTTCGTGACGTCGGCGGGGTTGGTGCGGGTGACGGCGATCGCGTAGATCGCGCCGATCAGCATGGCCGTCGCAACGGACATCTTCATCTGAGGCGCCCAGATGTTGGCGCAGACGAGAATGACGACGGGAAGCATCGGGGCGATGGCGAAGAGAATGTTGGGCTTCTCGGGAAGATCAACCTTCTTGCCGCCGGCGGCGCCCGTGCCTTCAGCTTCATGGAAGCCCTCGCGGCGGAAGTCGCGGTAGACGAGGCAGACGACGACCATCAGGACGATGGCGCCGAGCGCGGCGCCCACGGTGATCGGCATGAAGCGGCAGATGAACTCAATGATCGGAATGTCCGCAAGCTTCGAAACGAAGGCATTGTGCGCGACGCCCGGCGACAGGTACGCCATCGTGATGGAGCCCACCACGGCGGCGGCGGCCATGGCCGGATGGAAGCCCGCGCGGATGAGGAGCGGGATCACCGTCGGACCGACCGAGGCGACGAGGCCCGAGGTCGAGGGGATCGCGATCGAAATGAAGGAGACCACCAGCATGCAGGCGGGCAGCAGCAGGAGCCCGAGCTTGCGAAGGGGCTTCGTGAGAAGCGCAACGAGATGCACGTCGCACTTCGTGAGCGCGACGACGGAAGCAAAGCCCATTGCCGAGCAGATTGCGATGATGAGCGAGCCGTTCGTCATCGACTTGTCGAACTGCTTGAAGGCGATCATCGGTTCGAGCGAAAGAACCGCCATCAGGAGGCCGGCTGTAAGAAGAACAAGGCGCGTCTCGTAGCGCTTAATCAGCGCCCAAACGGCGCCGACGGTAACGACGAGCGCTACGCACATGGACCAGGTGGCCATAGGGAAATCTCCTTTCGGGAGGAAAAGTTTCAGGAATTTTTACGGGCGGGCGCGATTTTACGAGGGAAGCTTCGCGAAGCAACCTATCGTTTTCGCTTATTGAGGCCGAATTCTGCCCGAATCCTCAAAGGATTTCCTTTTCTTTACGTTCGGGCGCCCGATCGGGGAAAAACCTGGCCGCCGGAAAATCAGCACCGCATGCGGTTTCAATTAAGCCTCTCTCTGAAGCTCGAAGCGACGACGGCGAGCCCCCAGAGCGCAAGGACCGCACCGAAAAAGACGAAGGGCAGAGTCCAGGCCCCCGTCTGCTCGTAGAGCATGGCGAAGATCCAGGGGCCGCATCCGGCGCCGAGGTACCCGATCCCCTGCGCCATGCTCGAGATGCCGAGCATTCGGCGCATGTCGCTCGACTTCTGCGCCATGAGAAGAAATGCCACGGAGAGCATCGCGCCCTGCGAGGCGCCGGCAGCGACCGAAGCCGGGAAAAGCCAGACGCCGCCCGCAATCCAGCCGAGAAGCCCGGCGAGATAAACGACGGAAAGAATGATCCCGGAGACGGCGTCATTGCCGACAAGCTTCATGAAGCGCGGCGTAAAGACGGAAGCCGGGAGACCCGAGAGGAGATAGACGAAAATCCAGAACCCCGTTTCCGGGGCGCTCATCCCGAGGCTCTGCCAGAAGGGCGGCATCCAGGCAGCCGCCGTATAGATCGTGAGGGACTGCAATCCCATCACCGCCGTGAGCGCCCAGGCAAGCGGATCGGAAAGCATGGCGCTGAAAGCGGATTTCTTATCTTCATTGCGAGAAGAACCGGCCGTCGCCATCGCCTCAGCGCCCGGCTGCCGCCTGGCGAGACTCCAGCAAAGAAGCGCGACGCCGGACGCCAGCGCCCAGAAGCCGAAGGGGACTGCAAGCGACCCCGAAAGCGTGAGAAGCGGCGCGGCGAGGAGTCCCCCCACGGCGCCCGAAGAGCCGATGACGCCCGTGTAAAGCCCCATCATCGGACCGCTCTTCTGCGCCCAGACAGTCTTCACGACGACGGGCATCAGCACGTTTAGGATGGCAATGCCCGCGCCGACCAAAAGCGTGGCGGCAAGAAGCACGGACCAATTGGTCATCATTCGAAGAACGGCGCCCGCAAAGAGAACCGCAATCGCCGCAGCAATCCCGCCCCAGAGCCCGAACCGGCGCACGAGCGCCGGTGCAGCAAAGGAAAAGACCCCGAAGGCCGCAATCGGAAGCGCGGAGAGCGTGCCGTAGGCGTCCCAGCCCACCTGCATGGCCTCGCAGATCTCGTGCGCGAGCGGGCCCACTGCCGTAACGGGCCCCCGCATGACGAAGGTAACCGAGAGGAAGGCCGCGAGGAGGAAGCCTCCTGCGGCAGCTGAGATAAGACGAGCCATGGCGGGGAAAGACAAGGATAGAAGAGAGTGATCTCTGGATTTTAGGCCGCATCGCACGAATAACGGATCGGATCGCTATTCCCCGGACGACAGATTCCTGTCGCATGCGCCGGACGAGATTCGTTACGAATGCACAAATTCATGAACACTTGTTCAGCGACTCCTGCGCTAATGTTGCACTTAGAAATCTCTCTTATAGAAAAGATCCTGCGGCCGGGACGGCTGCATGATCCGGAATCTGCGGGGCTCCGGGCTTCCTCCCAGTCGTTTCGGAAAAACCATTTCGAGTCGAAAGCCAGCCGCACCCAAAGGATGAAAACCATGAAAAAGAACACAAAGATCGCCGCAGCTGCCGCCCTCTCAGCCGTTTTCCTTCTTGGCGGCTGCGCGAGCGACGGCACCTACTACCGTGCCGATACCTACACGGCCAATCAGGTGAACCGCGTTCAGGAAGTCAATACGGTTGAAATCATCGCCATCAACGCCGCGCGCGTGGCAGTCCCCAACAGCAGCAACCGCGAGACTGCCCAGATTGCGGGCGCCATTCTCGGCGCCATCGCAGGCGCCGCGATCGGCAACCACAACAACCACTCCACCTCCGCCCGCGTGATGGGCGGCCTTGCGGGCGGCGCCGTTGGCGGCCTCGCCGGCGGCGCAGTGGGCGGCGACAGCACGACCTATACCGACGGCGTCCAGATCATCTACAAGACGGCCGGCGGCCGGGTGCTCCAGACCTCCCAGGTCGGCCAGCCCTGCGAATTCAAGACCGGCACGGCGATTCTCGTCGCGCCCACGCCGAGCGAAGCCCGCATTCAGCCCAACAACCCCTACGGGTGCCCCCGCAAGTAATGCGCGATCCTGAGGTACAAGAATCATGAAGTTCAGAAATTCCGCCGTCATTGCCGCTTCGGTGCTCTGCGCCCTGGCGGCTGCCGGCTGCACCACCCCGTCCACTCAGACGTCGACGCTTCCTCCGGGAACCCAGCGCATGAGCCAGGACCTCATCGACTACAACACGCAGAGCGTGGACGCCGCTGCCCGCGTCATGCAGGAAGAAGCCCGTCAGAAGGAAGCGGCCCGCGCCGCCGCTCAGGCTGAGGCCGCCCGCGTGAAGGCCGCTCAGGATGCCCAGGCTGCCAAAGCGCGCGTCGCCGCGCAGAAAGCCAAGTCCGCGCGTCAGGCAAAGCTTGACGCCTATCAGGACAAGGTGCGCGAACTCGAACTTGAGCTCAAGCAGCTTGACGTTGCCGAGCGCCGCGCTCAGGTCGACGGCACCGTGGCCGACAGCAAGGCAAGATCGGAACTTGCGCGCGAACGCGCTCAGCTCGAGCTCGACCGCATGCGCGCGGGAATCGAAAACCTGAAGGCAGCGGACGCGAAGTAAGCCGCCTCATCGACGATCCGTCTCAAATGCCGTCCGGGGAAGCGTTTCCCGGACGGCATTTTTCTGCTCTGAAGCTTCCGTTCCCCGATCGATCAGAATTCGAATCGATAAAGGAGATCAAGCGCCTGCTCCACCCCGGAAACGGCTTCGAGGTAAAGCCTCGGCATCAGCCGGTAGCGAAGCGTGAGGGTCGCGAGCGAATCAAAGATCCCGACGCCGTACTTCACCTGGAGCCCCGGGAGCACGTAAGCCGACACCACCACCTGCTGCGAGTCGCCCGTACCCGTCGTATCGACGCCGAGCCCTCTCAGCCCGACGGCGTCCCCTACTTCGGAGAGAATGCCGCTTCCCTGCGAGGTGCCGACGCCGATCAGCATGCTCGTCATCATGGAGGCGCTGCTTCCTTCCTCGGACCCCAGGCCTTCGCCGCGAATCAGGTAGGAGAGCGTCTCCTGTTCGGAAAGCTGCGGCGTGGAGAAGAGCGTCACCTGCGGCGACTCGGCGGTGCCCGTCACCCGGATGCCTGCCGTCACGCCGTCCGCTGTGTTTTCTGGATTCCTGATGGCTTCAAGACGCAGCGTGGGGTTGGTCATGGGGCCGGAGAAAAGGATCTGTCCGCTCTGAATCACGAGATCCTGTCCGTAGGCGCGGAAGCGCCCCATCGGCACGTTGATCTGGCCGAGAAGCCCCATTCTGCCCCCCGCCATGACGAACCGAACCTCGCCCGAGAGCCCCGCGCGGAGCCCATAGGCCGCAATCCGCACCTCAGGCCCGAGCACCACCGTGACGTCGCCCGAAATCGGCATGCCGTCCGTTCGCACGGTTCTGGGCTGAAGATTGCTGTCAAGAAGCACCTGATCCTCAGAGACGGCAATTGCCGTCGAGGGAAGCGTCTTCACTTCAATCATCGATTTGGGGATTTCAATGCGCCCCTTGAGAGAGGCGGAGGCATTCGTCGCCTCGGCCGTCACGTCGCCCTTGACGTCCACCTGAATCATGGGCGGGAGGGAAAGATGGAGCCCCTCGGTGCGCACTCTCGCATCCGCCTTCCAGCGCTCAAGACTCTCCCAGGACGCGTTTCCGGAAAGGATCACGCTTTCCGTCTTCGTCCGGATTTCCCCGGAGAGCGTAGACGTACGTCCGTTGAACTCAATTTCGACGTTCGAGGGCTCCATTTCAATGGGAATGAAGTCGGCGTCGACCACGACATTTTCTGCGCCCGCGCGACCGTAAAGCTCCGGACGGGACAGCGTGCCCGCCGCCCGGAGCCGGGCATTGACGGCGCCTTCCGCGCGCTCGCCTCTTGAGAGGAAGGGCTGAATGAAGGAAGGCGTGATGCCCTCAACAATAATCCGGCCGTCGAGCCGGCGCTCCTTCTCCGGATCGATCACCGCGAGTTCGCCAAAGCTCGAGCCGTTCCCCTCGGGCTTCACCTCCCAGGCGAGCGCAACGCGCTTCCCCGTAATGAGCGCATGCGCGCGGAGCTTCTCAAGCGTCACCGGGAATCTCACGCCCTGCCAGCGCGTGGAGTAGCTCAGCCCGTCGCCGTTAAGGGTCACCTGGCCGGAAGGCATCGGATTTTTGGCGAGATCCCAGCGGAAATCCGCGCTCCCGGTAAAGCTCCCGGCGATGCGGTCGCTCTTCTTTCTCAGATAGGGCTTGAGGACCTCCATGTTGAGGCTCTTCAAAGCGAGGTGCGCTTCTCCCGCTCGTCCGAGAACCATGGGCTTCGGGAGGCACACCTCTGCATCCTCATGCATCCAGCAGTGGGTTCCCACGGCGAGCTGCGCCGTCTTCGGATCCCAGCTCAGGGGCGCGGCATTCCTGTTCGACCAGGTGCCTGCCGGCGTCTCCACGCGGGCCTCAGTCAAAGACCCCGTCCAGGAGAGCGTATCGCGCGAGAATTTCCCGGCAGCCCGGATTGATCCCGATACGGGGTCGCCGGAAAGAGCCAGCGTGATGACGTGGCTCCCCTCGGTACCCTTGAGCGACGCTTCGGCCGAATCCAGAGCGACGCTGGAAGCGGCAAGGTCCGCGAGCTTCAGGCTGGCGCTCCCCTGAATTTCCCCGCCTGCGAGGGAATTGAAGATGAAGGCCATCTTCTCTTCGAGAGACGCATTGGCGGCAGGAGGCGGAGGAAGATTTGCGGGCGGCGCGGGAGGCGGGAGCGGCTCTCCATCCTTTGCCCCGCCCTTCTGCGGCGCCGCGCCCTTAAAGGGCGAATTCCTCATGTCGACGAAGAGATTGAGGCCGCCCAGCGAAAAGAGATTCTCCCAGCCGAGCCCGCTCGCGCGGACATTCGCCTGAGCGATCGGGTGCGCGAGGCTGCCGGCAAGCTTCACTGTTCCGTTGGCGCGCCCGCTCAGCCCCGGAATCGTATTGAGGAGCCCCGGCGCATCAATGCTGAGGTCAAGCGTGATCCCCCGCATGTGCTCGACCTCGCCCGCAAAGCGCAGCGTGTTTCTGCCGAGGAGGAAGTCGAAGTCGGAAACCTTCCAGGAGAGTTCGCTCGTTCCTGAAATTTCCGTCGCGAGCCTCACAGGCGCCTTCTGAATGGTGCCGTCGAGCTTCAGTTTCGCCGAATCCACGCGGTAGGTGCCGTCCGTGCGCAGGAGCCCTTCGCCTGAGAAGTCGGCGCCGAGTCTGAGCGGAAGCTTTTTGATCCAGGGTTCGAAATCAACGCCCGAAACCCTGAGCGCGGTTTTCCAGGCGAGATCCTCATTCCAGGCCGCTTCGCCGCTGAGATTCAGCTCGCCGAGCGGCGTCGCGAGATCGAACTTCGAAAGCCGGATCCCGGAGAGGTCGCCCGAGGCATCCGCATCCAGAGTTCCCTCAAAGCGGGTCTCTTCCCCGAGGAGCGCGTCCGGCGCCTCAATGACGGGATGTCCCTTGAGCGCAAGCTTCCATGCGGAAGGGCGGCCGGCGGCCTCAAGCGCAAGATTCCTCACGATGTAGCGGCTTTTGGCGAACGTCCCGGCGATGCCCGGACGCGGCGAAGCTTCCTCGCTGAGCGGAGACTTTTCCGATGCGGCGGGCAGCGTTCCCGAGTCTTGAGCTGCAGGATCGCTGCCCGTTTTCTCTGCCTTCCCGCCGGAGGCAGCGAGAATTTCGGGCGATCTGAGTTCATCCGAGGCGAGAGACAGGCTGAAGGGAAGATCGGCCTCACCCGGGTTGGCCGCAGCCTTGAGCGTCATGGCGGCGGGGCCCTTCGTCATTGCTTCGAGACGGAGCTCCCCGGCAATTTCTCCGACAAGCGTCGTTTTGAGCTCAGCCTCAGGAGAATCAAACCGGAGGCCGGCGAGCCTCCCCCAGGGCGCGGCATCCGCACGGGCCTCCAGAGAGAGATTGACGGGCCAGGCGCCGTCGAGATCCGTGCTTCCCGAAAGCGCGAGATCCGCAGCCGAAGATTCCAGCTGGAAGCGCTCAATCTCAACATGCGACGCCTTCATGGAAGCCTTCGCGTCAATCGTGCGGATCTCGAGGGGCGAGAAGCCCGGAAGTTCCTCCGTCCCGGGGATGCCCTCGAGGCGAATGCCGCTCGCCTTAAGAGAGCGCAGTTCCGCATCAAAGGGGAGCCTGACGACCGGAAGCGTTTTGATGAAGGGGTCGGCAAAAATTCCCTTCACGCGCTCGAGATAGGTTTGATGAGACGGCGCCTGAGGGGCAGAGGCCGGTGCAGGGACCGATGCCGAAGTCGACGCTTCCCCTGCGGGCTGAGCCGCTTCCGAAGCGCCCGGAGGCGAAGAGAGATTTGAGAGATCTGCATGCCCTTCGGAGAGCGCCGCTTCTTCTATGACGACGCCTTCGCGGGCCATGCGTGCGGCCGCATCAAATTGAGCGGCCCCGGCGGGAATCCTGCCGAGCTCCGAGGAAAGGCCGGCGAGAGAGAATTTTGAGAGCTTGAGGATTCCGTCGTGAAGATCAAGCCCGGCATCGAGCGACTTCAGCTCAATCGTCTCGCCGTTGATCACTGCTTTTGCGTCTCTTGCCGCAATGCCCTCGAGCGTGATGCCGATCGGAAGCTTCAGGTCCGGCAGCTCAAAGGGCGCAGATTCTTCGGGAGCCGCTTTCTCCTGAGGGAGCTTCGCGGTCTCGACGACAGCCGCCGGCCTTTCGATCTCAAGGCGCCCGAGCTTGAGCTCCTTATCGAAAAGACGGTACCAGTCGAGCTCCATCACGAGCTTTTCGACCTTCACGTCCACGCCGGGAGAAGTCCAGCCGATCCCGGTGAGCGTCAGATGCCGCCAGTCGCCGTCGGACTTTTCAATCGAAAGCCCCGGCACCCAGCGGTCAAGCGCCTTCGCCGTGAGTGAAAGCCCCGTCGACGTCGTTGCAAGGAAAATGAGCGCGCCGGCAAGAAGAAGAAGGAGTGCGAGAAGAATTCCCGCGAGGCGCAGAAAAATACGGGCGGATCTGGCCATCTTAGAGCTCCGGGCCGAGGCCGATATAGAAAGCAAACCCCTTGTGGTCCGGGTCTCCGATCGGGCGGGCAATGTCGAGCTTCACCGGCCCCACGGGCGACTGCCAGCGAATGCCGAGACCCGCGCCCACCTTGAAGGACGTGGAAGTAAATTTATCCACCGCTTCGCCGGCATCCACAAATGCCGCGCCCCACCAGGCGCCGTGGAAATTCCACTGGTATTCGATGCTCGAGGTGAAAAGGCGCTTTGCACCCCGGAGGTCTCCCGACTCGTCCTTGGGCGAGATCGACTTGTAGTCGTAGCCGCGAACGCTTCTGTCGCCGCCCGCAAAGAAGCGCAGGTCCGGCGGCACGTCGTCGAAGTCGTCCGTCTGAATCCAGCCGAAGGCGTAGCGTCCGATGAAGCGATGGCGCATGGCGAGCGTGCGGATCATCGCGCCCTGCGCATTAAAGGCCCAGAAGTCGATGTCCGACCCCCAGAATTTGCGCGAAAGGTCGAAGGAATAGCGCTGCGAATCCCCCCACGTCGGCATGGCGCCGCCCCGCGAGCGCGTGCGGCTGAAGGAGACGCCCGGATAGAAGAGCATGGTCTTCGTCGAGCTCATGCCCTGCGTGAAGTTGTCGAGCATCCAGCGCATGTTGAATGCCCGCTGCCAGCCGTTTTCAAAATTCCAGTAGCGCGATCCGACAAGCGTCGTCTGGGTCGACTTGGTGTCGTTGAGGTCCGTATGCTTGAGGCCGCCCTGCACGAGGTAGTACTCCTCAAGCGGATTCTCGCGCCGGGGCATCTTGTAGCTGAAGTCGAATTCCTGCTCGCGGGCGGAAACGGCGCTCGAGAGCGCCAGACTGTGTCCCTTCGAATTCACCCAGGGCTTGGTCCATTCGCCCGTGAAGCGAGGTCCGACGTCGGTCGAATAGCCGACGCCCACTTCGACGATATTGCCTTTTCGCGGCGTGAGCGACCCTTCAAAGGGAAGCTCCTTATCGGGCGTTGCATTTCTGAAGTCGGGCGCGACAACGGCGTAATTGAACCAGCCGGTATCGGCAAGGCGTTCGTTGAGGTTGGCAAGCCCTTCTGAGGTATAGGGATCGCCTTTCTCAAAAGGAATGAGGTTCTGCAGAATCTCGTCGTCGATCTGCGAGCCCGAGAAATGCACCTCGCCGAACTTCCAGCGCGGACCGGAACTGAAGGTGAGGCGCCACCAGGCCTGATGGAGGTCCGGCGCCACGGCAAGTTCATTGCGCGTAAAGCGCCCCTGAAAGTAGCCCTTCCGCGTGGCAAGACTCTGCACTTCCTTCTTGAAGCTCTCGTATTCGCCGTGGTTGAGCACGTCTCCCTTTTTAGGGAGCTTGTCCCTGATGCGCTCGAACGCGCGGTCGTTCGCCGCATCCCCCTCAAGGAGGAGCTCGGCGCCTTCAATCCTCACGGGCTCGCCCGGATCAACCGTCAGCCGGAGAATGCGCGGATCCTTCGATCCCTCCTTCGGTCTCGGATCCCACTTGAAGGTAAGTTTCGGGGCATAGTAGCCGAGCGCCCTCAGGCCGTCCCTCACGCCGGTTCTCACCCGGGCCCGGTAGCGGCCTTCCACGGTGATGCCGTCAAGCCCGAGCGACTCGAGCTGCGCCCGGACATTCTCCTCAAGTTCGCCCTCAAGCCCCGAAAGCCGGTAGCTGAAGTCCGCCGCCCCGGCTGAAAGCGCAAGGGACAGAAGAACTGTCAAAGCGAGTGAACGAAGGCGAATCACGGCAGGATCCCTCGGCAATATCGGGAGAAGAGAAGGATTCCGCTTATTTTAGCGGGCCGTATTCCGCAGCTTCCCGGCGTGCTGCCCGCAGAGTCTTTTCCAAAAGCAAAAAGCGCCGGAAATGTCAACCGACGCTTTTTGCTTCTGCCGGTCCGCTCGCCCGGAGGCGGCGCGGCCGAACGATCAGACTGCCGCTCAGGCCTTCACGGGAGCCTTGGGAGCCGCTTTCCTTGCCGGAGCAGGTGCGGCCGCAGGCGCCTTGGCTTCAGGCTTTTCTGCTGCAGGCTTGGCGGGTGCCTTGGCGGCGGGTTTGGCTGCCGGCTTCTCCGCGGTCTTGACTGCGGGCTTTTCAAGAGGCTTCGCCGCTGCCTTGGCGGCAGGCTTTTCTGCGGGCTTGGCGGCAGCCTTCGGCTGCGCCTTGCGGGCTGCGGGCTTCTTCGCGGGAGCCTCCTTAGCCGGCTCAGGAGCCTTGACGGCCGTGAGCTGCTTCACGGCTTCGGCGATCACGCGCTGCACGGCTTCCTCGGGCGAAAGTCCCGTCTGCGCGAGCGCATCCGTAAGCGCCTTCAGCGCAGCTTTGCTCAGCTTGATTTTGGTTTTGATCTTCAGAACGGGCATAGTCTCTCCTTCTTTTCTGCCTTTGCGACGCAAAGGCATTGACTTCTCATTTCTGGATTTTGGTTCTTCGGAAATTAGCGGGCAACCTCTACTAAAGAAGT
>UMGZ01071672.1_pt1 | contig 13167 bp, 14 predicted proteins | sample 1965421 | NCBI WGS metagenome assembly UMGZ01 (sample SAMEA4836087, study PRJEB28245) | human gut metagenome | biome: gut microbiome; material: fecal sample | place: Denmark | collected 2008
CGGTGTCGGCAGCCGTAACCTGGATGGTCGCTGCCATGCCATCGGTGTATTCGATATCGACGGTAGGCGCGTCCGGCGTTTGCCAGGATGAGCTAAACGGCACAGTCGCGGTAACGCTCAGCGTCGAACCCGCGCTAACCGTGATGGTCAGCACATAGCTCGTGTTGTTCGTGAAACCAACGTCGGAGCCTAGCGAAAGACTGCGCGAATCCTTGCCCGGAGTGCCGGAATAAAGCACCGTGCCATCGGTTTTCGCAACCGTCACGCTTTGCTCCGTGATGCCCGTCGCGTCGCTTGCCGTCCATGTGATATTGAGCGGCAGCATCTTGATAACGCCGTTTTTAGCAGGCGTATTGACGATGAGGGTCGGCGCGGTTGCAACGGTGAAACTCGTGTAAGCGCTCCACTCGCCCCAGTCGGCGTGCTTGCCCTTTGTGCGCACTCGCACCTGGTACGCGCCGTTTGCAGCATTCGCAATGGTGTAACTCGCCGTCGTGCCCGAAATGTCATGGATGAGCGAAGCGCCGTCCTTGACCACATCCACCTGCGCCGCGCTCTGCGCGGTGCCGTCCGGGTGGTTCGGTGTCCAAGTGATCGCAACGCTTGACCCTGTGGCATATGCGGAATGCAGTGCTCCGAGCGATGGTGCGAAAGGCGGGCAAATCGTAACGATTGTATTCGATTCGCCCCACGCGCCCGCGATTCCGCTAACGACTGCGCGAACGCGGTATTTGATTGTTCCGGCAGGCGGCGTTGTATCGCTCAGCCCCTTACCGGACTGGGTAAGCGTCTTGTCAACCCATGTCTTGCCAGCGTCCGTTGTCACCTGGCACTCATATGAATCGACGTATGCAGGCGCTTTCGTGATGGTGAGCATCACGGACGAAAGCGTGTCCTTCGTCGCGTTGATGGATGGGGCGAGCGGGGACGTGTACACGGTGACCGCGCTCGATGCGCCGGACGTACCGCCCGCGCCCGTTGAGTACACCGTGTACGTGTATTTATGGCCCGCTTCGGTCGAACCGTCGTCGTAGTTCGTCGTTGCGCGCGAATTGTACAAGGTGGTGGGGGTGGTTCCCTCATCCATCAAGCGCTTTACGATGTTGCCGCTAACGGGATGGAGGTTATCGACAACGACGTTTTGCCACGTGAGCTTATGGCTCGTATCGGATACGCGCTCAACAGCTAAGCCCGTAGGCGAAGCCGGGGCCTTGTAGTTAATCGCCGGAACCCAGACGTTGCCGGACGTGCTTGACGTGCCGTTGTGGTAACCGCCGACAAGCTGCATAACGCCGGATACGGGCACGTTGAAACCGCTCGCGTTTTTGTTGACGCGAACGGTCTTCGTGATGAAAAGCTGGTTCACCGTGCCGCCGGACGGCGAGTAGGCCGTTTTACGGCTACCGCTTGCAGACGGTGTGCTCGCGCTCTGCCCGTTAACAGTTGCCGTACCGATAGCAGCCGTGTCGTAGCCCCATGCGATAGAGCAGAAGTAGGTTTTGCACGTCACGTCTGCCTGCGTGTCGGACTGCCACGTGATGCCGTATTCGATTCCAACGCGCCAATGCTGGACTGTATTACCGTATTGCATTACATCGCCCCCGCAGTGCGTCGTGCGTAACCAACAATCGTATTGATCGCGTTGACTACTTCCTCATCGCGCATGCCGCCAGCGTCAACGCTCAGGTTTCCGATAGAAAGCATCGAGTAACCGCCGTTCGGCGTTGCGCGGCGTGCCGCGATATTGCCCGTAACGCTCGCTTCGGCAGCGAATGCCAGGCTTCGAGCGCCGAAAAGCGCCTGAACGTCGCTCAGCGCCGATTTGGTGGAGGATACGACGCTAGACGCAGCGCCGCCGATTCCCTCGCCGAATGAGGTCATGAGCGCGCGGCCTGAATACGTCGTGTATCCGTGGCCGGAAAACGGGCCGTACTTAGCGGGCGAGAACGGGAAAAGCCCGCGGATTTTCTCAAGCCCGCCCTTCACGGTGTTCACCACGCCGCCGATTGCGTTGCTGATGCCGCGTCCGAGGCCGTCAAGCATCGCCTTGCCGGAATTGACAAGCCATTCGCCAGCACCTGCGAAGAATCCAACAATCTTGTCCTTAATGGATTTGACCGTGTTGTACACTGCGTCAACACCGGATTTAGCCGCACTCTTGATGCCGTTCCAAATCGAGCTAAAGGCGCCCTTGATGCCGTTCCAACAAGAATCCCAAGCGCCCTTGATGGTGCCGAGCACAGAGCTGATGATGCCTGAGATAGCGTTGATAACTGAGCTAACGATATTCTTAATACCGTTCCACACCGTGGAGGCAATGGCTTTAATGCCCTCCCACACGCCGGACCAATTACCTTGGATAGCCGCGAGCACTGTACCGATAACGGCGTTAATGACCTGCATAACGGTTGTGATAACCGTTTGGATAACGGGCCAAACAGCATTGATAACCGCAGTGATAACCGCGCATGCAGTGGAGAAGACCGTTTGGATAATCGGCCAAACAGCGGAGATAACCGCCATGATAACGGTCATCACCGTAGTGATGATGGTTTGAATCACGGGCCACACCGCATTGATGACGGCCATGATAACCTGACACGCCATCGAGATGTAGTTCTGCACCGTGGGCCAGACCTGCGTAACGATTAGCTGGATAGCGCTCATCACGACGGAAACGACAGCTTGAATCACAGGCCAAACAGCCTGGATGATGCTTTGAATCACGGAGCAAGCCGTTGTGAAAGCCGCCTGAATCGTTGGCCATGCAGATACGACGAAATCTTTAACAGCACCCATTACCTGCGTTACAACTTGCTGAACTACGGGCCAATATTGCGTTACAACGCTTTGAATCACGGAGCAAGCCGTGGTAACTGCCTGCTGGATGTAAGGCCACACCTGAGCCGCCGCAGATTGAATACCGGACCAGGCTGAGTTAATGGCGTTGCGCACGTCCTCGTTTGTGTTATAGAGCGCCGCAAGGCCGACAACGACCGCCGCGATTGCAGCGATTATCAGGCCAACAGGACCACCGGCAACGGCAGAAAGCGCCGCGCCAAGTGACTTGAAGCCGGATACGATGCCGGAAACCTTTTGCAGTCCGCCCATCGCTGGGAGAAGCAGCGTGAATGCCGTGATAGCAGGCGCAATGGCAGGTGCGAGTTGGTTGAAAGCGTTAACGATTCCGTCAAGGAAACCGCTAGGCAAAGCGCTTTTGATTTGACCGAAAACGGAAGCGATGCCGCTCACGCCTTTTGAAACAACATCCTTGATGCCGTAGATAACCGTAGCGATCGCATCAGCGGTCTTGCCAAAGCTGCCGCTAAAGGCGTTAATCGCGCCGGATATGTTTTCTGCTCCAAACGCATTGATAATCGTCTGAACTGCTTTCGCAACGCGGTTTGAGATGTTATCAAGCGCGGTGCCGATGCCCTGCGTTGAGTCCTTGGCCTGCTGCGCGAACGATGCGAAGCCATCCACGCCCTCTTGGTCAAGTTTCAGAACGGCTGCGTTGAAATCATCCATCGTAATGGAGCCGTCTTTTAGGGCATTGTACAGGTCTTTAGAGTTAGCGGTCGGGCCAATAAGCGCCTTCGCCACCTGGTTTAGCTGCCCAGGCATGACCTCTTGCAGGGTCTTCCAGTCTTGCAGTTCTGGCTTGCCCTTGCTCAGGATTTGGCTGTACTGCTGCATCGCGCGCGAAACGTCGGTTGTCGATGCGCCGGAAGCCAAGCACATATCGTTAAACGCAATGCCGATATTCGTCGCTTCATCAAGGTTCGAGCAAAGCGGTGCCAACTGCTGCACCATGGATGTAAGCCCTGGCAGAGATGTAGGCAGGCCATCGATAGACGCAGACATTTTTTTAATCGACGCTTCGGCTTCTTGGCTCGAATACCCAAGGTTTTTCATGACCTTTGGGAAATTGTTCATGGTGTCAACGCGGCTAATTGCGCTGCCAAGCGAGTTGCTAATAGCTGTAAACGCCTTGCTTGTGATCGTTGAAACAAGACCCGCAACCGCGCCAACCTTAGCACTTAGCCCGCTGCTAAAGTTCGTTCCGGTCTGCGCGCCCGCCTTGGAGCCAATGGCGCCAGCACCTGAAAAAGCGCCGTTCAACTGCTCAGTAATCGACCCGGTAAGGTTATCGAATTTAGGGGTAAGCAGCACCGAACCGCGCGCCACATCAGCCATTTAATCACCCCTATTCGCCTTCCTCATCCACCTCCGTTGTGGTAGTGGAGGACCGAGCGCCGAATAGAAGCGCGTCGATTCTCGCCTTATCCACGTTGAGATGGGTTTTCTTCTTTTTCTTCTTTTTCGCCTTCGGTCTAGGAATCGGCTTCGGCTTCTTGCCCTTGCCGCCGCCCAGGCCATAGGAGATGTTTGCAAGCTGGTCTACGATGAGAGCGAGCAGATAGGTGCTCTCATCCCATTCCAGCTCAGGGTGTAGGCGTATAAAGGTGCGCGATTGCGCCGGGAGCTGCGCGGTAAGAGTCGCGATTTCCGCGAAGCGCCCAGCATCCATCATCGCGTTTAAATCCAGCTGGTAATACTGCTTGAAATCTGCCGTGAGCTCGTCCCGATAATCGAGAAGTATCGGAGCGAGCGCCGCTAGTTTTTTACTTCGAGGTGCTCGAACAGCGCATTCTCGATGCGCATAATCTCTTCGAAGTCCTCATAGCCCATCTTGGCCTTAACGACTTCGCACACCTTGTCATCCACCTTGCCGCCGAACACGAAGTCATAGAGCGCCAGCGCGCACGAAATCGGAGCGTCCTCGCCCTTTCGCTCGTAATCCTGGAACTCGGCGAACATGCGGATGAACTCGCGGGACTTGATTCTGCGCATATCGACGCGGTACGTCTCGCCATCGAATTCGATATCGTTCTCATAGGGCTGCTTATCGTCAGTGACGATGTTGAACCTAGGCTCACGGTCCATGTAACGGGCCGTGATGGCCTCGCGCTGGTTCTCCTTGGCGGTTGCGTACTCGCGGAGCTGCTCAGGGGTCATATCCTCGATATTCATTTTCAATCCTTTCGGTAGGCCCACGGAGGACGGTAAGGACGGCTTTGGCGCCTACCACCAAAGCCGCCGTTGCCGCCCTCCATGCGGAAAGCGGTAGTTGCAGCCTAGGCGGCAACAGTGGTCGTGTCGTAGATGTACTCGCGCATGCAATCGCCATCGAAGAAATCGGACGGCAGGCACTTGATGGTTGGCGTGTATCCGGCGAGGTCGGAATTGTTCATCTCTTGATCGTCGCGCTCAGTGATAACGCCGTTGGGGATAACGACGCGCTTTACCTTGGTGTCGGATACGACAGCGTCGAAGATGAAGAGGTGCGCGCCCGTGAAATTCTTGTTATGGCGAACAGTGGTGGTGCCCTTGCTATCATTAGTAACGTTAGCGTCACCGTAAACGGTCTTGAGCACGGTGTCGCGTGCCTCAAGGAAAGTCACCTCAACGCCCTCGGAATAAGAGGTCATGGGCGAAACGATAGTCACGCCGCTCCAATCGGTCTTATCATCGGTGTCGGTATCGGTCGTGACGGTAACGCCGTCCTCGGAGATGTAACCAAGGGATTTGAGCACGGAGCTAGATGCCTTGCAGAGATCTGCAAGGGTCTTGGTCATATCGATAAACGGGGTGGGGTCGGTGCCAGCCGGGGCAACGCAGGCGTAACCGCCCTCACGGCCCTTGGCGATACCGACATTAGAAGCGTCAAGCATAGTTTCAGCCATTTTGCTAATCCTTTCTAAAAAAAGAAAGCCGCTACGATCGCGTAACGGCCATGAAATCGAGTTGATAGCGGTAGCACCTGCTATCAGGGTCCGGGAAGCTGTAAATTCCGCCCACGGAGCACGAGCAGACGTTCGGGCAGGTCTCGCGCATGTTGGTCAGCACCTCACGGGCCATCAGAGCGAGGGTGTATGCCTCCGCCTCGCTCTCCGCCCAGCACTGCACGGCTAGGTTTGGCGCATCGCGGCAAAGCGAATAGCCGCCGCCAGTGCGCTCAACAGTCGTGAAGCGCTGCGGTCGGTCTGCCGGGACAATGGAGCTGGACGGAACGCCCAGACCCTTTTCGAGCGCCGCGCAGGTTGCGGCGATAACGTCAAACATCAGATGCCACAACCTTTCTTAAGCGTGTTGTTGCGCAGGTTGTCGATGTAAGCGTCAGCATTGGCAACGCCAACGCGAACTCCGTTGCACCAGCTCAACGGCTTTACCTGAGCATCGTATTCTGGGTTCCCGTGCGGAAGGCTTGCCAGAGAATTGCAGCGCGCCGCATATCCCGCGCCCTGCTCGTAGAGCATCCCGGTAACGCCGTCGCTCTTAGTGATCGCAACAACGCCGCTGTCTATGTGCTTAACGCGGCCCTTGAGCTTCATCTTCAACGTGAATCCGCTACCCATTGCACACCTCGCATTCGACCGCGCGATTCCAATCGCCCGGGCAATTTGCGTCAAGGTACGGTTGCGGGTCTCCGATAACCGCGTATTCAGCGCCAAGGTATTTGACCCTGCAACCGCGCAAAGCCCGCTCGTAGGTCTTCGGAAAATGGAAGGTCATCACAACCTTCACGCCGTCCGGCCTAGAAGCTTCGAGGTCGCTCGTCGCGCCGGGCTGCGGCAAGACGTTTTCGACGGTTTCAGCCATCCATCTGCCAGGAACAGCGTTACCGTGCGAATCCTTACTAGCGGAAGTTCGCCGCAATACCTCAACATCAACGCCGCTAATCAGATTCATTGCGCTCACCCGCCATCATCCGGCATGAGAGAACCGCGCCGGAGGAAAGCCCGAGCAAATCAAGCTCAGATGGAAGGGGGCGCATGTACTGGTCTAGCAGCGAGACTGAGGCCGTGTAACTTCCAGCCGTCTGCGAGTATTGCGATACGCCGGAAAGCCCGGCAGGCGTGGAGAGCGCGCGATTGACCATCGCCATGCACACTGTGGAGGCGTTGAGGTCTAGCACCTCGTCCACACCCGCCGTATAACCGTCCATCTTGCCGAGAAGGTAGCCTGTGGCGCGAAGCAACAGCGCTTCAAGCCGCTTCTCGTCGGCTACCGCGCCATATGCCGCCGTGTATTCCTCGGGTGTAGCAAATGCCTTGATAGCCATCGTGAATCACCCCTAGGCAGAAGCGGTGCCGTTGTCGATGCGCACGAAGTCCTTAACGTCGCGGATAACGAAGCCAACCTCGAACTCGCAGCGGACTGCGAACATGTTGCGCTGCCACAGGTTGAGCGTCTTAGATCCGCTGGTAAGCGTGGCCTGGTCGGAGATGGAGATATTAACGTCCTTTACCACGCCGTAACGGGCTGCGCTCCAATCGCCGCCGAAACCAAGAACCTCAGCCGCCTTATTGCCGGAAGAAACGGCTGCCTTGTGGGCGGACTTGGTGAAGTGGGTGGGGACGGAAAGCACGTGGCCCACAGCGCCGTCCGTCTGAACGTTGTTGATGAACAGCGGTCGGTTGGTGGTGTCCTTGGTCTTCAGAAGCAGGGTCTTTGCCTGCGGGGAGAGGACGAAGGCGTTTAGGTCGCTGTCGTTCTCGGCAACCTTACCGATCGCATCGACGAATGCGTCATAGGTCTTGGTGGATGCGTCTACGGCGTTGGTCACGTCCTTGAGGGTGTCGAAGCCGGTACCGGGGGCGGTACCGAACATGCACGTCTCGTCGAACTTCTTAGCGATAGCGAACGGCAGGCGGGAAACAAGCTCGTTGTAAAGCGCCTCGGTGTTGTCGCGGAACTGGTTAGAGAACGGCTCGATGATAGCCAGTGTGTAACCCTTCATCTCCTTGGTGGAAAGGGTGTGCTGAGATACGGGCTTGTTCTCGGTCTCGGTGACCCAATCTGCGGCAGGCTCACCCGTAATAACGGGGATGGTCAGGCCGTTGCCGGGGAGGTCGATACGCTGAGCGAGTTGCATGATTGCAGAATTCTCAAGCGTCTTTGCCCAAATCTCGGTGGATACGGAAGAAGGAAGAGTGATAGAAGTCTTGTTGATGCCTTCAGCCATGGTTGGTTCTCCTTGTCTTAGTTAAAGGCGGTTTTCATGAAACGCGAAAAATCGTCCTTCGCGCTACCCGTTTCCTTGATGTCGGCATGCTTGCCGTCACCGAGCACCACGGGCACGGTTGCAGTGTTTTGGGTCGAATAACGGTCTCTGAGACCCTCGGCCTTGCTCATGAGGTCATCACGATCACTTGCGGAAATCAGGCTCAAAAGGTCGGTTGGAACGCCCGTGGCCTTAGAGACTTCGGCCACCCATTCCATTCGGTCTTTTTCCGACTGGAGCGCGTCGGCACGTGCCGTCGCGTCAGCAAGCTGCTTCTGAAGCTTTTCAGACTCGCTCATTTGGGATTCCTTGAGCGCTTTCAGCTCGTCAGCCGCGCCCTTGCGCTGCTTGGCGAGCTTTTCCCACTCGCGGGAATGCTTCTTAAGCTCGTTGTACTTGGCCTCCCAATCGACGGACTGTGCAGCTTCGCCGTTCGGCTCCGCCTGCTCACCCGTCTTGTTGTTGGTCTCGTCCATGAGTGACCTCCTTACCGCGCCGTTCGGCGCTGTCCCCCGCTGCCGTTCGGCTGCGGGATACGGATAGATATGAAAAAAGCCGCTCGAAAGCGGCCTTAATCAGCGTGTAACCCTTCGCATGGGCGTTAGCCCGGTGTCTTTATCGATGCGGTTAGGGTCGATTAGAATCGCCGTCTCGCCCGGGGCGAGGGCTTCTAGCGCGTCTTTTCGCGCCTGGTCTATGTCATCCACAAGCATCGCGTAATTGCCAGCCGTGGCGGTTCCTCCATCAATGCGGGCTTGCCGCATTGATGAAATGCTTTCGCCGAAGTTTCCTCCGCCTGAGATATCGTCAACGCCCCACGAGAGGCCGTTCATGCGCACTGGCGCCCCCGGCTTGGTGGTTGTGGACGTGGCGAACCCATGCGCCGCGAGCTGCGATGTGATTGGTGAATACTCGTTGTCTTCGTAGGCGGGGGCCTGGCTATCCCAGCTCCACGCCTTCGCGCGCTTGTTAATCTCGTTGCAAATCGAATCAGTGATTCGCTTGTTGATAACGTCCGCATACTCCCCGCGCATGTCCTTGCGGATTTGCTCAGGGTCTACCGCTTTTCGCGCATCGAGGTAGACGGAATACAGCCAATCAGGGTCATAGCCCTCCACCTCGGTAAACTCATCGCCCGCGACAACGCGGCAATCGCAGCGGTCGTGGAATCGGTTGAAACCGAACCCCATATCGCCAGCCGATTGACGGCTCTTGTAATCGAATCCGCGTGACGCGAGCATGACGCAGAAGCCGCAGGTCTCTTTGCCTGTGGGAACGCGGGCGTATCGTGCGCCCTTCGAATAGTCGCGCTCTGCGTTTTTGATCGTCGTTTCGTTCGCCGCGCGCCCAACGTCGTTATAGGCGCGCTCTGCCATAGCCTGAGCGAATGCGTTGAAGTTATCCGGCGTGACGTTATGCACGAAATAATTGACGGTCGCTTGCGCCTTGGGCACGCTCACCGGGTTGTGGATTTGCGCCGGGCTTGTATCGATGCCCAGCTCATCCATCGTCACATCGTAGGCAGAGCATGCGATTGAAGCCGCCGCATCGCCGAACTCCCTACGACACGTGATGAACGTCTCCAACGCGAACTCGCGCATGGTCTCATCATCGATAGCGCCGCCGTTCAGCTCGTAAAAGGTTCGCAACGACGTTTGCATGAAGTTGAACGCTGCCCTTTGCTGCGCATTGAGCGCCTGAGTATAGGCTTCGAGCCTACTCGCTGGTATCTGCATCGCTTATACCTTCTGCCTGCGGTGTAGCCTGCTGCTGGGAAACCTGAGCAGATGCCTGTGCTGCCGCCTGCACGATTTGCGTATATCGAACGTCGCGCAGAATCGAATCGATGGTCGATTCGGAATAGCCCAGGTCTCGCCAGAATTGACGCGTACCGGAATAGGCCGGAACAGCCGAATTGACCTTGATAGCGAAATCGGCGTTTGCGGCCTTGGACGGGCGCAACACATCGGCGAAACGCGGCGTGATATCCGCCGTGGCGAAATCCGCAGCATCGACGGCTCCTAGCGCCATTCGCGCGATGTTGCCGAGTGCGATGCCGTTCATGCGGTTCACGTGCTCCGCTTCGACGATTAGACGCTGCTGCGCCGCGAACATCGCCTCGCTTGACGTTGGGTTATCGAAGACGATTCCTACCTCATCCAGTGGAATACATGCCTCACTAGCGAACTGCTTGCCCAACATCTCCAAGTGGTCGATATGGGGCTGCATGGTCATCTGCGATAGCTGCCCGAGCTGCGGGACATCGCCGTTTTTATTCGGCGTGACCAAAAGCATCGAATCAGCGTACATCTCTACCTTGCGCTTACTCATGCTCTCAGCGGTCTTCTTGTCCACACCGAGCAAATAGCGCTGAGGCCACGTATAGAATGTAGCGGCGATTTCAGTTCGAGCTCCAACGCACAGCGCGCGGTCGATGAGGCTGCGCACGGTGCGGTTGATGCGCGACTTGCCAAACGGGCGCGTCAAAGACGGACGGTAACGCAATGGCTCCATGAGCGGTCGGCCAAACGGGTTCGCCACCTTTTCTGCAATCCAGGAATCTCCAACATTGCGGCACGAATACGTGTACTCGTCCGTGTACATGTTCACCCACGTGGGCACGCGCAGCCCGCTTGAATCAACGTCGATATCAACGACGCAGATTCCCGCCTTGATGCGCTTCTTTCGCTCATCCCAGATAGCCGCCGCGTCGAGCGCCGAATGCGCCGATACGATCACACCAGGCTCACCCGGCATTCCCTTTGATACAGTCAGGAAGGCGCACGAATCCGTAAGCTCAGACGTTACCGCCTGCTCGTAAATCTCAACAAGGCTGTCAAGCGTCACGATGTCCGCCATAGTGTCGGCGTTTTCGCCATCGAATCCGGCGAGAACGGAGCGATTAGCGAGAACATCGACGCATTTACCGCCCCAGCCCATAACGATGTTCAAGTCAACCAGGTCTTTTGGCATGGATGAATCAGTGGTAACAGGCTTCACCTCGCCTTTGTAATAGGCTTCATTGCGAATGTTCGAGCCTATATGGCTCTGCCATTCAGCCAAAAGGGCGTTGAATACACCTACCTCTTCGCCCGTCAGATTCATCATGGACGGGTCAACTTGGTAAAGCGTAGGGTTATCATTCGTCATAGAATCACACATCCCCCGTCAGGGTCGCGTTTTGTCGTCTTTGCGGCCCAGTAGGCGATTACAGCCGCTTCTATCGGTGTGGATGAATCGCCTCCGTATGCCCATCCGCCATCTGAGCCAATCGGGCGCTTGCGGGCTTCGAGCGCGCTTGCGTTAAATGCCTGCTGCGCGTTGCCCTCGCCGCCGTCCCAATGGGTCAACGTCTTATCGATGAGCGCTTGCGAGAACAGCGTCGTTGCGTTGATAACGTCCTTGGTGGTGGTGGAAAAGAGGGCTTGGCGCGGGTAATACTCGCGCAAGCGGTCGAGAAGCGCAGCCGCTCCGTTCCGCCCATCCACTGCAATGGCTGCGGTGGTGTCCGCCATATCGTCGGTGCAGAGAAAATCAGTAAGCCAGGAAAGGCCGTCGGCTAGAGTGCCTTGCCCGATATGCTCAACGTATGCGATATCATCTTCGCTCAATCTGCAAGCGCACAGCGCGATTTGGGAGCCGTCCGGCGAGAACTTCACGCCGAAGGTCTTCTTGCCGTCTGTGGGCACCTGAGCGCGTGGGATAGCCAAAGATAGCCAAAGCGATTCATCGATAGCGCTCGCGCTGCTCGAACCACTCCACCAATCCAAGCGCTCGTGGGCAAAGCCGGAAATGTTTCCCTTGGCTCCCGCGAACTCGCTTTCGGTGTAACCCTCATCCAGCACATATCCCATGGATGGGTTCGATAGATAAATCTCATCCAGGATGTCGGAGAACGTGCAGTCCTTTGGCGGTAGCTTCTCGCACGCCCAGGATGCCCAGCACATGCGCCTCATGCCGCCATCCAGCACAGACTTGCGCACGCGGGCGAAAACCGTGCCAGCGCTGCGCTCGTTCGGCGGTGTCCCCATGTAAAGTATTTGGCGCTCGCCCGTGGACGATGCAGCCAGCGTATAGGCGATTGCGTCATATTGAGTATCCGTAAGCTCTTGCGCCTCGTCGTACACGACCAACTGAATATCGTCGAAACCACGCGCCGTTCCGTTGGTGCGGGCGATAAACTCGATTGAGCCGCCGTTCTTGAGGAAAATTGCCTCTTCGCCGTTCGTTCGGCGAATGCGCTCAACCAGATCGCACAGCTCTGGATGCCGTTCATCCGTGAAGTACCGCACTAAGCGCATAAATGACTTCTTGGCGGTCTTCACGCGGTGGGCGGTGTGGAGGATATGCCAGCCGCAAACCGCGAGGCGGTAAAGCTCGTAAATTTCGAGCGCCGCATTCTTGCCGTTCTGGCGGGGTACGTCCAGGCCCGCCGTAACGTAGGCGGGCTTACCGTTTTGATCGCAAGCGCACCAATCCGTAAGGATGTAGCGCTGCCACGGAAAAGGCGATATGCCGAGGTCTTCGCCGAGGGCTACCGCGTCATCCACTTCGCTATAGGCAACTTCGCCCTCGCGGTAGACCCTACGCGGTTCTTGCCTGCCTCTTCTCACGGTTTCCCGAGACGATGGAGAGGATGCTTGTTTGCTTTGCGCCACTCTCCACCTCCTCGTGGGTGTCGCAGATTCCGAGCTGCTTGTTCAGCTGCCGAATCTCCGCCGATGCTGTTTTCAACGTGCCGATTTGCGGGAACGCCTTCAAATCGCCCATGTCGTTTGAGTAGGCCGTCTGTCCGCCGAAGTTGTCTAGCTCTTCCTGAGCTGTCTCCGCGATTTTGTACCATTGGCAGAGCAGGGAAAGCGCTGGCACATCGGACTGCGAAAACGCGCGCCCCTGTGTCAACTCGTCCCATTTCGCGGATTTGAACGTATCCGATTCGATGCCGGGGGGCTTTGTGATGGGCATACGATCACCTCAAATCGGCAATAAAAAAGCCGCCACGAAGGACGGCTGGAAACTTCATTTGACCTGCTGTTTTGTTTAGTCCTTGAGAAATTCCACACTTGGGGGGTATTTCGGCCCAAGCGCGAAGGGGGCCG
>UMGZ01029909.1_pt1 | contig 13151 bp, 10 predicted proteins | sample 1965421 | NCBI WGS metagenome assembly UMGZ01 (sample SAMEA4836087, study PRJEB28245) | human gut metagenome | biome: gut microbiome; material: fecal sample | place: Denmark | collected 2008
AAAGGATGGAGTCTATGAAAAAGAATCCCTATCTCACCTTTCCGCGCGAGTTCACCACCGGAAAATGGCGCGTGCATCTCGTCTATCCCGGTGAACCCCGTGCGGACGGCTTGTCTCGCGGAAGCAAGAAGGGAAATCCCCCCTGCGCCGACACGATGGTCGAGTTCTACGATACCGAGGATAACGGGCAGTTCGTAGCCAGTTTCCACATGAACACCCTGCTCGGCTACCCTTGGAACGGATCGGTCGGTGCCGACCTCGACGGCCTTGAAGCGTATGGATTCGCTTATCCACTCAGCACACAAGCCGCGACCGACTGGCTTGAGGGCGATGACCTTGCGAAGGTGAATGCTTTCCTCAAGGAGACCTGCAAGGAGGCCTTCGGCATCCTGCCCGGTGCGGACGATGGCGGCTATTCCCTTTCGGGGGAAGCGAAAGAAGCCGCCCTATCGCGCTTCGCTCTCCCGGAGAACAGGAAAGCCGCCCTCAATGTGATTCGGAAACTGAATGAGTCGAGAGACAGCAACGAAAACGCCCTTTAGGCGTTTTTTGCAAGAAAGGAGAAATGAACATGGCAGAAGATTTCGGTGACAGCACGGGAAGCGGCCTTGTGAATACCGCAGGGCAGGCCGCAAAAGAGGTCGTTCAGGCCGTCGTGACAAAGGGTGCGGGCATCGGAGGAAAGGGCGGTGGCGGCATCTCCCTCTCCGGGGAAGCCAAGGACATGATGGCAGCTTCCAAACAGCTTGCAGGCGCATCTGCCGCACCTTCCCGCGAGCATCTGGTCGCAAAGCCCGACCTCTCCCGTTAGATAGAACACCAGAAAGCCAGCAGACCGCACAACCAGAAACACAGAAAGGATGATTGCCATGCAAGATAACGACTTCTGGATTGGGCAGGAGCAGATTCCCGTTGACCTCTCCCTCCTGCTCACCTACTCCAACGATGAGGACTACTGGTACGCTCCGGGGGAGTATGCGCTCAGGGTCTATACCGTCGATACCCTGAACACCAACTTCGCCCGCCCCTGCTTCGCGCTCGGTGAGCGCACGTCCGACCCGGAGATGGAGGATGTTTCCGGTGCTATCGAGAACACCCTCCACGAACTTCTCGATTCCGGTGCGACCCCCGAGGACGTGTACCGCATCATGGGACTCGTTAAGGAGAGCGAACTTTCCCCCGAGACCAAGGAAGCTGACAGCTATCTTCCCATCGACCTCGGCTATTGCATCGACGGAAATATCGTCTCCTATGAAGCGGTGCCGGAGGGCGTTGCGACGGTGCCTGAAAACGTAGACTACCCGCGTTACGCGGAAGCGATGGAGAGCCATGTGCCGCTTCCCATCGCTACGCAGATTGCCAAGCATGATTTCTCTCACAGGCAGGCGGATATCCTCATGGAAGCCGCCCGCAGCCCGCACGTCTCGCCCGAGACGCTTGAGACGATAGCCGACAAGACCCTTTCGTCCGGTAAGATGCGCGGTCTTCTGGATATCGCTTCTGTCGGCAAGAACCCCCTCGATTTTCGCAATATGGACGAGCAGACACTTAAGGCGGCTGTTTCCGTGCTGTTCCACGGCGGCAAAGACCTCCCCGTGACGGAGCTTGACCTTGCGCAGCTGCGTTCGGTAGACCTCGCGCTGATGGACGGGGCTTCCCCCGCCGAAGCCATGCGTGCAGCCGAGAAGTCTGCATCCGCCGAGCCGGAAGCGCCTGCCGTATCTCTCGCATCCGAAGCCCGCGACGCGAAGGCCGCTCGCACCGAACTCGATAGCCAGTCGGAGATAAAGGATGCCCCGACACGCGCGGAAAAGGCAGATGGCTCCCTGTGACAAAGCCGTTTCATGGGCAGAAAGGAGGACACCTATGACACCTGACGGAAAAACATTCGACCCGGAAACCGTTACCGACAAACAGCTCGTTCAGTACGAACAGGCCATCGACCGTGGCCTAACCGAAGCCGACGCGATGCGCCTGACCGAACACGAGTACAACGGCTTTCAGGCTAATGCCATCATCGCCGCCGCGCTGAACCCGGCGGTGGGAGAAGACGTGCTGGATGCTCTCGCGACCCCCAAGTACACCGCAGCGCAGATGACGGCCATCGCGAAAATCGCCATCAGGGGCGGAGACTTTGCACGCTTCCTAGACCCGCAGATGGACGCACGGCGCATGGAAGCCGCCTATCTGGTCGTGGCGCACGGTGGGAGCGACTTGCCTGTGGAACGTCTCTCCCGCTCCCAGCTGCTCACCATCAACAACATCCTTCTGCAAGGCCTTCTCCCCTATGAGACCGTCCGCGCCATCGCGAAGCCCGCGTTTACCCCTGAGAGCATGGAGGTCATCGCCGCCGCCATGGAAAACGCACGCCATGACCCCTATACCGGTGAGCACTCGCTGACCGAAGCGCAGGTGGCGCGTATCATGAACCCGGAATACAGACCGGAGCAGCAAATCGCGCTTCTTACCGCCATGCGCGGGCAGACCCCGGTTGCAGACCTGAGCGATGCGGACTTTGCGGGGCTGTTCCCGGCTTCCCTTTCCGTAGAGCAGATGAGCGCCTGTACCTATGCCGTGAACCGGTGCGGGTATAACACGCCGCTTCTCATGATGACCATGCAGGCGTGCGCGGACATGAACGCGCAACAGCTCATGGCCGTCTTCGATGCAACGGCGGCAGAGTTTTCCGATGCCACTATGGCAAAGGTCTCCACAATCCTTATGCACACCCCAGCCCTTACCTCCCAGCAGATGCGCTATCTGCTCGCGGAAGCTAGGGACGGCACCCCGTTTCAAGCTCTGGAATCCATGAAGGATTATCTGCTGGCACAGGCGGAACCCGAAAAGGCACAGGTTGCCGAAACCGGTGTCAAGTCCGAGTCCCGTGACATGGCATCCGGCAAGGAAGCGCTTGCGGAGCGGGCGGGACTCGATGGCACCCCGAAAATCAATCAGAACAAGGAGATGGAATAGATGACCGATAATTTCAAGGAGATAGGTTCCCTGTTCGGCAGGGAAGGCGCAGGCGCAGGTTTCGTCAAACAAACGGATAAGGAGTCCTTCACCTATGCCTTCGCTTGGCCGGAGGGGGATACTTGGGCAACCCTCACCGGATATCTGAATCTCGATGAGCAACCGGAGGAGTACGTGCGCCGCGTGCTGCAAGATGGCGGATTCCGCTCCGATTGGGGCAACCCGGATTACGACCCCATCGGTGATTTCAAGGAGACAGCCGGTGACGAATATCGGATTCCTCTCCTGAAAGTCCTGCTCCGGGAGCAGCTGGAAAGCCGCTACGAGGTCGCAAACCATTTTTCGACGATGAACCGCGCCCGCGTGGAGCTTTCCGCCTTTATCCAGAGCGAGGGCGGCGCACCGCTTCCCGAAGACGCACTGGGTACTCCCGAAGAGCAGGGTATCCGTGCCATGCTCATCGCCACCGGCGAACCTCCGCGCGAGGTGACCCTTCTGCCGGATAAAAACGGTTCCACCTTGAAATCACTGCAAGCACTGGTGGGTGGAAATATCGAGACTTTCGATATCGCTTTCGGCGAGGAGGTTTCCCTTTACGTGAACGAGGAGGGTCTGTTCACCTGCCCGCCAAATCGTGCCATCTTCGCCACCGAGGAGATGGCAAAAGCCGGGTATCTCTCCCAGCTCGATTACTCGAAGGTCGTGGAGATGGGGGATTTCTACACCGTTCTAAACGGCGATATCGTAGCCGTGGGCTTCGACCCGGAGACCGGGGAGAACCGGTCGCTCACGAATGGGGAGACTGCCCGCATGGAAGGTTATTTCACCGTTATCAGTAGACCCGGAAGCGGGGCGAAGGCTGTCGATGATATCCGGCACGGTATCACTCCGGGCGGCTACGACATTTCCGTGGAGATTCATGACTGCACCTCCGGCAGGAACGCGCTCGCGGCGGATGCGCCTGCAAGGGATGCGCCCGGAAAGGATGACCAGAACATCGAATAGAACACGAAGTGACAAAAAATTGAAAGACAGGATGCCGCATCCCGTATGGGAGCGGCATCTCCACAAATGCGAAAAAGAACGGGAGGTGCGAATGATGAAAGCAGAAAAAGGCTCCGAGATTATCACGACCATCTGCGAGTACGAGAACTCCGTGGCAATGCCGGATAATGAACGCCTAACCTATCTCGACACGTGCGGCATCGCCCGCCTTAAGGATGGGAACGGAAATGTAAAAGCACAAGAAGCCTATGCGAGCAGATGCAGCGAGTACCTGCGGTTCGGACACGAAGTTGACCTTGCCGCCTGCGGCGCACACAGCCCCTACGATGCCCTGAAAGTCTGCGACACGCCGGAGATATTCTTGAAGACCGGGTTCGAGCAGCGCCCCATGCTCTACACGCAGAAGCATCTCTTTCAGGCTCTCACGCCGAAATCCGATTACAACCCCCACCGGCACGGCTTCTCCATCGAACAGGTAAAGCGCTTTCCCGAGCTTCTTGCTTCCCCGGTGGTTCTCGCCAACAGCCCGACCAGGGACGATGTTCTGCTTGCCATCCTTCTCGCGACCGATGCCCACGACACCCCGCTCATCGCGGGCATCAAGCCGGACGGCACGGGAAACTACGGGGAGCGCGAAGTTGAGACGAATATGGTCTTGAGCGTCTACAGCAGGCAGAACTTCATCCGTTACTTCGCTCTGTTACGGGATATGGATGCCTTCGTGTTCGTAAGCGGCAGGAAAATCGAAGCGCTCGAAGACCTATCCGGGCTTCCGCTTGCGGAAAATTGCTCCGGTCTCGATATTGACAGGATTCTGCAACGCCCGAAGTGCCTTGGATAGATACGGGTCAGGAGATTTCAAAGCATGTTCTTCAAGAAGAAAAAAGAGAAAACGCTGGAATCCTCGAACAGAAAGGTCGTTCCTAGCATGAAGCCAATCGAAGAGCTTAGAACCAATAAGGATGTTGCCGAATGGTGCCGCGATTTTCTGCGCATCACGGACGAGCTTTCGCCAGAGCTCGCGATTGCCGACCGTGCGGAACGCAACTATCTCATGGCACTCGTCGGGTTTCTCGTGGAATGGTGCCCGCGCAAAGACCTCTCTTTGGAAAGCCTAGCCGTACTCCTCTCCCTTGCAGATGCGCGTGAAAACGACGAGAACTTCAAGTCCGCCCTCGACCTTATGTTCGTCCAAATTGAAAAAGGGAAAACATACAGATATGTAGCGGAATACCATCAATATCTTTGGGTGCCGAGCAAGTACAGGCGAAACTCCGACGGCATGAAACCGGCAGACCGCAAAGGACTCGTCGGCAGCGAGGACTTCGCCCTGCTCTGTTGGGACTCGGTAAATCATCTTCCGGCCATCCGTCGCATCTCCCTCAAAGCGAGCCTGACCTCCCGTCTCATCGACTTTAAGTACCTACGCGAAGCCGAAGTGCCCGTCGGTACCCGTTGGGTTCCAAGCGATGCCGCCGACTATGGGTTCGATGATAACGATGACGATATCTCCGCCTTTTCATTCCCAGAAGCCTAGCAAACCAGAAAGGAAGGAAACCATATGAGTAAATTAGTCATCGCGGAGAAGCCGATGCTCGCCCGCGATATCGCCCGCGCCATCACGGGAAAAGAGGTGTCCGAAAGCGCCCGCCTTCCCATCTCGGGAAACGGCTACACGGTCTGTGCCTGCGCCGGCCACCTTTTGGAACTGGTAAAACCGGATGCCATCGACCCAAAATGGGGAATGCCTTGGAGCCTTGATGTACTCCCTATCGAGGTTCACGACTGGCCGAAGGAACCGGCGGTCGATAAGAAGACCGGAGAGAGCAAGAAGCCCCTCATCGACCAGATTGCGGGACTCCTCGAAACCTGCGATTCCGTCATCGCCGCCGGTGACCCGGACGATGAGGGGCAGCTTATCGTGGACGAGCTTTTGGATTACCTCGGCTACGCCGGTAAGGTCGAGCGCGTCTACGTGAACGACAACATCGAGAAGAACATCGTGAAGGCATTCGACAAGCTCGTGCCCAACGACTTCTGCCGTGGTGCCGGGAACGCCGCCTATGCCCGACAGATGGCGGATATGTGCTTCGGCGTGAACGAGACGAGACTCGCCACCAAGCGTCTCGACGGCCTGTTCACCGTCGGGCGCGTGCAGACACCGACGCTGGGGCTTGTGGTGAAACGCGACGAAGCCATCGCCCACCACGTCACCCGAAAGTTCTACGAGCTGTTTGCAAGCGGTGATTCGGATGCCGGAGAACTCACCTTCAAGTATCTGCCGGGAAAGGAGCTGCTTGCCGGTGAGAAGCATCTGTTCGAGCGGCATACGCTGGAAGCCCTTAAGGAAAAGCTCGACGGACGCGACCTGCACTTTGAAACGACCGTATCGAAAAAGCAGGAGAACCCGCCGCTTCCCTACAACTTGACCGTGCTGCTTTCCGACATGAGCGAGCGCTTCGGCTTCACTGCCGCCGAGACTCAGCAAATCACGCAGGATTTGCGTGATAAGTACAAAGCCATCACCTACAACCGCTCCGATTCCCAATACCTCAAGGAAGAGCACCGAGAGCAGGCACCGGCAGTCCTTGCGCAGGCGATGAAGAACCTCGGTGTGCGCTGGCCTTTGGATTACCGGCTCCACTCCAAGGCGTTCAACGATGGGAACGTGACCGCCCACCACGGCATCATCCCGCAGGAAGCGGATGCGCCCGTGTCCGCGATGGAACCGGACGAAGCCAAGGTCTACACCGCCATCTGCGAGCGCTATGCGATGCAATTTCTTCCTCCCGCCGTGTACGACGTGAGTGAAAGCACGGTAAGTGTGGACGGCGGAACGCTTAAGCTCACCGCGAAGCGCCTTTCGGACGCGGGGTTCACGGCTGTCTTCCCGAACGTCTTGAACAGCCGTGTCAGAGAGGATTCTGATACGGGGAACCCATGGGTTCCCGCAGGAAGCCACACCCTTGCCGGTATCTCCTGTTCAATCACGGAAGGGGAGACCACCCCGCCCGCACCCTATACGGAGGGCACCCTCATCACAGACATGGCATCCATTGCGAAGTACGTCAAAGACCCAGAAATCCGGGAAATCCTTAAGCGTAAGGATGACGGCAAGAAGGGCGAACACGGCGGTATCGGAACGACGGCCACCCGCTCCTCCATCATCGAGGGTCTGAAAACCCGTGGCTACCTTGAGGAACGAAAGGGAAAGGTTCGAGCGACCGATAAGGCCAAGGCGTTCTACGCACTCCTCCCGCCGGAGATTCGCGGTGCGGACGTGACCGCAAGATGGTGGCTCATCCAACAGGATATCGCAGACGGCAAGGCGGACGTGAACGCCCTGCAAGATTCCGTCATCGAGGTCTTCAATCACCACCGCGAGACCGCCTACGTGGGCGCATCCATCGCAGGTGCCGGAAAGGCCGTAGTGGGCAAGTGTCCGAGGTGCGGCAAGGACGTTATAAAGACCGGCTCCATCTACGCCTGCTCCTCCATCAAGAACGAGAAGCAGGAGGACGGCACTTGGAAGGAGGTCGCGGGCTGCGGGTTCAAGCTGTTTGGCTTCTGCACCAAGAAGTTCACCGAGAAGCAGGCCGCATCCCTTCTTGACGGGAAGGCGGTCTCGCTAAGGGGCTGCAAGTCCAAGGCCGGAAAGACCTTCGACTGCACAGTCGTTCTTCAAAAGGACGGGTCGGTAGAACCTATTTTCACACCGAGAAAACCCACGAAGAAAGGCCGCAGGTAGCGGCAGAAAGGAAGGAATGACATGGCAACACTCCTATCACCGGATATGCTTCCCGAGGATATTCGGAACATGGATTTCGGGCAGGCTTCCATGCCCCACGCGCCCGAAGCCCAGACCCCAGAAGTGCCCTACGATACGACCACATCCGCACCAGACCGCCCTGCCATACCGCTCTCCCCGGACATGCTTTCCGGGAACCTGCAAGGAAACGACAGTGAGAAATCGGGCATCGAGTTCTCCTTCGATGCCTTCGGATACACCCAGCAGGTCGAGCTTGTACAGGAGTCCTATGCGGACGGGAACCTTGCAGTGACCGCCTATCTCTCTGACCCAACCGACGAATCGTTCGGACAGCCTTGGAGCAGCGTCACCGTGAACTTCGGTTCCCCGCTGCAACAGGACGCGACCGTTTTCCTCGATACCAATAACATGGGAGAAGCGATGCTCTCGAAAATCTCCCAGCTCGGAGCCTTCACCGGCCAGTTCATGCGTTCGGGGTTCTGCTCCTACCCGGTCTTCACCTTCGATACCGAAGTCATGGGCAATATGCGTGACTTAAACGAGTTCGCATCGGCAGACCACAGCAGCCTTGCCAAAATGCAGGATGCGTGCCACGCGGCACTCGAAAACGTATACGGTAGCGAGTTCACGGATGCCTTGGAAAGCGGTTACGACCTGAACGCCGAATCCCATGACTGCGCTTCCGGAAGCGCCGTGCTCGAAACCTGCGATACGACCCGCGCGGAACAACCCACAAACCATGTGAAGGGGGTGCGATAGGCATGAGCCGCTTTCACTCGAAGCGGACTTGCATCCGTTCGCCGACAGCTATCCCAAGCAGCCAAAACACACCATTGTGCTAAAATCGGGTACCGTATACACACCGCGCGGGACTACCCGTTCCGCACAGACAGAAAGGATGAAAAAACATGCCCAAGAAGACACCGGAGCCAGAGCAGGCTCCCAAGGCAGACAACTACGCCAAAATCAACATGCCCGCCGCCTTCCTCACGCCCCACGACATTCAGACAAGTGACGGGCGCACCTTCGAGAAGTGCTTCGTTTCCTTCCCCAAGGGGACGAAGGTGAACGGCATCGACGTGAGCGGCTTCTCAACCGATGTGTTTCTCTCCGACTACATGAAGAAGGACATGCTTGAGAAGGGACGCGCCACGGTCTCGTTCAAGAAGGACGAGCCGGTGCCCATCTGGACGGGGAAGAAGGACGATGCCGAGCACCCGTATCAGCGCTACGAGGTGAAGGCCACCGACCTCACCCACGCACTCAAGGTGGCGCAGGACTCCTATAAGGCTGGAAAAGCCGCAGAGCGTGCCGCCGCCAAGGACGGCGTGAGCCTTGCGGGGGAAGCACGCGACATGGAGACCGGGAAGGACGCGCTCGCAGGCGATGACCCCGCCAAGTCCACCAAGTCGCGAACCGGGCAGGATATCGCCCAGTAGTACAGAGGAAAGAGGTGACAGTTCATGGTAATCGAGGTGCTCTACAAGTCCTTCCGCTACGAGAAGTTCGACTCATCCGCCCAGACGAACTCCGAGCCGTTCCGCGCGAAGGGAACGAACATCCTTACCGACTGGAACCTCTACCTCGGTGCCCTTGAGGAAAACGGCATCATTCTCGCAGAGCACTGGTATGACGGAAATCCGCAGCACGCAGGCGGACAGGTGACCCTTGAGGGCACCAAGGTTCCCGCCGCCACCCGTCAGGTCGGGAGCGCCATGCTCCTCGTCTCGCCAGATGAGCTGGACGATGTAGTCTGGCTCAAGAAGGACGGCGAAAAGCTCCTGTGGCGGGAGGGCGATGACCTGATAAACGGCGAGCGGTTCTTCGCCATGGAGCAGCTGTGTTACTCCGATGCCACAGTGCAATCCGTCAACCGCCGCGCCATCGCCGTGTTCGACTACTTGAAACATGCGCACCCGACATACTCGGATGATGAGATTGCCCGCATCATGGGCTACACCGAATCCGCCATCGAGCGCATCCGCGATGCAGAAATCTCTCAGGACGAGGGCTTCGCAGACGATGATGGGGAAGGGCAAAACGAGGAAAACAACACCGGGGCTATCGGCGGATATGACTTCGGTTAGAGATAAAACGCAACGAGAAACGCAGTTCAAACGAACCACCAACGAAGCTACAGAAAACCACGCAAACAAAGGAAGGAGAAAGAACACATGAAGATTCTCGGACGAATCAAGAAATCTAAGGTGCTCACTGCGGTCATGACCGCAGTGCTCATCTTCCAATCGGCGTGCCCTGCGGGGCTTGCCTACGCCGCGCAGAAATCGGGTGTTAGCACCTATGCTGCCGGTCAGACCATCGACCAAGCACTCGGTGCCACCAAGACGGTCGAGTCCGTGCTCTCCCAGCACGAGAACGACGAGTATTACCTCACCACACCTTTCGGCAACAAAGGACCTCATGGCGAGGACGGTGCAATCAACACTTGGGACTGCTGGAAACCGAAGGGTGAGTACGGTAGCGGTGCCTATATGAACTGCGCCGGTTTTGTGGTTGCCGTCCTCCGTGCCTGCGGAGCGAACACATCCATCATCGGAAACTATACCGCCAAGGACGGCTACAACAGGGGCAACGAAGCGAACGCCTGCAAATGGGAATATTATTGTCGCGACAACAATGCCGTCAGCTACACGTTCAGCTCCAAAGAGCAGATGCTCGCGTCCGGCATCCTTGAGAAGGGCGATATCATCTACATGGAGCCGGTGGACTGGAATCATAGCAATTCAGACTGCCATATCGGCTTCTTCTGGGGTAGCAGCAGCTCGGAAGACCTTTACTGGCACTCTTCCAGCCACGCGGACGGTATTGTAAAGGGCTATTTTCCGAACTCCGCAGGCGGCAACGTGATTTCCAAAATCACGCCCAAGTATCCCGTTAGCTACTACCGAGTCATCAAAACGTTGCACAAGGGATATCTGACGCTGCATAAGGACTCCTCAAATAAGACCCTTACCGACACCAATGACTGCTACTCCCTCGCAGGTGCCGAATATGGGGTCTACACTGACTCCAACTGCTCGAACAAGGTAGCAACCCTCACGACAGACGAAAGCGGGAATGCGAATACCGTCTCGCTCACCCCCGGACGCTACTACGTGAAGGAAACCAAGGCTCCCAAGGGATATTTCACCGATTCGCAGGTTTACACCGCAGATGTTTCCGGAGCGAATCGGGAGTCCTCGCCTGTGAAGCTCTCGGTCAGCGACAATCCTGCAAATGACCCTATGGCTATGCTCCTTGGTAAATACGACGGCCAGAAGACCTATAACGGCGCGGGCAACCTCCCGCAGGGTTCCGCCACCCTTGCAGGTGCCGAGTTCACCGTCGATTACTATGCCACCCTTGACTACAAGAGCTACGATGACCTTAAGAACGCCGACGTGAAGCCGACGCGTTCTTGGACGTTCAAGACGAACGAAAACGGAATCGCCAACTTCAAGGCCGACGATTTTGTTTCCGGCGATGCCTTCTACTACAACTCTAATAACGACCCGTGCATCCCGCGCGGTACTGTCGTCATTCGTGAGACCAAGGCACCCGCAGGCTATGTGAAGTCTGACGATGTGTCTTTCCAGAAGATTCAGGAGAATCCGACCACAGGTGCCGTTCGTACTTACAATGTCCCGAAGGTTGCCGAGCAGGTCTACCGCTCCGATATCGAGTTCACAAAAAAGGCCGATAACGGTTCCGCGCACCTCGCCGGTGTGCCCTTCAAGGTGACCTCTCTCACCACCGGTGAGTCCCATATCGCCGTGACCGACGAGAACGGCTATTTCAGCTCCGCGTCCTCTTGGAACGCGCATGACTCGAATACCAACGCAAACGATTGGGCGCTGACCGCAAGCGGCACCATTGACAGCACGAAGCTCGATGCTAACGCCGGTTTCTGGTTCGGCAACAACAGCGTACTCGATGGGAACGGCACCACTGCCACCTCCGATGCCGTCAAGGCGGACAACAAGCTCGGTGCCCTGCCCTTCGACACTTACAGTGTCGAGGAGCTTCGCTGCACCGCGAATGAGGGCTATGCACTCGTGAACACCACCGTCACCGTCAGCCGCAACGGTGCTTCCATCGACTTCGGAACTCTCGATGACCCGGAACCGGAAATCCACACTACCGCCTATGACGCATCCGACAGCGACCACTACATCGGTGTCGGCACCGTCAAGGTTACCGACAAGGTTGAGTACAGCCATCTCGTCGCGGGTAAGACCTACACCGTCATCGGTGAGCTGCATGATGCCGCTACCGGCGATGCCGTCACGGTAAACGGTCAGGCTATCACTGCCGAGAAGACCTTCACGGCTGAGGACTCCGCAGGTTCCGTCACCCTTGACTATACTTTTGATTCCTATGACCTCAAGGGGAAGACCCTCGTAGTCTATGAGACACTTACCGATGCAAAGGGTGCGAAGCTCGCCGAACATAGGGACAAATCCGACGTTTCCCAGCAGGTGACCGTGCTTACGCCGAAGCTCTCGACAAGCGCTGTGGACGATGCGGACAATGGCAAGTCCGTCACTGCTGAAGGTGATGTTACTGTTACCGATTATGTTCGTTACACTGGGCTTACCGCCGGGCAGACCTACACGCTCTCGGGAACCCTCATGGACAAGTCCACCAAGAAGGCTTTCGTGGATGCCAACGGCAATCCCGTCACCGCAACTACGGGATTCACGGCAGATGCCGAAAGCGGTATCGCGACCGCGACCTTCACCTTCGATGCCAGCGGTATCAAGACCGGCACCAAGCCCGTCGCTTTCGAGACTATTTCCACGAACGGTATCGAGATTGCCGTCCACAAGGATATCAACGACATTGACCAGACCGTTACCGTAAAAGCTCCCATTATCGGCACCACCGCCGTCGATGCTGCCGACGGTGACAAGACGGTCACGGGTGAGGAAAATGTCGCTGTCCGCGATACCGTCCATTACAACAACGTGACACCCGGCAAGACCTACAAGGTCATCGGTACTCTCTATGAGAAGGTTCTTGACAAGAACGGAAAGGTCACGAAGAAGGCATTCAAAGACAAGGACGGTACCCCCATCACTGCGGAAGCAAACTTTACCGCAGAGGACTCCTACGGAAACGTCGATGTGACCTTCTACTTCGATGGCAGTTCGCTCAAGGAAGGTACCTCTCTTGTTGCCTTCGAGTCCCTGTCCTACAACGACAAGGAGATTGCTTCCCATGCCGACGTGAATGATTCCGGCCAGACTGTTATCATCACGAAGCCCAAGCTCTCAACTACCGCAACGGATGCCCTTGATGGTGATAAGAACCTTATCGGCGAGGATAATGCCACCATCGCCGATACCGTCCATTACATGAACGTGACCCCCGGCAAGACCTACAAGGTTTCCGGCACCCTCTA
>UMGZ01009304.1_pt1 | contig 13147 bp, 13 predicted proteins | sample 1965421 | NCBI WGS metagenome assembly UMGZ01 (sample SAMEA4836087, study PRJEB28245) | human gut metagenome | biome: gut microbiome; material: fecal sample | place: Denmark | collected 2008
GCAATTCCTTTTCCATTCCATTAAAATAAGAAACCGGAACAACAACCAAATCATTCACGGATTTAATTTCTTTCATGTCCTCACTCGCTTCCTTTCTTTTATAATCCAATTTAATTGGATGTATCTGGCACAAAAATAAAATCCATTGGAATACCAGATAATTTGCTCATGGTTTTCAACTGTGATAAGCTAGGCTCTGTTTTGCCCTTTTCCCAATTGACAACGGTTGCATTAGATACACCAAGCATTTCAGCCCATTCCTTTTGTGTCATTTTCGCATTTACGCGAACTGCTTCTAATGAAATTCTAGGCATCTTTTTCTCTCCTTTCATATTTGATGGTTTAATCATAATCCAATTATTTTGGATTGTCAACACTAAAATTCAAATTTATTGGATTTAATATTGAATTTTTTATTTTATTGGTTTATAATACAATTAGAAAGGAGGGCAGAAGAAATGGATAATGAAAATCAATTTAGCGAAATGGATATAGACGATATCCAAAAAGAAGTGTTTGCTGAAAATTTAAGATACTATATTGAATTAAATCAAAAACAGCAAATAGATGTTGCAAAAGACTTAGGTATTAACCCAACAACTTTAAGTATGTGGTGTACCGGTAAATCATTTCCAAGGTCAGGAAAGCTTCAGGCATTGGCTGATTATTTCAAAATCGGAAAAACAGATTTAATAGACCCACGCATTAATAAATCTGTTGACGAAGAATTTTCAAGTGTTGTATTAAATATTGGAATGAATGATGAACGTTTTAAAAAAATTATTATTGAATATAGCAGATTGCCAGCAAGCAAAAAAGAATTGTTATGTGAATTTTTCGAAAAATTTATATTCTAAAAGAAAAGCAGGGTTCAACGCCCTGCTTTTTCTTCTTTTAAACCAGCTTTTACAAATTCATGCAAAATTCGTAAAATCTTATAATCTTCAATTTCTTTTATCATAGTTATAATTTCTTCTTTGTAAGTCTTTTTTGTTTTTACTTCTCCTACCATAAAACCTCCAATCACAAACTATTATGTACCAACAAAGCAATTACAGAACGTATGTTCGGCATAGTCAATCCCCAATTATGGGCGGAGCCATGCCAAACCCCACCCATGCCAGAACTTGAAGTGTCCTTTCGGACAAGTCCATAGTATCACTGCAATATGCATGATTTCAACATTTTTCGGTCGCAAGTTTCGACAGGAAATGTCATTGCAGAGAAGCGGAAAGCTGTTTCTCAATCTCTTCTTGCACTTTCGCGCGCCAACGCATCGGCACTTCATCAATCGTCATTTTCTTGTCAATCATGATTCTGCGCACATAAAACTTAACCATATCTTACACCTCACTTCCTGCTACCATGTCTGCAAGTTCCTCGATTGCTCCGGCATTAGATTCGTGCCCCTCTTGCAAAGATGCTTGTCCTGCTTCCAATGCGTCCAGACGCTTTTCAATGTCGGTTTTGGTTCTAAGACGGATTGTAACTGTGTAGGTTCCATCCTCCTTCCCGTCTGCGTCCGTATTCTGGGTGTATGTAAACCCGTCGGATTTCAGATCGGTGTATTTCCCCGACACTGCATCGTTGTGTGTAAATGTAACTTCCTGCAGGTTGTCCTCTGTGAAAGCATCTGTGATTGTTTTGATGGCATCGAAATTCTCTGACTTGATCTGAATATTGCCGAGACTTGCTCCATCGGCAATCTCGAACTCTGTTTTGTTTTTAAGGATAATTTTGTCCATAATTTTTTATTCCTTTCTATGATAAAAAATGGTTTATAAGTTACGTTCGGATGTTTGTTCGATATATTTTCTTCTACAGGAATAAATCAATACATCGCTCAAAAAGCAATAGAATTTGAATCTGGGCATTGCAAATGGAGAATGAAAGATACGGCAGTTTAAAAATAAACATTCCCCTAGTTGTAAAATATATAGATGATACCAAAATGACCAGCCAAAACCCTAAATATTTTGCAGATTTGCAGTCAGGTGTATTCGTATATTTTCTTGTGTGTCCTACAGGCGAAAGTGTATTTGGATTTAGTTTTGGTGAAAACAATGGTCTTTATTTCGAGTGCCAAATCCTTATTAGCGGTTTTAGTACTTACATTAAAATACGCAACTGTGCATGGGCAACTGAATGGTCTGAGTGGAGAACACTTTAATTTGTATTTTTTGTTTATTTTTTAAACCAAGAACACCATTCATTTCTTTCAGTTTTGGATCTTACATATATACTATTTTTGCTATCGATCACACTTATAACGATTTGAACGCTATATATAGAATTAGTACCAAATGCAATGAGAATTGACCAACTTGCACCTGGCGAATTTTCTAATTTATTAGTGTCCCCAATCATATATACTCCAGATGTGTAATAATTTAAATTGCTACCATCTGGGATAAAATCGAAAGTTCCTAATCTGCCGTTTAAATCACTTATCTGCTTTGCAAGCGTACCATCCAGATTAGGGTTTGCCTGCCTTGCATCCAGGGCATATCCGGCAACCGTGGTCGTCTGATTATTCACTACACTTGTTTTCGTGTCCGGTGGCGTTTGCCATGTGCCATCTTCTCTTAGATATTTACTCGTTCCTGCTGTAGTCGATGGTGCAGGAACTAGACCGGCTTTCGCACCAGCACCTGATTTTACAAAATTAGAATATGTCGTGTCGTTATCAGTGTTCCAGTCCATGCACAACCAATAAACACCATCGTAAGTAAATATATGTGTTGCATTATTACAGAAAAAACCTCCGCTTGCGTATGTCAAGGCGGATTTATTTCCGTTACGAAAGTATCCAATTGTTTTTGCACCCGTTCCATTTACATTAAGCGTAAGATTGCCCGATGCTGGATTTGCTGTGCCCGCAGTATTTGTAAACTTAACTGCAATCGTTGCACCGACCTGTAATGTAAAATTCGCTAACGTTGCAGCTTTAGCCGCCGTAGCTCGACCGGTCGCACAAGTAGCCAGCGGTTTTTTCAAAACCTCAATTGCTTTTTTGTCGGTTGCGGACATTAGACCGTTAGATGTGGTTGTCGCTGGTGCACTTGCTCCTGCAGATGGTCCGCTCATCCAATAGCCTTTTGTATCTGCTCCCGGCACTTTCCCTGCCGGAACATCCTTTTTCGCAATGTAAAGCGTGTTGTTATGCATTACTGCATCTAACCGCTTGTAAGTCAAGGATGCGTCATAGTCATTCTTTGGCACAATTGCTACTCTTCCTGCTATAGCCATTCTAAGCCACCTCCCAATTTAAATTTCCGTCATTGTCAACGACAAAGTTATATGCCGAATTGTCCGTGTAAATCAACTCTCCATCCTCATTCACATCAAATTCTGTCATTGTGAGTTTCTTGTTAATCTCGTCTTCGATTCCCTGCGCTCGGTCTGCGCTGTCCTTGGCATCTGTGGCGGATGCTACCGCCTTGGTTTCGGACTCTTTTGCGCTTTTGGCAGATGCTACCGCCTTGGCAGATTCTACCTTAATATCCGCCAAGAAATTCGGTTGCAACTTATCCTCAGTTATTGAGCCGCCCTTAATCATCGGCTTGACTTTTCCATCAGAAGCGACCTCAAATGCAATCTCGTCACCCTCTAAGAACTCATACTGCGTGATCAGCGCGGATAAATCCACATTCTGTACTGTGCCATCGTCAAGCGTGATTACTAATTGTTGTGTCTGCGGATTGTATGTGAAGTTGACAGCCAACTTCTCCAACTTGGTGTCAATAACCGCCTTGGAACCATTCATCTTAACGACAGTCAGCGTACCGTTGGATTCATTCCAAAGGATTTCCTCTACAAGCTCGTTAGCCTTTGTCAAGTCAACCTTCGTAGTGTCGAGTGCACACACACGATCGTCGATTGCATCAATGCCGCCCTCTATGTTGTTCAGCCTATCTCGATTGATTGCGGTCTTTTCACTTGGAAAATTCTCCCAATGTTCGCGGCTATATATTTTCTGATATGCCATCTAATCACTTCCTTTCTAACGCGGATAATCGTTGCTCAAAGTCTTTCATCTGTTCACTCAAATTTTTGTTTTCTCGCTTTAACTCTTCGATTTCCTTTTGTTGTTTTTGAATCATCTGAACATGCATAGCATGAAGTTCTCGATAATTAACGTGATGCAACTTATCATCGACATATAAATCAACGTGTTCGTCCGTATCAACCGGAAGATACTCATATAATGACGTGTCGCGTTCCCTAATGCCAACATCTAACAAGGCTTTTTCTAATTCCTGTGAGATAAATCCGTAATGGTATTGGCTACTATCAGAAGATTTAAGTCCCGGCTTATATCTAAATTTGACAGGATGTAAATTTAGATAAGCGTCTTCTAATTCTTCCGGCAAATCAGTTATGTGATCTTTGATCCTTCTATCAGATCCGGTGTCAATCGTATATACTTCACCGTGGATTTGATATGTTCCATCGCTTCCACCGATCACATTTAAAAATCGAATTGCTTTTTTAATCGTTGCGTTGCTGGTTGTTCCTGTTGGATAAGCCGTTATATTTTTTACCGGAATATCAGGAATGGCTTGATCTACATAGCTTTCAGTTGCCAAGTTTTCCCCGTTTGCGTCAGTAACAGACGATAAATCCAACCTAACGTTCTGCAAAAATGCATTATTTCTTCCGTCATGACTTAATATCTCTACTCCATATGCGTCACCGCTGTCAAAAAGCAGAGAGTCTATTATATGTACTCGTCCAAGAGCGTCCAGCTCGAAATTGTTACACTCTACAATCAATCGGTTTCCGCGTAACACAATCTGGTCGGCACTGGCATTAATCATAGAAATAACTTGGTCGTTCTCATCCCTGCCCAACTTCAATTCTAATGATGCGTCTAATTGCCCTTCCGCTTTTTGTGCTCGCGTGACTTCTGCAGTAATTGCGTCTGCTGTCTGCGTGATATTCGACTTCAATTCTCCCTCAGCATCTGTAGCGCGCTTTACTTCTGTAGCAATACTTTCTGCGGTCTGCTCAAACTTGGTATTTGTCTGTTCCTCTAAATCCTCATACGTGGATTGAAGATGGTCTGCGTTCCTCTCTAGCTTTCCGGTACGTCTTTCCACGCTTTCAATCGTGTCTCTGATAGAATTGACCTTTGCAGAGTGCGTCTGCGTTCCCTGTGCCGAGATTGAATCTCTCTTGCTTTGTACTCCGGTTAAAGTGCGTTGCAATAGATACGTTTCAACAATCTCTCTCGTGGTATTGAATCGGATTGGTTCCCCAAGTGTCAGACATGGATTTCCGACACAGGTGCAACTTTTAATCGGTGTATATGCTGCTTTTGCCATAATCGGCAATAGGTTATTTGCAATCTGTTCCAGCTCTGCTCCGGTCTTGTCTGATACAAGAAAGTTTCCTGTAATCGAATAGTTGTTTCCGGCAGTTCCAACAATAGCACCGACATTATCTTCGCTTGTCTTGATTTCAAGCTGTGTGATCGCCTTGCTTTGGAAGTCCTCATAATCAAACGTGATATAGTGTCCGGTCATGGACTCTGTGTTCGCATCAGACGGAAATAAATTGTCAGATGGGAATAAATCTTCTGCCGGATAAAGTGCGCTTGTGATTGCTTTCAGAAAGACATATTCAAACTTTCCATCCCGGTTCATGTTCCCGAAGCATCCATTGATCTCGCATATTGCCGTCACAACCGTTTTGCCGCTGATTGCAGACTCTTCTGTGACCGCGCTTGAATCGTCCGTCTGTGTGGCTACAATCGTCTTATTGACCGTCATGGAATCATTGGCAAGGCTTGTTTCTACTTGCGCAATTCCAAGATACGCAAAAAAGCTATTACGGAACTGTTTAAGCGTCATTGGAAAGCTAAGTCCTGCATACCAAGATTTTACATCCGTATTGATAATGTCGTACATCGCGTCATATGCCGTAATCTGCCGTTTTGTACGGTCAGCCGTAGGAACATCGGATGCCACCTTAAAAACTCCGTATGGCATCGGATTTTCGCTATCTCCGTCAATTGTTTCTTCAATAGAGATTGTCTTTCCAATAATGTTTCCTGCGGTGTTTCGTGCCGTGAATTTTACACAATTCGCTTCGCACGCTCCAAACTTTAATTCAGACTCCGAACAAAGGCTTTCTTCGAGAGCGAACGTACCGATTTCAAGCATCGAATTGTCTATCTTCTGGTTCGTTCCAACAACAGATATAACCATCTGTTTATCTGTCGAGGAATCCCAATACTTTTCTTTCAAACTACTATTTATCATACACACCGCCTATAAATGAAAACTTGATTGCGTCATACTTAATCTTCCCATTTGCCACAGAATAGAACGTAGGCTGAATATCAGCGATATATCCGTACTGTGTCACATATCCGCGTTTTTCCGGCACGTATGCCGTGATATAGCCACCGCGCTCCTTTGCCTTGGTATAGTTCTTCTCAATATTCTTCCAAAAATCATCAAACTGCTTTTCGGTCAGCATGGCTTTGGTTTCAAATTCGACCTTTAGGGCTTTCAGTTCCACGGCATCACGATGCTCATATCCGTTTTCATCCGTCCAAGGGTCTTTGTCCTGCATATTTACATAGGAACTAAACGTGTCCTGCTTTATTAAATTGTTCGGTATGGTATAATTCCCAAACTTTACTAAATATCCGCCATATCCCATCGTTTACCTCCTAAAAATGGGTATAAAAATAGCACCTACCGTTTGGTAGATGCTATCCATTTGATTAAATTTTAAGCTACTACTGATTCCCATTCAGATTTCAGCTTTTCTACATCGTTTTCAAAAAGTTTGCAAGCGATTTCGTACAACTGCGGAATCATTCCCATTTCCCTGTCGATATAATCCATCTTGTTTCTTACTTTTGGTTTGAGTGCGCACCCTTCCATCCTTGATTTAAGGTTGCAGTGATATTTCCTTTCAAATTCTCCATAAAGCAATGAATAGCGTTCTTGATACTTTCCATCGGCACCGAAACGGACAATCTGCGTTATCCGCTGTCTCTTAGTTGCCAAGTCAATATCATCAACGAGTCCGATAATAACATCTTCTTTATGGATGATTTCTTTCTGCTGCCTTTTAATGGTTTCGTTCTGCTCTCTAACAGTTTTTAATGTCTGTGAAAATATCAGCTTAGTGTTTTCATCTGCATACGGCAGGTAAGTGGAAATAAATAATTCATCATTATTGACATACCCACCTGTTTTACGGATTGTAGGGAGAACCTCGGATGTTACCCAACGTTTGAACTTATGAAGTTTTTCTTTTCTTTCGTTTATAAGGGAGTCGTTTTGTGACACACCCTTTGCTTTCTGTGGTTGCATCTGAAAGAGCAAGGAATACAAACCGCTTTCATTAACAACCGTCATTCTTTGTTTTCCACCGGGAGTATCAATTTGTGACACACCCTTATCAGAATCATCAATATTTGAAAGGCTTCTTCTGTAATTCGTATCTCCAAATACTTCGCATATATCCTTTCCAACAAACCATGGTTCATCATCGACCATGGCCATTCTAATCTGTCCGAATATTGGATTCTCAAATACCTCAATGCCGTTTTGAATCTTAAGCATAAGTTGTGATTTTTTCATTCGTGTCTACCTCCATACATTTTTATCTGAATAAAAAAGAGGAAGCCACTTGTGAAATCACATTGGTTTCCTCTTTCGTACAGTATGGCGTTCGAGTAAGTAATCCGCATCTTCACGGATAAGGTTGTTTCCTTAGTAATAAGGATAGACTATTTTTGATTTTGTGTCAATCCGATTTTGGAATTAAAATAAGCCGTGTTTCCACGGCTTAAGTATCATTTATCTTTCAATTTTTATTGTAACCAAGTATATGTATATGCTTCATCAACATATATCTTATAACTGCTCGGATAGATCGTATCGTAATTTGAATCGTACGGAAAACTAAACGAGAAATAATCGGTGTCTCCATTCTTTTCACATTCTGCATAATGATAATCATATTTGATCAAGTTGCCAGATGCATCATACATTAAGCAAGAAATTTTCACAAATGAAAAATCTTTTCCGGAATCGTTTGTAGCTTCAACCGTAACATTATCTGCTCCAATGTCCGATTGAACCATTATATTGCGAACATCACAAACAGCATTTGTTGCTTCATCAACACTCAACGACATTTTATAGTTATCATAAGAAACATCGTTATAATCAGAATCGCTCGGTGCGTCAAAATAAAGAACACATTCCTTACCAGATTCAAAAGCTCTGTTACAATCGCTTTTGCTATCCAGCATTTTACCGTTTTTGTAGTATACAAGTTTTGCGTCCAGATCAACATTTACCTTGTTGTTGTTTTTCAAGATAGCAACAACTCCATGACCACTATCTTGGTATTCAATTGAGATGTTTTTCTTTACCTTGTTCGCATTAAAGGAAGAAGTGACGGTAACTTTGCAAGAAAGCGTTTTCTTTGCAATTTTTGCTTTTACGTACGTTGTTCCTTCTCCAACCGCCAGAACTTTTCCAGACTTGTTTACAGAAGCAACATATTTATTGCCACTACTCCATTTAGCAGTTTTCCTCATTCCGCTTATCTTTAATGTTGCGGATTCTCCAATTTTTAAATTAAGAGTCTTTCTGCTTAATTTGATAGTTGCCGCCTGTGCAACAATCTGTTCCCCATCTGCATTTTGGATTGGCATAGCCGAAATCAAAACGGCAAATGCCAATCCCATCGCTACTAATAATTTTTTTGTGTTTCTCATAATGACTCCTTTCTTGTGATATGATTTATTTAGAATTATATCACGTTCTATTATAGAAGTCACTAAAAAACATATACATTGTCTCCGGTTCGATTGTAATGTTCTCTACCATAATCCCTTGCAGCTTTTCCTATGTCGTTTGTAGTAATTCCGAAATTTTTCTGTAAAATAGCTTGTAATAACTGATTTTGTTGTCGCAGTAAGGAAACCTCTTGCGCAGATGTTGAATTGATAGCATCTTTGATTCCGGTAATTTCTTGGCTTCCTGCGACCGCTGGCTTACCTCCGACTGTTCCCATAAGTTCCGGAAGCCCGTTTTCTCCAACTGTTGCTATGCTATATTTATCCATAAAACCGCCCGTTGCATAAGCCTTTACTTTAGGTAGGCTCACTTTCGGCACAAGATCGACTCCGCTCCACTTTACCTTTGCTACTTTAGCCGCCGCAGAAACAACACTGTTAAACCCTCTCAAAACGGTATTCACTCCACCGATCAATGAATTTATTGCTGTTTCAATTCTTGAAATTACGGTGTTCATTGCCCCGGCAACGCCACTTTTCACGCTATTCCATAATTTGCTGAATATTTCAGCTACACTTTCTTTCATCTTCGAGAAAGCATTTTTTATCGGGGTGGTTACATGTTCTTTAAACCAACTAGAAACACTGTTCCACGCCCCGGTTACCGCTGTTTTTGCCGCGCTAAAAGCTTTCTGAATAGATTCTTTTGCTGAGCTAAAAGCATTCTTGATAGGTGTTGTAACATGCTCCTTAAACCAACCGGAAACCACCGCCCATACCGATTTTACAGTTGTCCATAGAACCTTGAATGCAGTTGATACTGCCGATTTCAATAATTCAAAATTCTTCTTTATTGGCTCTATTACCTTTGATTTAAACCAATCAGAAACAACAATCCATACAGCCTTGACAATGATCCACAATCCTTCAAAGATTTGACCAACTCTTTTCGAAAATCCTTGGAAAAATGAAACAATAGGAGTTATAACATTAGTATTGAACCATCCAGAAACTGTTTTCCATACACCGGATATATCTTTCCATAAAGAAGAGAAAAAACCGGAAACAGATTCCCATAATCCCTTAAAAAAACCGCTTATTGGCTTAATCACATTAGTATTAAACCAATCTCCTGCTTTTGAGAAAATTCCTTTTATTTCTTTCCAATGATCCTTGACTACTACAGCCGCCGTTGCAACACCGGCTACTATTCCTGCGGTAATCGCTGCAGGTGCTGCCGCTACCCCTAAAATAACCGCTCCGACTGCCGTAATCGTAACTCCGACAAGCATAAGTGCTTCATTAAGCCAACTGAATCCGTTCTTTAACATGGTCACAAAGTTTGATATTGCAGTAAATGCGCCAATCGCAACAGAGCCAATCCCGGTTATAGCTTTTGCTACCGGGCTGATAAAAGAAAGTGCGCTCTCTGCCGCACCGCTACCGAATAAAGCTTTGACACCAGCTGAAACAGTTGTTCCAAGTGTAGCAAACGCCCCACCTATTTTTTTTGACAAAGCGGTAGACAATACTGCCGAGATTCCCTCATTTGCCGCAATTTCAACGCCAAGCCTTGATGCAAGTGAACCAGCTATTGCTTTTGAAATGGAAGTCCCTATGATTCCAAGCGCGGTGTTTGCAAGATGCAATCCAAGGATTTTTTTGATTGTCAGCGCACCGATGATAATTGCAACTGTTTTTACGTCTAAGTTGCTTAAAAATTTCTTGACGCCTTTCCATACATCCTTCCAAGAAATTTTCTTTAATGCCGTAGTAACTGCATCAAACGCCCCTTGCGCCCACGAATTAAGTGTTTGAGCCAATAATGCAAAGTCAAAGTTTTGGAAAAACTTGTTGATTCCGTCTGCGATTGAATTCCCAAATTGTTTCCAATTAAACGTTGCGCCAAACGAATCCAAACCATGAAGCACCGTGTTTAATGAATTTGCAATCAGTTTTCCGGTTTCTCCGAAAAGCGTTGTGCCTTTCTGACCCTCAAATAGTCCATTAAGGAATTTGGCTAGTCCCCTTCCAAAACCTTCGGCTTTTGCATACACTTTTTTCCATTTAATTTTTTTCATTGCGTTAATTAGCGCACCGGAGATTGCCTTTCCAAGTCCTTCAAGGTCTTTGATGTTGCTTTTGAATTTCTTAAAGATGGTGTCTGTCTGAACCAATCCACCATCAGCACCGGCGCCACCACCAGAGCCACCAGAACCAGAACCGCCACCACTTCCACCGCTTCCAGAACCGGAAGTGTTATCTTTACTCTGCTTTGAAATAACCTTTAATTCATCAAATGCACGAGTTGCCTGTTGGATTTCCTTTTTTGCTTTCTTAGCATTCTTTGCGATACCGCCTGTGTTTTTCCCCGCACTTCCTGCGGCATCACTTAAATCGTCCATGCCGTCAGACGCGCTTCCAATATCATCGGCAAGACCGCTGATTCCTGCCCCTTTGCTTGCTTCATATTTCCATCCAAAGATAGAACCTAAAGCATTTGTGACCATTTCCGCAAAAGAAATAACCTTCTGCAGAACTGCGTTAAGTACCTTGATAAATGGCTTAAATGCATTGATTAAACCACCACCAACAACCGCTCCAAGTGCTTTGAAGTTCTCTTTAAGCATGGTTATCTGGTTATGCCATGTATCGGCTGTACGTGCGAAATCTCCGGTGATATTGGTTGTATGCGCAAGCACATACTGATAACGCAACATGGCTTTTTCAGCCTGCGTCATTGAAGAAATGTTCGCATCAAGTCCTTGCTTTAACGCCCATTCCTTTAATGTTGCCTGTGTCAAGTCGATACCATAACGCCGCATAGGTGCCGTAGTACCGGAAAATACAGATTGCAGACTCTTGGCAATATCTTCTTGACTCACATCATAAAAGGAAGCCATATCTCCGGCTAATTCTGTCAACCGGATAGACATATTTGCCATTTTCCCCTGTGGAATATCAAGGGCGGTTCCCATTGCTTGGAAACGGCTTGCGAACTGTTTCGCGGACAATTCGGACATACCAAATTTTTCAATGGATGTTTTTGCGAAATTGTTAATTAGACTTTCATACTGCCCGAATGTCTGCCTTACAACGTTCTCAACCTCTGTCAGTGAGGATGATATGTCAATAGCGTCTCCAAGTAGCCTAAATCCGCGAAATAAAGCCCAGTACGTTGCATACACTTTTCCGATTGCAGATGCAAGGGAGAACGACTTCTTGGTAACCGCAGAAGCACCGGAACTAAATCCACTAAATGAGCTTGTGATGCTTTTTGCCGCTGTTCCTGCCGCTCCACCAGTACGCGATAACTTTGCCAATGCGTTTGTCATGTCAATAATATTCCGGCTTACACTAGGAGCTTTCGACAGTTCGGACATAAGCTGTCGCATTGCCGTGGCAAGTTTCGGGATATTCTCAATCGCCTTGGTGGAACTCTGGTAGCCAAGCTGTTTAATTGCAGATGCAAGTTCGGTCAGACCCTTAACAGATGCTGACATTCCAGAAATCCCTTTTAATGCATTGGAAATCTGACGCATAGAACCAGCCGCGGCATTAATCTGTCTGCTGTTGATAGAGCCTAATTTGCTTACATTTCTTGCAACCGCGGAAAAAGTCCGTGTATCAATTCCACGCATTGCCGTCATTGCCCCTGCAAGTCGGTTTACCCCTGTGGAAAGACTATTCAGATTTCCGGTACTAAGTCCAGAAAGCGCGGAAGATAATCTCCCAAGCCTTGTCACAAGCGCATCTATCTGACCGCTTGCCTGTTGTGCCTGTGCTTGGATTTTTATTTCAAGAGACTCTAATTCCATTTATCCACCAACTTTCTACATAAGAAAAAGACGGTAAGATTTGACCCCTACCGCCCTTGAATTACTTTTTCAGTTTTCCCTTTTTTAGAAGAGAAAGCATTTTCGAATTTTCCTCTGATGTAAACTTAAAATTGGAAAATCCGTTCTTTTTTGCGATTTCCGCACGATGTTCTTTCGACACATCATCTTCCCCAACCGCTTTTAATGCTTCGACTATTGAACCGGAATTTCCGGTATACTTCGGATAATACTTTCCTTTGCTTTTCTTCGCACCTCCTACAACAATCACTGTATGTCCTTTTGTGCGTGTCACAAGAATATCTCCGTTGCGAAGAATAAACCCTGCATGATAAGAACCCATATCATCAAACAAACTGGATTTCAAAATTACCGGTCGTTCATTAGATGTATTGAAATCTCCCACATCCTTACCGGATGCATAGATAATACAAGCACGTACAAGAGAAGAACAATCGCATTCCGTCTTGACCTTTGTGTTAATGCCATGTTTAATGACTCCGTAGCGTTCCGATTGGTCATAGCCGATATTTTTGTT